>JAABUW010003698.1_pt1 | contig 21515 bp, 10 predicted proteins | sample 5560081 | NCBI WGS metagenome assembly JAABUW01 (sample SAMN10711882, study PRJNA513363) | rock metagenome | isolation source: Antarctica rocks | place: Antarctica: Victoria Land, Knobhead sud
CACAGCATGTCGCTGCACCCTTCAATTGGCGGGATAAAAAGGCTCAGCCAATGCGAAACCAGGTGTTTTAGCTCGAGGCTGAGCTGACTATCTAGCTCGATGCTCCGGCTTACACCGCACCTGAGACGTGCAGAAGATCGTGTATACCTTGGTGCAGATTCTGGCCAATGTGTCAGGGTGCGGCAATGTCTCTTGACGCCGAACCTATCCATAGTACATTCCCACTTCGTAATGCCGAGAGATACTGAGTACATCCTGCATGCGAGGCTGACCGAAGCCTCGATAGGTGCCTCGGGAGCCAAGGAATTCGCTCAATCGACTATGCCTGTGCCGGAAGGCAGTGGAGGCTTCTAGATCACTGCTGTGCAACTCGATTCTATATTGGCACGGAGGGTGCGGAGCCAGATGTGATGTTTGTGTGACGTCGGCCTTGCCGAACTCTCAACTGCTCCTTCCGTGACTCAAGTCTCCTAAATTACAAGACCTTCATTATAATTCAGAACTCATGACCAGTAACCCATTTCCAACGCTCTCTTACATTCAGCGTGCCTTGATCCCTCAACTTACCGTGTATCATTATTCATTCCTAGCCGATTTCTGAACTGCATACCCCTGCCATAGGATCACCCTGGAGCGGCGAGCAGACGAGATTTCTACTGTTTCACACCTACAGAAGCTTCGGTTCTCCCAGTTGAGACGTTGTAGGCAAGTGTAGCGTCTTGCGACTCTAAGCTTTCCCCACTGCTGCAGACTCGACCAAAAGCCTTCAAGCACACTTTCAATGGAGACTGACTAGTCGCAGAATCCGCCTTTGTAAACTTCACGATGCCTATCGAGTATGATCCTCCTCGCACACCTCCCGAGCAGCATGTCAGTCAACGTGAAAAGGTTGCTGCGGCATTCAGATCAGTGAGCGGTCTGATAAAGGCGACTATTGCACCATTACCAACCCAGACCGGTGATGGATCCCTCATCAACATCTCAAAGCCCACTGGTTTCTTGCACGACATTGTCCACATGCACCCTGAGGACTTCATTACACTAGGTGAGATGGCCAAACAGGCCATCACCGGTGGCCCTGTCAATGACAGGACCTTTCTTATGGAAAGACTCATCAAGCTGGCGAGCGAGCTACCATTGGCGTCGAAACTTGGGTCTTCCTTGAGTGACAAATTCGTTCAACAGCTATATGATGATCTGCAGCACCCCCCAACCTCAAATCTGGGAGATGCTCATAAGTATCGGGCTGCTGATGGCTCTTTCAATGTAAGTGTTGGACTGTATACGACTTGCCAATATGAAGCTTCGTTTCAAATTCGAGCAATGATTCTTGTCCATTATCGTCTTATCCAAGCCAAAACTCACGCTGACATGGCGTAGAACGTCATGGCACCATTGGTCGGAGCTGCTAACACACCCTACGCTCGGAGTGTGCGTCCTCAGACTCTACAACCTATAGACCTTCCGGATGCTGGAGACCTCTTTGACAATCTCATGTCACGCGACAAGTTCAAACCTCACCCAGCTAAGATCTCTAGCATGCTATTCTATTTTGCCACGATCATCATTCATGGTACGTATCATTCAAAACCCAGAAGCAGAAAAATTGTCTGAAAACAGATAGACCTCTTTGTCACCGACCATCATGACAGCAGCAACAACCAGACATCTTCATACCTAGAATTGTCGCCACTCTATGGGAATAACCAGGATGAACAGAATTATGTGCGGACGTTTCAAGGCGGAAGACTTAAGGCCGATTGTTTCAGCAATATGCGCGTCCTTGGCTTTCCACCAGGAGTTGGTGAGGGACTCCGTCTCCTGGTTTTAGTCAGCTTGTACGTTGCTAACAAGCTTCAGGAGTTATGTTGATCATGTTCAATCGCTTCCACAACTACGTTGTCACGCAACTCGCCGCCATCAACGAGCGCGGTAGGTTCACAAAGCCAAAAGACAACGCAACGAAAGCAGCTTGGGCCAAGTATGATAATGATCTCTTCCAAACCGGCCGTCTCATTACATGCGGCCTCTACATCAATTGTATCCTCAAGGACTACGTGAGGACGATCTTGAACTTACATAGCACGAAATCGGAATGGGACCTGGATCCTCGTAGTGTCAAGCTTACGGGTCCTACCGCCAATGGAACGCCAGGGAATCAGATCTCGGCAGAGTTCAATCTCGTCTATCGATGGCATTCAGCATTATCCGAACGAGATGACAAGTGGACCCAAGATGAATTCAAGCGACTCTTCCCGGATCGAGACATCAACCAGATAAGCTTTCAGGAATTGCTCCAACGCTTAGACGTCTGGGAGAAAGAGCTTCCGGAAGACCCTCAAATGAGACCTTTCGCCAACCTCCAACGTTCGAGAGATGGCACTCTGAATGATGATGAGCTAGTGGATATATTGACGACAAGCATCGAAGATAAAGCCGGAGCGTTTGGAGCAAGGAATGTTCCTCAAATACTGCGAGCTGTTGAAGTTCTCGGTATCAAACAAGCTCGATCGTGGAACCTTGCCACACTCAACGAATTTCGCAGCTTCTTTGGCGTTGACAAATACGAAACGTTTGAGAGTATTAACAGCGATCCCAAAGTGGCAGATGCATTGAAGCATCTGTACGATCATCCTGATTGTGTTGAGCTGTATCCTGGACTAGTCGTCGAAGAAGCTAAGCCTGTGATCGCATCGGGTAGTGGTCTCTGTGTGGATTTCACTATATCTCGTGCTATACTATCAGATGCTGTGGCGCTCGTACGTGGAGACCGCTTCTACATGGTTGATTACACACCAAACAACTTGACCAACTGGGGCTTTAACGAAGTGAGCTCTGATGTTACCGTGGACGAAGGCCATGTGTTTTACAAGCTCTTCTTCAGGGCATTTCCAAATCACTTCCAGCCGAACTCCGTCTTTGCTCATTTTCCGCTGGTGATTCCACAAGAGAATCGTGTCATCCTTGAAAATCTTGACGAACTCGACAAATATAGCTGGGCTATGCCCGCATACGTTCCGCCACCGACATTCGTCACCTCCTACGCTGCCTGCAAATCAATAATCTCTGATGAGCAACATTTCAAAGTTACGTGGGGTGCAGCGATCGACCGTTTGATGCATAATTCAGGAAAAGAGTACGGCGCAGACTTCATGCTATCGGGAGACTCGGTTCCGAACGACGTTTCTCGTAAGATGATGTGTCCTGCACTATATAAGTCGGGTTGGGAGATAGAAGTCATAGCTTTCTACGAGAATATCACCCTGCAGCTTCTGCGCGAGCATTCGTATACGATGTCTGGCACCAATCAGGTGGACATTGTCCGGGATGTTGGCAATCTGGCCCAGGCCCACTTCGCAGCGGAGGTACGCTCCCATTAAGTGACGGAACAACAACGGCCATTCCTTTTCTGACATAGAATTCAGGTCTTTTCTCTTCCTCTTAAGACTAAGCAGAACCCTTTAGGCGTATACAACGAGAGTCAGCTTTACGCTCTGATGGCGCTAGGTATGTCAATAATTCTCCCCCGTGTATTCATCCTCTTACCAGGATATAGTGTTCACTTGTATCTTCTATGACGCCGATCCTGCAAAGAGCTTTCAGCTCCGGAATGTGTCACGCATGTTGTGTCAACAGCTAGGAGACATAATGGAGACCCTTGTTGTTCCAGAAGTTGAAGCCGTAGGTCATGCTCCCTTTGAACATGTTATCAGCTTCCTCCACAAGCGGCAGAGTAACCTCAGCATTTATGGTGCGCACATGATCCATGAATTGATGAGAAGTGGGTTGGGTGGCAAAGACATTGTTTGGTCCCAGATCCTCCCTACGGCTGGCGGCATGGTTGCAAACCAAGGTCAGCTCTTCGCACAATGTCTCGACTTCTATCTTTCGGACGAAGCGACGCCACATCTCAAGGAAATTCAACGGCTGGCGAAGCTCAACACACGGGAGGCTGATGACTTGCTACTTCGATACTTTATGGAGGGCACAAGGATTCGGGCGACGGTCGGGCTGTACCGTAGGTCTGTCACCAATACCACCATCCAAAATGACGCAACAAAGATCGACGTTAAGATAGGCGAGACACTACTCTGTGATCTAGTTGCAGCATCTCAAGATCCCGCCGTCTTTCCAGATCCCGAAAAAGTGAAGCTGGACCGGCCTCTAGACTCATACATCCATTTCGGCTGGGGCCGCCATATGTGTCTTGGCTTTGATATAACCAAACTAGCCTTAACGACAATGCTGAAGACAGTGGGCAAGCTGCACAACCTGAGAAGGGCGCCGGGCGGCCAAGGGCAGATCAAGAAGATTGCGGGACCGGGTGGAATTACGATGTATATGACTGCTGATCAGTCAAGCTACTTCCCTTTTCCGACTACAATGAAGATAAGGTGGGATGGTGATCTACCGGAGTCAGGAAAATGAGTGAAAGCTTGCGATAATGCTCGTCGAGCATGGTGTTATGGTGACTGTTGATCCTGGTTAGGGTTATCCTGTATATTGATTTGGTGCGAAGACTTTGGAGCGGAGCTTCTGTTCTCTGTAGTGTTCTAGGTAGATTATTGCAGCCATGCAAGTCAGAACCGTGGCATGCCTCATACATCTCACATAGCCTCCACAGCAATTGAAAACTTGGTGTTATAGAGGACTCGAAGAACCGACAGCGCCTCATTGGTGGCTTTCATCGAGGATACGGCCCGAGGTTTTCCCGATTCGCCGGGCCGTTTGACCTCAGATCACCAAAATCAAAAGCTCCCCATACACGCGCATTTCAACACTCTTCTCGTATCTCCCACACACCCCTCATCATCGTGGAATCGCATCGTGTATACGCTACAAGCTACAGATCAAAGCCGGCGACCTGCACCGCTGAGCTAATCCCTGTACTTTATTAAACTCCACCCAGCACCAAAGGCTGCTAACCCTCCCGAGCCCACCTGCCTAGCTTTTTAACACGCTTTGCTTTCAATCCTCTGACACGGCTTGCAGTGTCGTTGTGCCATACTTACTGACTTTGATCTCTTGCAACAATCTAAATTCCACGCAAGGAGTCCTTCGTTCGGTACAACTCATCCGGCCAAAACCCGCCATCATCTTACCTCATATTTGGACGTTCACTCGCCTTTACAAGATCCCTATAACTCGAGGCCGAAGCTATAAAATTTGGGCTTGGCGCGACCTTTGGACATTCACATGACTGTTTTACACTCTTCCAGCCGCTAGGATGGGGCGAATCAAGAAGGCAGCTGGGGCGAAGCATGAGGCAACGGTGGTGAGCATACTGTCACTCGTGGTATTCTGTTATAGTCAGTATCACCGAATGCTGACATTTCATTGTACAGTCTCGAGCAATAGCAAATTTTGTAGCCACAGCAAGCACCCTCCCAATATCACGTTTACCTGCCCACCTCAAATCATTTCCTCGGCGATGGATGTTTCCCAAAGGCGACCTTTACCACTGGATCCCTCTCTTCAATCGTTTCGATAACATTCTCGATTTGTTCAGCTCCGAGTACGGTCTCCACGATGGCCCTCAAACACAGTCGTTCGGGCGGAGGCTGCTGCTCAGGGGTGTTGCTGAGGAGAGCAAAGAGGGAAGCATTGTGACGACAAGCGAATCAGAACTGGACACCCTACGCTACGGCTCGGATGGTGATCGGCAATTGATAGAAGATATACTAGATTTCTCACGTCTGTTGCTTGAGAATTGCGGCAACCGGAGTTTGTACAGCAGCAGTGAACGCCTCGGTGATATCCTGAACACGACGAGCCTGTCTCTGCTGACTACGACCTTACGGCTAACTGTGCGTCTCGCTCAGCGATATCATGCGTCCCGACAACGAGGAGCCAATGCTAGTCAACATATGAACGCTGGGTTGCTAGCAAGCCACTACAGCATCGATCTAGAGAAGGTTCAAAAGCTTGCGAATCCTTTCACGAAATCTCCACTAGCAAGCCCTCCCTCCGCCACGATTTCAACGCCTACATCTAAAGGAAAAGAAAAGGCTCGGGTTCCGCAATCAGACTCTTATGCCAGCGTCAACCCCAACGATCTTTTAGCTTTGACTCAGAACTTGCAGACTTCTACGAATGGATCGGCCAAGCGTGCTTCCGCTGCGGCGCGGAAAGTTGCCCACGAGCCTGACTGGAAAGAATGGGGCTCGGTTCTTTTTACGTACTATCAGTCGTATATCGATGCCAAAGACGAACAAAAGCCTCCTCGCACCCCTACTCCTGCTAGACGACCGCCGGGGCTTTCACGACCGAGCCGCCTGTCAAGCTCTGAAGGGTCGCCCGAGTTGCCTTCGGTTGCTTCGAACGGCTCTAGTACAAAATTGGAGGATTCTACCGTTGGAGGGATGAAGCGGGTCGAGATACCATACGAAAGGCTGGCATCTTCCGTGGTCGAAGATGTCTTGAAAGAGTCGCTGGTTAATCTGCCCCAAGATTCTCAATATGAGCTCTTGACAAAAGTGAGAAATGCTCATGCTATCTCGACTTCCCTCTCCAGTCGCCAAGAGCTTGTTGGCATACGTCTACTGGCTATCACTAACCTAGCCTACATCTACCCAGAAACAATCTTTCAGCAGAAAGTGTTGCAACAAGACTCTGAGGAGCCACGGCGATTGCAGCTTGTTCATCAGCTGGCCGACTTGGTTCACCCCCCCGGCAATGGAGCAGCAGGCATATCACCTCAGCTGCAGGCTTTAGCGCTAGGGGCTCTGGAGGCATTCGCCAAGCAGAAAGCAAAGGCATCTGACGTCTGTGCAGCTCTGAACGTCAATGTCAATCACGGTGTACTGTTCTATATTCTTCACAAGGCAGTAGCCGAAATGGCAAACGAGGATTCTGACGTCGACGACTTGGAATTCGCGATCGAGGCACGCCAGGAGGCTCTATTTTCTCTTCTGGAGGCGTTGCCATCATCCACACTTAGAACTGGTGAAACACTCGTTGCCGCCGGGCTGCTCGATATATTGATCGAAGTCTTAAGTTTACGGACAGCGAAAGCAGAACGCGCTCACCCGAAAGTTTTGACGTTTCTAAGCACCTTCCTCTACAACGTTCGAGACGCTATGCAGTCCCTTGCCAATTCCAAGGGTCTTGAGGCAATATCGGATCTACTGAACTACGACGTTCGGACCTCTCTAGAGCGTGCCGCTAAAGGAGAGGGTATATCCGAGGATTACAAAACTCGATACATCGACTATCAGATACCATACTTTCAACAGCAGTCCCTGCGAGTCCTATTCAAGATGGTTGCGCACATGATGACTCATGGGAGTGGCAATCTTGATAGGTTACTACGCAATCTCATCGACTCTCCCCAGCTGCTAAGTGGCCTACGTATGGTTATAGTAAATGCTAAAATTTTCGGTTCCGCGGTTTGGAGTGGTGCCATCAACATAATGAGCACTTTCATTCACAATGAGCCCACGAGCTATGCTGTTATTTCGGAGGCAGGACTTAGCAAGGGATTGCTTGAGGCTGTCACCCTAGAGTCGGGTCACGAAGACCCCACGAAGCTCTACCTGCAATTTATCAACGAGAGCGACCTTTCTGGGCCCGGGATCACGAACTCAAATCCTAGCAGAGTTGCAGAATTCATGAACGACGAGAAGAGCCGATCAGCTCGACAAGCCAGGGCTACGCCCGCTCATGGCATCCTTCCTCATAGCGATGCTATTCTTGGTGTTCCCCAAGCTTTTGGCGCTATTTGTCTCAATCATGCCGGGATGCAGCTTTTTCTCGAGTCAGGAGCTCTTGATAGCTTTTTCAAGATATTCGAAAGTGAAGAGCATATCAAGTCCTTGGCACCAAATACGCCTGACCGGGAAGACCTGCCCAGACTTCTAGGTAGCTCCTTTGACGAGCTGGTACGACATCATCCAAGCTTGAAGATGCCAGTCATGATTGCAATCTTGACAATGATCGAGCGTGTTCGACAGCTTTGCAAATTTCCAGCCAATGCCGAAGGCTGCGCAGCCAAGCTTTGGGTTCACGGGGCGAATAATGATCATGTACCTGCTGGCGAGAAAGATGCGGCGGTGTCGAAGCTTCCCAACCCGGATATAGATAATGACGTTGTCATGGGCGAAGCATCACCTGACGGAGGAAAAGGTACCGAAGCACCAACAGCAAGCTCTAGCTCTACTGTCAAGGCGTTCAATCAGCTCGATAAAAAGGTCGTTGCCAGCACTGCTACACGGATCGAAGTGACTATGAACTTTCTCGCTGGATTCCTAGAAAATACCGCGTTGTGCTCCTTCTTCGTTGAAGCAAGCGGTGCCGAATATGTCCTCGACTTTGCTACCTTGCCAAGCTTGCAATACGATTTCAATGTCCACCAGGCGAGCGTGCAGCTTGCAAGAGTGGCTCACATAATGGCGGAGCAGAAGCCCCACCTTGTGCTGCCGTCTCTGCTTCAGCGTGCCCAGAAGGTTTCAGACAGCCTCGAACCATTCTACAAGTACAGCGATGGAGACGGGTTTTTCTCGGAATTCACGTCTGCTGTTGACTCAACTGCCGTCTCAAATGCTACGGTGGGCACCTCTATGGTGAGATCTTTGGTCCATATTCAAAGTCTTTGCAACATCCTCGTTGAAGTGTTCGCCGCCCCAATTTTCAGCTCACGCTCCGGTCATACGCCGTTCAGCCAGGTAAACCTTGCGGATATGTATCGAAATCTCATCAAGAGTCTTGGACTGTTGCATCGCGTCTGCGTGTGGGAGGAGATTTTGTTACAAAAGAACCTCCCTGAGTCATGGAAAGAACCTACAAAGATGAAAGGTATGGGGATGGGCAGCGACGAAGCCGACGAAATTTTTGGGTTGATTAGTAGTGACGGAGACATTACGACCACGACCACCACAGCAGCTGACAACGTTAATCTCAGGGATACTGCAGTAACGAAGCAGAATACTGCTGGCTCCTCAAGAGAGACGTTGATTGCACAAGACGAAACGACTGCTCGTTTTGAAAATACCAAATTGCTACGCCACTTGTTGACTCAAATTCCTTCCTTGATCGTTTCATTCTGCCAAAATCTTGGCAAGTCTTTGGTACCAAAGCGACGGCCGGAAGCGTATAATCGACACATTGCATATCTAGTCGCGGAAGCAATGTCTCATGCGAATCTTGACCAACTGAATTATGACCCACCTAAGGAGACGACATGTACAAAGGATCGCTACGCATATTGGATTGTCGCTGTGACATCCATGTCATCTCTCATGATCGAAGGTATGAAATACCCTCACAATGATATGTTACATCTGACGCAAAACGCAGGGAGCCATATGGATCGCCCTTCATCACAGGTTCTAACGCTTCTGCTGCAAACTTTCAAGGATGAAGGAGGATTGGATGCTATCAAAGAAGTTCTTGAGGTCTTTATCGAGGAAGTCAGTTCTCCCATCGACCCGTCAGAGACACCAGAAAACAGCGATGCCCGGGCCCGACACATGTGTGCATATGGAGGCATTAAGATAATACTGGCCTTTTTCACTCAAATTACCCACTCCAAATCGATCATTGAATCGACCCAATCGCATGTTATCGGATCGAACGAACGGGATCGAGGGCAACCAAATTCTTTCTTTGCGCCACAATTTCTCGTCGAGCTGCGCATGGCCGTCTTGCCTGTGGTTCGGACAATCTGGAACTCTGGGTTCGTCGACAATGCAGAAAATCGGCTCGTAAAGTGTCTGATCGATATCCTTCGGGCCGTTCTCGAGGGTGCTGATGAGCAGGGAGCTCACCGAACTGGTGATGAGCAGCCTGCTGCTCGGAGAGCTGCTATCAAAACCTACAGCCTTCCGAAAGAAAAGGTGACTACCTTGGTCGGCCAAGGCTACGACGCCGAATTGGCGCAAGAGGCTCTATACCGATGCTTCAATATCCCCCATGCAGCTATGGAGTATTGTCAAGCCATGAAGACCTTCCCTGGATTCTTGAGGAATCCAATTCCAGAACACGACCGCGAAAAAACCCTGCGATCCATCACTCAAACTCCTCGACGCTCAGATTCTGGAGCTACATTACCCGAAACTGACGCCCCGGTTCCGCTAAATGACAGCGCCAGGGCGCAGAACTCTCTAGGCGACATTGATGGAGACATGGTCAATGCCATCCTTGCCCAGTCTAGCAACGTGGAAAACCAAGCCGACCTGTCGGATCTTGTAGCATCAGAGCTTGATGCCCAGGATGACACCAATGTTGAGGTCGAGGAAGCAAGTGGTAGCCAAGGCCCTCACGAAGAACCTGCAACTTATATGGACCTGCCACCTCCGCCGGCCTTGAGCCTCCCAACTGACCCAAGTGATGGTACGGTAGATCCAATGGCCATGAGCATCGACAATCTCCAGGACATCATCCGGGGTATGGGCAGACACGGCGCGCAAGAGCAGACCATCCCCTCACGCCAAGTATCAAATGCTCCCGACCCTCCAGCAAACACCTTGCCCCAAAAAGCGCCGGTTACGATTGAGGATCTAGACGCAGAGCGTAAAGCCATCAGATCAAACCTCATCGATAGGGCGCTTGATGTGCTTAATGTTCATCCCGATGTTTCGTTTGAGCTTGCAGAGCTCATAAATGCTGCGGCGTTGAAAGCCCAAGATGCGAAAGCCATGCGCTGTGAGGTTGGCGAGACCTTGGTCCAATCATTGATCTCATTACAAGAAGATGATTTCCGACCTACGGGCAAGAAGATTGCTTCTTACGCAAACCTCCTTGCATTGGTTCTCCAAGATCGTGAATTCTACGAAGCAACACTGGACCAGCTGACAGATTTTTTTGCGCAATTCCTGGGGTTCATCAAGATACATCCAGATCAACCGGCTGATGAGGCTTCTCCTTGGATTGGGCAAATCTTACTGGTCATTGAGAAGTTGCTGGCAGAGGATGTACAGCCATCTCAAATTCAATGGGATATACCGACTGATGGAAAGCTGCCTGGCCCTCTTATCGAGATGGAACCATCTCTTCTTCCCTCGGAACAGAAGATCCAGCTGTTCGAAGCAATCTCAGACATTTTGCTGAAAATTGGGAGAGATGAGTCTCTTGCTCTTTCCGTGGTACGCACTTTGGTAATTCTCACGCGGGACCGAGAAATCGCTTCCAGACTTAGCGAAAAGAGAAACATCCAACGGTTATTTGTGATGATTAAGCAATTGTCCGGTATCACGAATGACAAATTACCGAGCACATTCATGCTACTGCTCCGGCATATTGTCGAGGACGATGACACCATCCGACATATCATGCGGAGTGAAATCATGGCGAGATTTGAGGCCAGACCAGGCCGTGCGCCAGCTACGGATACCACGGGTTATGTCAAGCAAATGTATGACCTAGTTCTCAGAGCTCCACAGATCTTCGTCGAAATCACGAACGAAAAGCTAGAAATCCAGAGATATGATGGTAGCGGCGGTAGCGCACGACCCCAAATCTTGCAGCTGAAGCCTGAATTGGTTGAGGAGAAGCCCAATGCTGATGAAATCAAGGTCGGCGCCAGCAAAGCAAATACAGCTACAGCCACAGAAGGCCAACATGGGCAAGATTCGACTATGGAAGAAGCTAAGCCACCGACTGGCGAAGACAGCAACATCGTTCTCGAGAAGCCTAAGGCGGTAGAAGTCAAAGCGCCTGTGGTCGAGCACCCCAGCGGTGTCATTCACTACCTTCTTCAGGAATTACTTACCTACAAGGACGTCGAGGATAAAGATGTCACATCGGCTGCCAAAGACCCTACCACAGAAAGTTTGACTGAGTCACCTGCAAGTGTGGACGTCGCGAATGCATCTACTGCGGCACATTCGAGTACTCTACCAGATCCAAGCACTCCTGGCCTCCAAGAGACCAAAAAGGCCGACAAACCCGAGTTCAAGCCTCACGAGCATCCGATTCACGTGTATCGAAATTTTATCCTTCAGTGCTTGACCGAATTATTACATTCGTACAACCGCACAAAGATCGAATTCATCAATTTTTCACGAAAAGCTGACCCAAAGGCAATCACGCCCTCAAAGCCTCGATCTGGGGTTCTCAGCTATCTTCTCAATGATGTGATTCCTGTAGGTACCGTTGCCTATGAGGACACAATTTCCTATCGCAAAAAGAACAGCGTATCAAATTGGGCAATGTCTGCCATTGTCTCGCTCTGTATTCGAACTAACGAGAATGGCTATTACAAGAAGCAAGGCTCTATAGAAGAAGATGACGAGACGGACTTGCTTTTTGTACGCAAATTTGTGTTGGAGCATGCTCTGAAGGCCTTCAAGGATGCCCATGCCTCAGAGGAGCACCCTGACGTCAAATATGCCCGTTTGCTTGATCTTGCAGACCTATTTATGCGTTTGCTGCAGGGGAGAATTACTCCATCTGGCAATACTTCATCCCCTGGCACAGAAGGCGGATTCCAAAAGTCCATTGCCAAGCTCATGTTTGAGAAAAACTTCATCGGTGCTTTGACGGGATCAGTCGCAGACATCGATCTCAACTTTCCAGGGTCGAAGCGCGCAATAAAGTACATTCTGAGACCCCTCAAGCAACTCACGTCTACGGCGATTTTCCTCAGCCAGAATTCCGACATCTCAACTACACCCGGACAAACCACAGACGATGATGAGATATCGACTGCTACATCTGTCTCAAACAACGAAGATGAGCGTGAAGAGACCCCAGATCTTTTCCGAAATTCAACTCTTGGCATGTTCGAGCCTGGAAGAGACGAAGAGTCAAGCTCTGATTCATCAGATGAAGACGAAGAAATGTACGAAGACGATGAGTATGATGAAGGCATGGAATACGAGGACGGCATGGATCGAGATGGAGACGAAGTCATCAGTGATGAGGATGAAGACCTCGGAGAAGCAGGCCACATGGAAGGTCTTCCTGGAGATGGAGGCATGGACGTCGAAGTTGTCATTGACGGTGACGAGGACAATCAGAGCGACGACGACGACGATGATCAAGACGATTCCGAAGATATGGATGACGATAATGAAATCGAAGTCGTCGACGAGATCACTGGTGATAGCGAAAATGCTAGCCTTGCAGAGGGTGACGAGGATGGATGGCAAGACGAGGACGGTGGAGACATCGATCGTTACAACGAGGAAGACGCGCTCGATGACAACGACTTCAGCCAAGACCAAGATGCAGAGAGTGCCGTTCGGGATATTGTGCGTGAATTTGGAGGCGCAGAAGCTGCTCTTCAGCGTCTCGAAGGACTTGACGATGGACACGCAGAGGGCCTAGATCGTCTTCAAATGGACATTGAATCAGGGAGATACATGGACGATGTGGTTCATCGCGGTGAGGACGATGGTATGTTACACGATATACCTCATGTCGCTCGTGTCTATGCTAACAAGAATCAGATGAGGAAGATGAAGATCATGACATCGTTGAAGAAGAAGATGAAGAGGAGGTCCTGTTTGACGAAGACTACGAGGACGATGACTCCGGCGTGGAGCCACCTTTTGGATGGGATCCCGAGGAGGACGGATTTACCCCCCCACGAGGACACCATCATCACCATCACCACCACCATCCTCGTCGCACACTAGACACCTGGTCTGGTGGTTTCACTGGGGGTCTTGTAGACCGTCACGCGCCCTTATACCGTTCTCACCGACCTACGGGTGCTCCACGTCCTGCGGATGACGGGCTCAACCCTCTCCTGCAGCGAAATGACACATTGTCTCCTCCTTCCCGATCTGCTAGAAGTGTTCGCACGCCTTCTCAGCTTGAGGACTACTGGGTCCATGGGATGGATCGCCGTGGCCTCAACCCTGGCGAGAGCCCTCTAACTTTTCTTAACAACCTACTTTCGTCTGTCGAAGGAAGAAATGGTCTGGGGTTCTCTGCAGTAGGCGGCCCCAACGGCGCTGTTCACTTACATATCGCCGGTGGTCCAGGTGGAGGTGTATCTTTGCCGCGTGAGCTTGAGATATCGCTTGGTATTCCCAGACATGCTCAAGCAGAGCCTACTCGTATCCATCGCGATGAACACCAGCAGCAAGCAACATTCCTGCCCGCAACTACATGTCAACGCTGGCAAGAGGAAGCGCGACTGCTCTATGGCCCTGTAAATCTTGAGAAGGCCCTACGGATCGTCAATTCTATACTTCGCGTTCTAGTGCCACCTGCCATGGACAAGAAGAAGCGCGAAGACGATGAGTTGAAACGAGTGAGGGAACAAGCCGAAAAGCTGAGAAAAGCAGAGGAGGAAGCCCGGGAGAAGGCCGACAAAGAGGCACAGGAGAAGCGAGAATTGGAAGAACGTGAGGCTGCCGCAGCTCACGAAGGAGTCGAAGCAGCAGCAGCTCAGGAAAACACACAAAACAATGGGCAACAGTCCAGTAATATGGCAGATGATGGTGCTATGGACGGTGTTGAAACGCAGGAAGAAAGAGAAGAAGGCTCTGTCCCCTCTGCTGACGGCAACGAAGTTAGGGAAGAGTCCACTTCAGTGGAGGAAACAGGAGCAGCGGCGCCTTCGATTGCCGCGGCAGGGCCTTCCAATTCCACAGCAGGTCCCTCAGAGCCGACAGAGCGGATACGAACCACGATCCGTGGCCGCGAGCTTGATATTACTGGACTGGGTATCGACCTTACATATCTTGACGCTTTGCCGGAAGACATCCGAGAAGAGGTATTGATGTCACAATTAGCAATTCAACGGTCTCAGGCCGCTGCGTCTGGCGAAGAGCCAACAGACATTAGCCGAGAATTTCTAGAAGCCTTGCCCGACGAGATTCGAGAAGAGCTTTTGCAACAGGAAGCCCAAGACCGACGCCGACGGGAGCGGGTAGAAGCTCAGAGAGCCCAACGCGCTTCAGGTGGAGCAGGCCCTCCTCGTGCTGAAGACATGGATCCAGCAAGCTTTCTGGCTTCATTGGATCCAACTCTTAGGCAGCATGTACTCATGGAGCAAGATGAGGAAATGCTGGCCAATCTGCCAGCGGAAATCGCTGCTGAAGCCCGTGCTTTAGCTGGTGACAGGCCCTTGCACCGATTCCAAGGAATTCCTCGGATGGGCGGTCGTGGCACTTTCAGCAGCGTAATGAATCGGGACCGTCTGAACGATGGCACGGTACCGCCTCCACCGGCAATCAAAAAGGCTCCGCGGCGCCAAATCGTGCAGATGCTTGACAAAGCTGGTGTCGCTACGTTGCTACGTCTGATGTTTATTCCCCAGCAAGGAAGCTCACGAGGATCGCTGAATGGTATCCTACATGATGTCTCACAAAACCGTCAAAACCGCGCGGAAATCATCAGCTTGCTGTTGTCAATTCTTCAAGATGGCAGTACTGACGTGAATGCTGTTGAGCGAAGCTTCAATCACCTTTCCCTCAGAGCCAAGCAGCCAGCGACCCAGAAGACTCCTCAGCCGCTCAAGAGGACTTTGACAGGTCCACTGTCATCTGCGGCTAACAACATGGAAGCTACCCCTTTGTTGGTCATTCAACAATGTCTTGGTGCGCTCGTCCAGCTTACACAATATAATCCGCACGTACCGTCATTCTTCCTTACTGAACACGATCTATCATCTGGAATGAAGACTAAAGCCAACCGAAAAGGCAAGGCCAAAGAAAGCCGAGCTACAAAGTTTGCGCTCAATGCCCTGCTTGGTCTCCTAGATCGCAAGGTCATCATGGAGAGCTCTAGCTGTATGGAGCAGCTTTCTAGCTTGCTGCAGAGTGTCACTCATCCTTTGACGATGCTATCAAGAAAGGAAAAGAGCAAAGGGGAAGAGAAGCCTGGGGAAACAACAGTCATTGAAGCTCCAAATACTGAGCCGGTGACTGCGACCGCTCGCGAAGCCACGGCAGCCGAGCAAATTCCATCAGAAACAGAGCATCTAGCTGAGGATTTGACAGTAGGGACCACATCTCCAATGATGGATATTCAAGCAGAAGGCGACACTACGGCGGAGCAGCAAGCAGCCCCAACAGCTACATCCTTAGACGAAGTTAATGAAGACGAAATTAAGAAATCTGCGTCCGAAGCTGTGGTCAAGAAACAGCGAACTCTGACACCGCCTGTCGTGCCCGAAGAAAACCTCCGACTTGTGGTCAATATCATAGCAGCCCGCGAATGTAGTGGCAAAACTTTTCGAGACACACTCTCGACCATCAACAACCTCTCAGGCATCCCGGGAGCGAAAGAGATATTTGGTAAAGGTCTGATCGAGCAAGCCAAAGACCTTGGCCAATCGATCCTACAAGACCTCGATGAGTTGGTACCACAAATCAAGCAAGCTGAGACAAGTACGGAAATTCAAGGCATGGCACTTGCGAAATTCACTCCTGCGTCGTCGGACCAAGCCAAGCTTCTCCGAGTACTCACAGCTCTGGACTACATGTTCGATCCCAAGCGTAACGACGGCAAGTCTAAGCCTGCTACAGGGGACGATGCTCAGTCAGCCGAGGGCTCTATGCCAAAGAAAGTAAAAGAAGACATCCTCACCACGCTTTACGAGAATCCGACCTTTGGCTCGCTTTGGAACAAGCTTAGTGAGTGCCTGGGCAGCATCAGACAAGGCGATGGTATGCTCAACGTTGCCACCATCTTGCTCCCACTAGTAGAAGCACTCATGGTCGTCTGTAAGAACACTACGCTCAAGGATGTACCACTCATCAAAGCTCCTAAGGAATTTACAGTCACGAGCCCTCCGCCAGAGTCATACATGGAGAATCTGTTCTTCAAATTTACCGAAGATCACCGCAAGATCCTGAACGACCTTGTTCGACATAACCCCAAGCTCATGATCGGCACTTTCTCGCTACTGGTAAAAAATCCCAAGGTCTTAGAGTTCGACAACAAGCGCAACTACTTCACTCGACGTCTCCACTCACGCGGCGCAGAAGCTAGACATCCTCAGCCACCACTTCAGCTTTCTGTTCGTCGTGACCAGGTCTTCCTCGACTCGTTCAAATTCCTATCATTCAAGAGCGGCGATGAAATCAAGTACGGCAAATTGAGCATCCGTTTTCATGGCGAAGAAGGAGTTGATGCCGGCGGTGTGACTAGGGAATGGTTTCAGGTGCTCTCACGGCAGATGTTCAACCCTGATTATGCTCTATTCATCCCCGTAGCCTCCGACCGCACCACATTCCACCCGAACAAGCTCAGCAAGATCAACGATGAGCATCTAATGTTCTTCAAGTTCATCGGTCGCATCATTGGCAAAGCTTTATATGAGGGCCGCGCCCTGGATTGCCATTTCAGCAGAGCTGTCTACAAGCGGATACTTGGCAAAACAGTGTCAATCAAGGACATGGAGACACTGGATTTGGAGTACTACAAATCTCTACTGTGGATGTTGGACAATGATATTTCTGACATCATCACCGAGACATTCTCGATCGAAACTGACGATTTTGGTGTCACCGAGATTGTGGACCTCTGTGAAAATGGTCGCAACGTTCCAGTTACCGAAGAAAATAAGCAGGAGTACGTTCAACTCATGGTCGAATATCGTCTCACCGGATCTGTACATTCGCAATTGGAGAATTTCCTGAAAGGTATGTTCATTGGCTTGCTCCTGACGCCTTCTGTGACTGATGGCTTCTAGGGTTTCACGACATCGTTCCTCCTGAGCTGATTGCCATTTTCAATGAGCAAGAGCTTGAGCTACTCATCTCCGGTCTACCCGACATTGACGTGGACGACTGGAAGAACCACACAGATTACCACAACTATCAGGCTGCCTCACCCCAGATCCAATGGTTCTGGCGCGCTGTACGCTCATTCGATAAGGAAGAACGTGCCAAGCTTCTGCAATTCGTGACCGGTACATCCAAAGTGCCGCTTAACGGTTTCGGCCAGCTTGAGGGTATGAACGGTTTCAGCAGGTTCAATATTCATAGGGATTATGGCAACAAGGACAGATTGCCGAGCTCGCATACATGCTTCAATCGTAAGTCCTTCCATACCTGAAATTCATAACTTGTAGCTAACATATACTTCCCAGAACTCGATCTTCCTGAATACGACAGCTATGAGGCTCTCAGACAACAGGTCTACACCGCCATGACAGCGGGCAGTGAGTATTTTGGCTTCGCATGATTCAGATTCTTCGTGCCATCAATCACAATATTAATCATGCATTTGCAGAGGCGCGGGGACCTTGGTGTGAGCACTTTAGCGAGGGAAGCAAGGCATGGTTTAGCGAGTAAAAGGGGTTCATGATTATGATACTTACAATGCATTATCGAGTTGCAATTGAGGCTGGCTGGTCGTTGAGACAGGATGATGGTGTGCAGGCCGTCTCGACCTGTCCTGGCTGCCGGCTGGCTGAGAATATGGAACGAAGGCATTGCTTGTACATAGCCTAGACAAATCGGTCCATATGAAAACAATGCCTTGAATTTCTACCATTGATAGTCTAACGAGTATAGATTGGGACAGCACATGCTGACTGACTTCATTGGGATTTCAATAGCCAAATTGACGGGGAAGATTTATGCATTGCCGTAGCTTAGTATATCAACTGCGCATTGAAACCGAAACCACAACATAGAGAGGGACTCAGCCTGACGAAGCTGAAAGCAAGGTCGTGGGGCGCCTGAATCCCTCACATCTAAGCGCAGCATCCTGCTGCCTAGACCAGCGTTTTCTCCATAACTCATCTTTCATTACGATCGAGAGTCTTTGCGACTCCCAAATTCTCTTTATACAGTGATCAACCATGCCTCCCAAAGTCTTCTACCCGCAGCATTACTCCCAACCAAGTTACGCATCCGACCTTAGCTGCCCCCTCATCCACGCCATCAGGCGGCGCGGCGCCGACCATCAGCACCTCCCCTCTCTTACCGATTACATACAGTCTCCAGCTTCCTTTCACGGATGGTACGATATTCTATCAGGTGTGGATACGTTGCTTGACGCGCTGAGAGGTACCACCCCGAGGACAGAACTCGATGCTGCCAATAGCGATGTACACTACGACGCAACCCCTGGTCGAGGCTTTGGATTGCGGCCGGCGCTGGAGCCTGTGTTGAGGGTGAGGGTGGAGGATATGTTAAAGGTGATTGAGGGGGAGGCGGTGCAGCTGGGGAAGGATATCGGTAGGTGTATTGGCTGTGCCTATATTTATAACGCCCATATGAGAGAAAATTGCTGATCCTGTGGTTTTGAGTAGAGATGAATTATTTCCGCCTGAAGAGGGGAGACCCTAGGGGAAAGCCGGAGCAAGAGTTTGGGAATTTGAGGGATCAGTGTGGGATAGCATGGTCGACGGCTGTACAAAACTGCGTCAAAAATTTGCAAATCTTTCAGACTGGAATGGAGCATTACCCGAGCTGGGAGGAAGAGAGGGCATTGAAGGGAAGACAGGGCAGGGGTTCCAGGAACGCGGAAGGTTCAAGCGGTGGGAAATTGTGAGATGAATTACTTCTGTTGATCATAGTGACGGTGAGAGTGCCTGCGGCATGATGAATCAGGTAATTACCAATTCTTTTGACTTGACGTGCAAGCACTAACTTCAGAATGCCGACTGCAGCCATCTAACGACGAGCAAATCTTCTCGCCCGACAAAGACCAAGCGCCCTGCGACCCATTCGAGTCATCATGCCTCCGCTGTACAGGCTGTTGATCCGGCGACTACGACAGCCAGGTCCACTCCTGCTACGCCTGCCACCTCTGTTCGGCAATCTGACGACGAAGAGGTACGGCTGATGGACATATGCATTCATGCCTGCACACCAAGCCCCTAGATCACTATGGCAGAGTGGCCATAGCTTGAGTAGGTGGGCGTACGAATCACTCTCGAACCAATTCTTCAACTGGGCCAGAGTCGATTCGAGCTCGTTGTTCAGGATCATCTTCTCACCAGTCCGGTCGGCTATGAGTGCCTCAACCAGAGTACTCCTCGCCTTCACATAGTTTTGACAGAAGACTTGGTCGGATTGGCAATTCCGAGACGTCATCTTCATAAGATGGAAGTTCGCGACTGGGCAAGCTTTTCGAAATTCTGCAGTGGGTTTTGCAGGGTCGTTCGGATCGAGCCAGCGGCTGATGTGGTCGTCGAGCTCTGCTGCTGTGGGCAAAAACTTCGGCTGCGCGATGGATGCCACCGATTGGGAAGCTGGCTTGAGCTTCGAGTGTACCGGATCATCTTTCAACTCTGATGGTACCTGAGTATCTTCTAATCCTGCAATTGTCCTCCACGAGCACGATGTTGTAGAGATGCTCGAGCTCTCACGCTGGGAAGCCGCCTCGGACAAGATCTGATCTACACAGGGGAAGCACGAACTGTCAATATCAGTGACGCTGATGGTCGGCAGGTTTTGCTGGCTTGCCATGGCTCCCAGCTTGGCTTCCCAAGCAGGATCGTTCTCTCCTTGGTCATTATGGCCATAGTCCTTCCATCTCATCAAGGGATAGAAGGGCCGCGACACAATGTGCTTGGCTTTTCGGAAATAGTAGGCGGGCCGGGACCCGTGCCAGAATCTGTCGTATTTGATTCTTGGCATCATGATATCTTGCTCTGATATTGTTTCTTGAAATGTGGCTGCACTTTTTTCCAAGCCCTGTTTATCGATGGAAATTTTTACACGTAGTGATGGGTTCAAAGTTGAAGAGAATATTCTAGTGGATGATATGGATCGTAGATGTAGAGTATGAGACGTGAAGAATTAAGACAAAGGACAATGGACCAGATGATCAAGGCACGGAGACCTCATTGTGGCATGTCCCCACAGCAAAGGTATGTCTCACCAGGGCAATTCTATGCTACGATATCAATGGACAACTTATCGAAAACAAAGGTTTGACTGTCAGTGCCCTCCCTTCCTTTGTCTGCTATTATGGCCGGAATTAGCATTAACTCGATAACGACTTGGGAGAAGCTGCTGTCATTGGGATAATAGAAGACTAGTCAGGTAGAGGAACGGAGATTTACCTCGTCAAAGCTCTGGTGAATTTGTTATGGGAGCCGTTACCTTGAAATACGATGATCGCCAATCAACGTATACGAGAGCATCATATCAGGTTCTGCCAAACACGTGACATATATACTATTCACCTACACGGACAATGTTCTACTGAAGAAAAAATCTTCCCTAACCGCCCCTTTTCTTACTTCCTCACTATTCCACCCAAGCCCATCTCCACACACACAGTGACCATCACAACCTCACCAAGAATTCCAAAAACGGACGCACCTTTCCCGAAACGACGAGCAAAATGGCAGTCCCAACACACATAATAATCAAGACAAGCAAAAAAATCAAAAAGAGCTCACCTCCCTCCCGCCTCGCATATCCCAACTCCACACCATCCCCAACCATCCCCATCCCCGCCTCAACATCTCGTGCACGCATCGCCGCAATCCTCTCCACAACCTCCTCCCTCGAAGGCCGCACCCACCCAATCTTGAAGAAAACAGCCCTGCACAGCGGACACGTATTCTGACTCGGATCGCGCGCCGGAGACAGCCAAGATGTGATACAGTCAAGATGGAAATGATGGCTACAGGGTAATTTCACAACGGCCAT
>JAABUW010003708.1_pt1 | contig 21462 bp, 29 predicted proteins | sample 5560081 | NCBI WGS metagenome assembly JAABUW01 (sample SAMN10711882, study PRJNA513363) | rock metagenome | isolation source: Antarctica rocks | place: Antarctica: Victoria Land, Knobhead sud
GAAGTGGTACAGGTTTTGAGTCGTCATTGTAGCTTGGTTTCACAGGTACAGAGGCGACGCGTGCGGACGTTCGTGAAGGCGCTGGTGCTTCTATGATCTTCCTCTTCTTTGGTGGAGGTTGGCCATCTGTGTTGCGCTTTCGCTGTGAAGGGACGGGCTGAATGTCAAGTCCAGCGAGCAATTCTTGATTCTTCTTGATCTTCTCCAGGCGGCGAGCCTCGTACTCGTTCATCGTGGATGGGCGTAGATTTGAAAGCTATGGTCATGGCAGGAACACGATGTAGATATTCCTTAGATGTGTTTCACTCTGGCACGCGCCTATGACGTAGGCGCGTCGGACATGATGGTGTTGTAGCTGGGGATATATGAATGGGCCAAGCAGTACGAAGTGGGAGAGACGTGGTTTGCAAAAGTACAACGCTACATAAGACTCAAGTAAAAACAGAGCTGCCACTGTGACTTGTGATATGGTACACTCCGCCCACCTGCCCAAAACCAGTCTGAACGTAGTCACCCATCAACCCCTCGTACTCCTTAGCCAGGTCTGTCCATATCCATTGACTGTCCACATCATCTAGTTGCCCTCAGCCTTCGCCTCGTGCGCCTGAATAGCCATAAGCTTAATCTGCGCCGTTGCGCTCTTCATGAACACAGCCAGTCTCTCGCCACCAATAACGTAGACTTCTGCAATCATCAAATGAGCAGCCACGAACAAGATAGTGAACTGAGCGAAGACCATCTTGGCGTAAATCTTGATGAGACGAAGTCTGCTGGAGCGGTCGAAGGACCTCCACGCCTGAACGAAGAGCGCGCGGCTGGAGCCACGGACGGACATGTCGAGGTCGCCCATCATGGCCTCCTTGTCGAACGGTACGATCGTCTCCTCGCCTTCTGGGAGGAGGGAGGCTTCGATGCGGGTTAAGGTGACCGAGGCTGGGAGCAGGATGGCGAGGCCGACCATAACGTAGGTCAACGGCACGGCGAGGAAGCGGAGACCGAAGAGCGCCATCTTGTGACAATTGTGGCGGGTGGCCTCATCGTTCATGCTGGCCTCCGGTGGCGTCATGAGGCCGAGAGCGAACGCGACACCGACTGGGAGGATGATGGTCGCCTGCTGAGCCACCGCGTATACGAAAGCGGGGAGGAGGAGAGCCTTGCAGTCCTTGCGGGCGGGCAGACGGTGGTACCATGCCTTGGTGGATGGGTAGGCGATCATCTTGTGAGTCCAGGCCATGTGGACGCGCGCGAGACCGACGGAGACGAAGATGTAGGTGAGGGACTCGCCGAGGAGACCAAGACCGAGGAAGGCGGCGAGGAGGTTCGCCATCATGCCGTGGAGGAAGTGGTAGAGGACGCTAAGTCCAAGACCTCTCCATCGTGCGCGGAAGCCGCCAATCTTCTGGAGGTGGCCGATTGTAGTCGTGATCTTGGAGGTGATCGGCTTGTGCTCGATAACGGTAATCTCGACGTCGACATCGGCGTGCTCCGCGATCAGCGGCTCTTTCTCAAGTGGCTCCTTTCCAAGTGGCTCTTCGGTGTACGCTGGTGGCTTCGACTCGATGACAGCGGTGCGGGAGGTGGATTCGATCGAGGCCAGAGAAACCATGACCTGCCCGATGGTGTAGTCGATGGACCACAAGAGGAGAGCGGTGACGACAGCGGTGATGACGACTGGCAGGAACTCGCGTCGGTTCATCTCGAACTCCGGCCCAGCGTTCTCGTAGGCCTGAGCATCTTGCTCGAGCTTTTCGACGAACTGCTCTTTCGTGAGGTGCTGGTGAAGCTGCTGGACGCCTCGTCGCACCAGGTGGTGAACGACATGCCCTGTCATCCTCGGGTAGTCGTGTGGGGGTTGTTGAAAGTGTCGGGTCAAAGTTATAAAGGTATGAATCGAACAAAGAGGCTGAAGAGAAGAGGTGGAGGTGTTGTTATGTGGTCAAAGGAGGAGGCACGAGGCACAAGAGGGTGACGATAAGGTGGCTCAGCCTCGAGGCGGCAAACGGAGGAAGCTGTTGGACCGAAACCGAAACACCGCTTGGCTATTTTGGTCACGTCACGTGCCGTGAACGATGATACTTTCGTTCGAGTTTGTGTGCTATATACGTCGCATATCCGCAGTATCAACAAGGCTTTGAGGCAATGTGCAAACTGCGACCTGGAATGACGACGACGGCACCATAGATTTCGCATTGTTCGTTGCGCTTTCTCTCTTTCAGCACCGACGCTGTATTCACCAACATTCGCAGCGTTACAAGCCGAAAGAAGTGGCACCCCAAGCTTCTTTACAAAACTAAGGCAGGTCTATCCACTATTTCATCACTCCTGGCGAGGAGAGAGCCCACTACATCGAGGGCTACAGGTAGGTCTGATGGAGAGTAATCTCCTAGACCCAAATCTTTCCTCATGCTACTGTACGTGGAAGGAGTGCTCAACGACAGCCTGGTCTCACATAGCAGTGAGATTGAGGCAGGAATGAGGCAAGAAGAAGAGGAGGATGTACTAGAGCAAGGTCGCACCGGTTCATCAGCAAGAATTGCTGTGTCATGAAGCCCAGACCATCGTGGTTCACAGTGACTTTCGACATCCACATCCCCCCTGCTTTCGAGAAGTTTGACGGAGGCAGCCCAGAAGTTCACAGCAGCTCCGACCAAGATGATGCCTTCCGCGTTCGCGCAGCCACAGCGTTGAACGAGTGCGTGCGTGCGTATATTCGAGCGTTGATCTGGACAGTCATCTTCGGCCCCTACGCGGCATGCGTTCAGTCATGGCCACAGGAGACGTCTTCAGTCAATGACCGCAGCAGATGTCGAGTGAGGCCTACCTCGCGATGCCAGCGAAAGCGCACTTGCCTTCTTCGGTGCCGACGGCTTCGATGAGGGCCTCCTCGCAAAAGTAGCGGGCTTTACCGTGTGGGATCTAGTCAGCTGGTTCATATACTTCATGATAACACTCTCCAAGGACGGCCATCGTGCTGTATATTTCGGCAGTACCGTGGGCAAAGATGGTGGTGGTCACCGATCTCACGGTAAGTATGAGAAAAGTGTCGGGTATGCCGAGCAAGCACTCCAGACTCACGCATCTTGTGCCGTCAACGCGGTCCACAATCGGCTCCGTTGGGCTTTCAGCAGAGCGGTACACACATTGATGAAGTGCAGCAGAGTCAGACTGCGCTTGCGCGTATCGCACAGATTATCTGATCGACTCGCACATTTTGCTGCTTCCATCCAGCAGAACCCTTGCTGCTTTCGCGCCACGAACTCCAGGCCTCCAACGGTGGAAAAGAAAAGGGTCTCATGGATCTCAACTTCAATACCGTCTTGCGGTACGCACGACGCTCGAGACGAGTCAACGCCAATGCCCTAGAATCTCCACAAGCTGCCATAATAACAAGAGAAACAGGTCTGAAGTTCCAAAATTGTTTACTAACAACCTGGAGATGCCGTGCTCGAATCTTGGCTCGCCTCCGGATGGCAGGCCTGCCGACAGGGCCCACCTGCGGATGAAATCCCTCGTCCACCTATCGTGCTCGCTACGAATGCCACCAACAATCCTCCAGCCGCATTCGCTTACGCTGTCACCTAAGGTATCTGCATCGTTTGTGGTAGACGATGTTATCCTTCGTCTATACCGTTGAGTTGATCGCTTCGCCACAAGACGTGAGATACGAAGTTTCTTGTTCCCTTCCCTCCACTCTTTACTCCGAGAATTGGTAGCGCGCACTGCGTGCTCAGATATGGACGTTCTCGCGTCAGTACCTCGGAGTGCGGTATACGCCGCGTTGACGTGCACCCTCGCGGTCTTATATCTAGCACTTATAAGAGTCTATACAACCTGGAACTACCATCGGACCATCAAGCACATCCGGAACATCTACGACAAACCCGGGAAGAAAGAGATTCAACCTGTGCAGATTCCGTACTCCCTTCCTTTCCTTGGTAACGTCCTCGACTTCCTGGACAAGAAGCCCGGCAACTTCTGGCGAAAGCTTTTTCAATGGCATCCTCGGGATACTGGAGCATGCACGCTTCTCTTAGGTGGGAGAAGAACGCACATTCTGTACGTACAATCTGAGCGATGGCTGAAAGGGTTCTCAGACATAGTAGAAAGCGCTATGCCGCGCTCTGTAATCCTTTCTAGCTCCATCAAATGTCCGAGGCGACTGCTAATCATCTTTTCTTAGATACGGCGAACGCGTGATTTCTGCGATGTTCAAGAACAAGAGTCTCATGAGGGATGTGTTCGAGCAGGAGCTCTATGAGAAGATCTTCGTGTTCCCAGAGGATCAGGTCCGCAACGCCATCAACGGCAAGCACCACGAGCACGAAATGAACGCGGCATATATGACTCGCCCGGAGAGAGTCAACGAGCTTACCGACCACTTCTGTCGTGTCCTCGAAGAGGTTCTGGACAAGGACGCAAACGATATTGTGAACAAGGACAGTATAGGTCTGTACGACTGGCTTCGCGATCGCATGTTCACCGCTTCCACCACGGCACTGTTCGGAGAAGAGTTCTTCAAGATGTATCCCAACTACTGTGAAGATTTCTTTTACTTCGACAATAACTTCATGTCTTTCTTCTTTGGTTTTCCGGACTTCACTATGCGCCAGCCTGTGGCTCGCCGGGATCAAACTCTGAAAAAGCTCGAAGAGTGGAGCAAGGCAATGCACGAGAAGAGCGGCGGTAGCCCTGTTGATCCCGAAGGTCCGGCGTGGGAACCACTGTTCGGTAGTCGTCTGAACAGAGCGAGGCAGATGGACTACAAAGTCAGAGGGCTGAACTCCAGATCAGCTGCTTGCCTGGATTTAGGCATTACCTTTGCACTTTCGAGCAATGTGATTCCGGCGACAGGGTGGATGCTCATGCTCATTTTGAACCCGGAGGGTGATCCTACGCTACTTGGTCGTGTCTTGGAAGAGCTTAAACAAGCCGAGAGGGCAGACGGGTCCATCAACGTGCCTGTTTTGATCAACTCGGCTCTTCTCCAAAGCATTTGGACCGAGACACTCCGCCTCTACACCGACGTCCTGATCACAAGAAACGCGACTCAGGATACCGCACTACCAATGGACGAAGATGGCAAGACCTTCATCCAGCTCAAGAAAGGCGACAATGTCTTTGCACCGTCCATGATCGGCCACCGCGATCCTGAAGCATGGTCGGACGACCGGGCACCGACCGACCAATTTTATGCGGAGCGCTTTTTACAAGAAGACCCCAAGAACCCTGGCAAGCAGATCTTTAGCATGACCAGCGTAGGCAAATTCTATCCCTTCGGCGGCGGCAGGACAATCTGCCCCGGAAGGGTGTTCGCAAAGCAAGAAGCGCTAGGCGCACTTGCTATGGTACTGCTGAGGTTCGATTTCGAGATGCTGGGTTTCGTGGACAAGGACGGCAAGGCTACGGATGAGTTTGTGCAGCCGGCTTTGGTGTATCCTGGTACTGCTGCTTTGGCGCCGGGTGGTGATATGAAGGTGAGGATGAGGAAGCGGGAGAGGTCGAGTTGAAGCTCCTTTCCTACGACGTCGATCTTGGATATGATAGTGTTTCGGCACCAATACAGCCTTTGACTTATTATTGCTGACTGATGGTGATGCAATATGATGGAACACCTTGATGGTCTCCAGTCAAGTATAAAGCCATTTCCCACTGCGTCGTCAAAGTATCTGTAACTCCTAGACCCGTTCAACCTGTCTCCTAGCACTTTTGTACGTTTCTAGTCTTTCTTTGAGCTCTTCAAGATCAGTAATAAAACTGCAAGATCATCCTCGGGGCAACGGACAACTTGCTTTGCATCGAGACTTCGGCGAATTGACATCCCACCTTGGTCCACCTCATGCTGGCGCATCCATTGGCCCCGTCATCGCTCAAGAACGTGAGCAAGAGGGGTAGCAGATTCCAAATCGTAGGTGAGACGACGTATGATGAAGTAGAAGCTACAAGTATACTGGCCTTCCCTTACTTATTCCTTCCTTGATCAGATACACGCAGAAAGAAAGCATCCAACAAACCCAACAATCAACACTCTCCCAGGAAATCAATAAGATGGCCAAAGGAAGCTGCATGTGTGGCCAGATTGGCTACGAGTACACTGTAGGCCTCTCACAAGAAATATGTCGTTCGTGCCATACTCACGTTATTCCAGGGCGAGCCAGCGACCACGGCACTATGCCATTGTAATGATTGCAAAAAATGGAAAGTCCAACGACTCTAGTCTCACTGAATCCCTTTGCGCTATTGCTACGGACACCGTGGTGGTGTTGGTGCAGACCACCAAGCTACCCTCTCCAGGACCTCGACTAACGCAATTCATTTCAACCACAGGTCCGGAGCTGCATACACATCAAATGTCGTAGTCCCACGCACGAACTTCAAGGTCACAAAGGGCCAGCCAAAGGACTACGATGCCAAAGGCGATTCCGGCAAGATCAACAAGCATTGGTTCTGCAGCAACTGTGGCTCCTCCCTCTACACTGAGCTCGAGGTCATGCCCGACGTGACCTGCGTTAAGAGCGGTGGCCTGGATGGCGGTGCTGCGAACCACCCAATTGCAGTTGAGTTCTACACGAAGGACAGGGCCGATTACTCGAAGGCTGTAGAGGGTGCGGACCAGAAGCCTCAGTTCGGTTGAACGTATCAACATGATGTGCGGAGCCGAAATGGGCCTGTAGATGTTGTAGGACCTTGTACATACGGCGACGTACTACAGCTTCGCACTTATCGGCTTCTCACTCTTCATCTCCTCTTCTGCTTGGTCCCTTAGCACTCTCTTCAAGATCTTGCCACTTGGAGACTTCGGTGTCTCATTAAGGAATTTTATGCCACCCGTCAGCTGCTTATAATTAGCAAGCCTCTCGCCTAGCAAGACGTGGATTTCCTCCTCTGTGATCGATGTGCCTTCTCTCCGTACAACGTAGGCCCTAGGTCGCTCAACATCGGAGTTTGGAGGCGCCTTCAGACCGATCACAGCGCAGTCAACGATGGACGGGTGGCCGAGTAGGACAGCTTCGAGCTCAGGAGGCGCGACTTGAAACTTTCGTCTGTGAAGAACCGTCAGCAAGTGTCTTGAGGGCGGGGAGAGTTCTGTTCATGAGTGTACTTACGCCCCGGACCTTGATCAGTTCCTGTTGATCATGTCAGCATTGATTTTGGCGATTGAAGGTTGAGTAGCTGACCTTCTTCCGATCGACGATGTACCACTTGTGGCTCTTGCCATCACAGTACATGATGTCGCCGGTGTTGAAGAACCCATCGCTATCCCATGAGTCTGCATTCGCCTTAGGATTCGCGAAGTACTCATCAATGACGGACGGTCCTCGAACACAAAGCTCGCCTCGGACATCGTAGGCTGTTATGTCGTTGCCGTTGTCATCAACCAGTCTGGCAAATATCAGCTTCTGAGCATTGATCGGTTGCAGTACGGTCACTCACTTAACATCGGTATTTGGCATGAACGTGTTGCCAACACTCCCAGTGTCATCCTCGTCCGGAGAGTAAAACAAACTGATCGCACCCGTAGTCTCCGTCATCCCCTGCACCTGCGTGAATGTGCAGTCGGGCGCGCACAACTCCTTGAGTCGTTCTCCAGAATCCTCATCTAGCGGAGCAGCTCCACAACCAACTCTTCGAACTGATCTTAGCGAGTACTTGTGCCGGAGGGGAGACATAAGGACGGCAATTACTAGTGGTGGTACCATTCCCAACATAGTGATCTTGTGTCGTTCGATAGCAGCGAGATATGCTTCGAGCTCGAATCGACGCATGATATAGCAGGTACTACCTGCTCGTAAGGGGCCAGCATGGACGAGCGGTACAGTAGCGACGTGGAACATAGGTAGAGAATAGAGGTTTCGAATCTCCCAATCCGGTTTTGCAATCTCGTGGACCATAGAGAACCATGATGTGCTGTTACGATGGCTCTGCACTGCCATTTTGGCGGTCCGGTGGTGCCCGAAGTTGTCAGTCTTGCCACGCTGGTGCGTCTTCAATTCTCCTCCCCAGTGAATCGGATCCAGTCCTCCTCGCCATGTTGAAGTAGCCACTCCCACGATCGGAAGCCTTCAGGTACCGCTTGACCTCGAACGTTGAAGATGAAGATATTGCTCCGATCGACCACGCCTTTCGATCCTTCAAGTAGAGTACCAGGAGCTCCGGCTCTGCGACAACGAACTTCACCTCAGCAGTCCGAACATAGTGCTCGATCTCGAAGGAAGTATATGCTGGGTTGCTGCCGGAGAAGATGCCTCCTGCACCGACAAGTCCGAGGAACAGCATTGGGTACATGATGTCGTTGAAGCTGGCGATGCTGACACAGTCTCCTGGCTTCAGACCTGCTGCGCGGAAGCCCGCCACGAGTTTCCGTACTGTTGAAAGCGATTGGTTGTAGGAGAGACTACGTGAGGTGTCTTCGACATCGATGAATATCTAGGATGTGTTAGTACTAAGATGGTGTTGTTAAAAGCAGCAACCACCCACCGGAACATCTTTGTCGTAGTTGCAGTGGTCAAAGGTATACGATAACAGGTCTTCCTCTGGTAGCGGATGTGACCATTTGCTGAGCCAAGGCATAATCGCGAGGAGTGAATTGATCGATTTCGTTTGTCTCAAAGATGGTGGGTTCGCTACAGGGTGTCGCGTTCGAAAGCGCAGAAAAGTAACCCAGAAAAGCGGTCGCCCTGTTGAGTACCGTAATATATAAGTTGTGTTTGTTCAGTTGCTACTCCACGTAGCAAGTCTTGATTTCGAAGATCGACTTTGTATGGCCAGATATAAGCCAAGCCGAATTGTCTACATGAGGTACATTGCACCTCGGAAGACTGCCTCGGGACCAGCATCCGCATACCATACTAGAGGAACGAGAAAATGAGAAGGATATCGAACAGCTCGACGAGAGATTTGACAATCTCGTAGATAATGTAGAGGAAGATTCATGTGAACAAACATCATGTCTCCACCACCGAGCTTGTCAACGGTCGAGATCGACTACCTGTCGGACAACGCAGTATTGTTCAGCTACAATCAACCAAAGATCTCGAATGCGTTCACGGTCCAACAATACCATGACTTACGTGAAGCGCTGCTCTGGGCTTTGGCGGAGCCGAAGATCAACGTAGTCGTACAGTATGCTCAACACCTTGGCCTCGTACCTCGATCCGACACTGACGGTCTTGCGGATGTGGCAAAGGCAAACATTACTGCGCAGGCAAAGTCCTCCAGTCACCAGACGAAGGCGGTCCAACCATCGAACAAGAGATCGAAGCTGGCGGCAAGCTAGGCGAAGTCCTGCAAGGCTACCCCAAAGTCCTCATAGCAGCAGTCCACGGCGCAGCAATCGGATGGGGCTGCACGCAACTGTCCAACTTCGATCTCGTCTATGCGCATCCGCAGGCGTTTTTCCACACACCGTTTATGTCGCTCGGCTTTGTACCAGAGGGGCAAAGTTCGTATACGTTCCCGAAGGTGATGGGGAAGCAGCATGCGAATCGATTACTGCTGGGTTCCGAGAGGGTCAGCGCGCCGGAGATGTATGTCAGCGGGCTCGTCACACAGGTCATCGGTGACAGTGGAGATTCGAGAGAGGCGTTCGTGGAGAAGGTCGGCGAGATCGCGAAGCGCATCGGCGGTTTCAGTGGCGAGAGCTTGCGCATGTGCAAGGCGTTGGCAAATCGTCCAGTCACGCTTGCGGAGCAGCGAGAGGCAGGCATGCGAGAGGGAACGGACCTAAAGGTAAGGCTGAACAGTCCTGAGACGAAGGCGATGATGGCCGCGTTCGCGAACAAGTCGAAGAGCAAGGATAAGAGTAAGCTGTAGATATGTCACTGCAGCTCAGAACCTTTGTCGTTCACCCGTTGTGGCGTTGCCGACTGATTGTTGCGGATTGACCTGGCATCCACTTGCGCAAGCACTCCGGGATCGTCACAGTCCTATCTTCTTCGCTCCACCCGTTCTCCAAGATGCATGCAATCACTCGAGGCACTGCTACAGCCGTCCCGTTGAGCGTATGCGGAAACCCAAGTGAACCTCCACCCGGGAACTTCAGTCTTGTACCGAGTCGCCGACTCTGATGATCAGTGCATATACTGGCTGATGTCAGTTCGCCATAGCCTTCGTTGATGCTAGTTCGCGAAGGGAAAAACGCTTCAATGTCCACCTTTCGAGCTGCAGCGGCACCAAGATCGGTTGAAGGCATCTCAAGCACCTGAGCCCGTAGGCCAAGGCCTTCGAGGATCTCTTTCTGGATCGCAAGCATCTCATCGAAGACCAGGTCAGTTTGGCTCTCCTCTTCCTCGCCTGAGCCAAACCGATCGCCCACGTCTTGTGGTGTAGCAGGAGCAGTCCAAGCGAACATCTCCACCTTCGTGAACTCGTGCACTCGATATAACCCCTTCGTATCCACACCTCGAGCGCCAGCTTCAGCGCGATAGCACCGCGAAGGACCAATAACCTTCAAAGGCAACTCGCTCGCCATCAAAGTCTTGTTCGCTTGCGAGCCCGCGAACGGTATCTCTGCCGTTCCTGCGAGCACTAAACTCGGCTTGCCCGACTTCTGTCCTCCCTCTTCACCCGCGACCTCATACCGCTGCGTTTCGCCATTCGCATCCCGAGGCATGAAACCACATGCCGAAGCGATGTGCTCATAGACCAAAGTCGGAGGCGTCATGACCTTCCATCCCCGCTTTATCGCGACCTCCAGCGCATACTGAATCAATGCCTGCTCCAATAGCGCACCTTTGTTTTGAAGGAAGTACCATCCCCACCCACTGGTAGTGGCGCTCGCTTCGAAGTCCAGTATGCCTAGTACCTTGCCAATGTCGACGTGGCTTCTGCCAGCAGTCCCCGCCTCTTCTTTGGCGACAGGTCCGACGATGTCCAGCTCGTTGATATAGCCCACTACAACCGGCCTATCGCCAACAGGCGTCACATCCGAGCTCAAATTCGGTACCTCCAACCCTAACGCCAACATCTCCTCCGCCGCCTCACCCTCCCACTGCTCGAACTGTTTCAGATCCTCCTTCAGTTTCTTCGCCTCCTCTAGCAGTGCGCGCCTCCCAGCTTCCGGCGCATCATCACCCAACCCCGCCTGCCGCTGTATAGACTTGCCGACTTCATTATTCCTTCGCCGCAGATCTAATGTTTCTCTTTGCTTTCCGACAAGTTTGCTGTGGATATCGAGAATCTTCCATGCGTTGCCAGCTACGGCGGGGTAGTTGCGATCGAGGCAATTCTGTTCGTACAAGCCTGGGTTTTGGCGCATGTGCTTGAGGTCTAGAATCGGCTTCGGAGCGAAGGACGGGCGTGTATAGGACCTCTTGATGGCGGCATTGTGTTTTCGAGTCTGCCTGATGGCTGCGCGGCAGCTACGGCAGATGTAGAGTGGGACCATTGAGTGTTTGTTAGATACATCGATCAGTATTGAAGCTTCGAAGTGAGATGGAAGTTCGACACACGGGCCACAATCACGAATGGGGCACGCTGTCACATGATAGCGCAGAATGTTGGACGACAGCGGCGAAGAAGGATATATTATGGTCTGTCTAATCACCAAATCCTTCAAAAGACTCATCCTCCTGCTTCGCAGTCTGCTCCCTCACCTTCGCCACCAGATCCTCCAACTTCATCGCCTCCACCTTCTCCGCTTCCGACATCTTGCCAAACTTGTCAGCTTTCCGTCGAACATCTTTCCTGTCTCGCCTCGTCTCACGCAGCGCTTTGGCATCTTTCTGCACACTCCATGCATTCTTCTCTTTTCTCCGCAACTCAGCAGCTGCGCCGCCTAACCTCGATGGGAGTTTAGGCTTCTCTCCTCGAGCCCGAGCCTCGATAGCAGCTTGTCGACTACTTTCCCGAAGCTTGTCTGCGTACTTCAGGGTCTCGATATCGAAGCTTTCGTCGATGTTCAAACCGAACGTGCGGTCGGCGAAAGATTCGGGGAAGTATCGCTTCAGCTCTGGCATCTTGGGCCATCTAAGCAGACCCCATGCTCGTCCTACTTCTTGCCATTGCACTTTCCGGATGTCAAATACGTCGCCAGGCAGCGTCTTAGTGTACGCCTGAGCCCAGCTGACGAACGCTTTTTGCGACCGGTCATGCATTTCTCGTTTCTTCATGAGGACAGCGCGCATTTGTCGCACAATTTGATCTGCTTCGTCGTCCGATACCTCAGGCGGGTTTGGTAGAGGCTCGACCTTCGTACCTTGGACCTCGAGATACTTGACATAATCCTCTTCGCTGCCTTCACTGAGGAACGTAACAGCCATGCCTCGCTTACCCGCCCTTCCGGAGCGACCACAGCGGTGTATGAAGTCCTTTGGTTGTGCTGGTATATCGAGTTGGACGACGAGATCAATGTCAGGGATGTCGATCCCACGTGCCAGAACGTCCGTTGTAAGTAGAATAGCTTGAGTGTCGCAATCTCGAAATCGAATGAGGTTCTTAGCCCGTATCTCAGCCTTGTGGTCGCCATGAAGGGGAAACACCAATACACCTAATATCGAAGGCAGAACGTGCGACCAGTAGTCGACCCCAGCACGTGTAGAGACGTAGACGATTGACTTCTCTGCCGACCGCTCTTGTAGGACTTTCTTCAATATCGGGATCTTCTTGGAAGGCTTCGAGACATGATAGCACAGTTTCAAACTCTCCGGGGTGCGCTTATCGAAAGCTCCAGTTTGCGCAGATCGTACTCGAGCACTGATCTTGAAGGGGTACCTCATACCGACTCTCACCAGTTCATTAACGGCCTGAGATACACTAGCGCTGAACAGCCCAGTTCGCCGCTCTTTGGGCACCAGATCGAGGATCTTTGATAGATCAGGCTGGAAGTTTGGGTCGAGTAGTCGATCTGCTTCATCCAGAACCAACAGATCGAACCAATGTCGCTTCAGCACGACCTTCGAAGACTGCAAGACTTCCAAGAGCCGCTTCGGGGTGCCAATCAAGACGTTTGGGTTCAGCTCCGAGAATGTAGCGATGTCCTCTGGGAGTTTTGTGCGACCACCGATCAGTAATTGAGGTATGATATAAGGTCCAGGAGGCATCTCATCAGGCATAGGTGCATCCTCATCCTCACTGTCCACTTCTGGTACTGGGTCCAACTTCGCCGCGGATGGCACATGATGTCGCAATAGTCCCCGCAGCACATCGTAGATCTGAGTGGCGAGTTCCTTGGTCGGCGCAACGACTATGCTCCGAACATGGCCCTTCCTGTTGGGGTCTTCGGCTTTGAGAAGTCTCTCCACGATCGGTATCAGGAAACTAAGAGTCTTTCCACTTCCGGTGACGGCTTCGACGACCAGATCTTTGTTGCCCATCAACAGCGGTATGGCCATACCCTGCACGGGCGTGGTGCGCGAAAAGTTCATGCTTCGGGCGAAATCCAGGATCCATGAAGAGAGTTCTGGTGTGAGTGCTTCGAATGATTTCGGCTGCTTCTTCGCGGGTTCCAGTTCAGGCGCCATCATGAGCGTGGCGTTCTTTCGTCCTCGGACCCCGGAATGATGCTGTAGCAAAGAATTTGCGGTCCTCCACATGCACAATTGAAGGTCAAATAAGCTTTTCTTGGCAGAGCAATGGACCCGCATCACGAGACGGGAGTTACGATGATGATCGGCATTCGCGGCCGGCGGCTCCGGATCACATCACATCGTTCCGCTTCCTCAGCGGTCCTTGCGGCCTTGCCAAGAATACCAACTAATATAACATCTCGATTTCGTTCCCTTCCCGTCCTGACGCAAGTATAAAACCCGACTGTGTCAACCTGCTTTGTCTGGCCTTGTCTATTCCATCCTGCACCAAGCAAAGAGACAAGTCATCATGGGTTTCCTCGCCGACTACCAAGATGCATTCTTCCAATGCTTCTTCATCCCCAAACCCACCTTGACCGAACAGAACCTTCCCAATCAAGCTGGACGAGTCTTCATCATTACGGGAGGCTATGCAGGATGCAAGCCAACCTAGGACGCTGTGCTGTACAGTCCACGTCGCTGACCAAACGACTCCGATGTTTAGGTGGCAAAGAACTCTCCAAGATCGTCTACTCCAAGAACGGCACAGTATACCTTGCTGGCCGATCGAAGGAAAAGGCCGATCGAGCCATTGAGGAGATCAAGCAAGCCCACCCGTCTTCTGATGGACGTCTGGAGTTCTTGCATGTCGACTTGGCGGATCTGGTGAGCATCCTCACAAGCAGTGCGGACCCACCACGATAGCTAAGTTCAGTCGCAGGCATCTATCAAGCCCTCTGTGGACGGCTTCCTAGAGAGGGAGCAACGTCTCGATGTCCTCACCAACAATGCCGGTGTCATGATCCCCCCCGACGGCTCCAAGGACGCCCAAGGCCACGAACTCCAGATGGGCACCAATTGCCTTGGTCCCTACTTATTCACTCAACTCCTGACGCCCCTCCTCCAGAAGACCGCCTCCTCCAGCCCACCAGGCTCTGTCCGTGTCACCTGGGCCGCCTCGATGGCTACCCGCTTCTCCCCGTCCAATGGCGTGGCAATGCAGCAGAGCGGACCCAAAATTCACGGCCAAAACGGGATGAACTACGGCCAGACCAAAGCTGGGAACGTGCTGCTGGCGAAAGCGTACCAAGCCGAGCACACAAACGATGGGCTGATCAGCAATGCTTGGAATCCGGGCAATTTGCAGAGCGACCTGCAGAGGCATACGCCATGGATTGGGGTGCAGATGCTAAAATTTATGCTGTACCCGCCGGTCTATGGAGCGTACACTGAACTGTATGCTGGCTGGGCCGAAGAGGCCGGAAGGCAGGAGATGAAGGGTGCGTACTATGGGCCGTGGGGGAGGAATGTGAAGCTCAGGGATGATCTGAAGGAGAGTAAAGAGCAGAAGAGATTTTGGGAGTGGTGTGATAAGGAGACGAAGGCTTTTGCGTCGTAGCTGGGAGATCTCCCAAGCTACATTGAACTGTCGTTGTGAGCATGTTAGTATTACAGGTCGTCAGGAAGTTGTAAAAAACTTTTGCTGAATTGCAGGTTTAAGCAACAGACGAAAGATTGCTGGTTGCTATTCGAGTTGCTATTTGAGACATTATGCTCACAGGGTATCATTTTGAAAGCAAATTTTCCCGACCGTCGCACATCCCAGACACCTACACCACGCTAAAGCAGCAGTTTCATGAGACTCGTATGCCCAACCCGGCCACCGCGTCGATGCCGTTCGCGGCAGGGAGCTGCATCGGACTGGTCGGCCTAGATCCGGGAGGTAGTGACGGAAGCGGCCCACTAGGTGGAGGACTAGTCGGCCGCGAGCCAGGCGGCGGTGGAGGCAGAGGCGCACTGGGCGGTGGCGCAGGAGGCCCCAAACCAACTACAGGAATGCCGAAGTCCAGCTCCGGCAGGGAAGAGCGAGTTTTCAGGCCCTTGCGAATGCTTGTCCGCGAGCCTGCACGAGGTGGGAGAGGCGACATGGCTCGTTCGGGTAGTGGCATTGCTTGGTCTGCCTCCTCTGGGACCTTGGGTGTGGTTGACCTGAACCCTTCGGCGTTCTCGTGATGTGTCGCCAGCGCAGCGACGTTATTCGCCGACCGAGAGGGCTTCATCCCACGGATTGGGATCGCGCGGGCGTCGATCTGTCCGGTCTGGGAGTTGCGAACGGAGGAGAGGAAGGGCGCCATGTCTGACCGGACTTGCAAGCTTGTAGGTCGTCGTAGAGGCGCGACATCGGATTGCGCTCTCGTAAGTGCACTGGTCAGATGGCCGTTGATCGGAGATGGTGGTGGTCTTGTGGGCATCACTGGTGAGGTGATGGCAGTGATTGTGATCGGCGGTGGGATAAGAGAATATCGAGATCTTGGCGTTGGTGTTCCAAGGGGTGCGGTCGAAGGAGAGACGGACAGCCGTTGCGAGTTAGATGTCCTTGGCGGCGCGTCGACTTTGGCAGCAAGAATGTGAACAGCGGGAGTGTCGCCCGCAGCGTCAGGCTCGTGTAGTTGGGACGAACGTCTGCTGGTGCCGGCAGAACTTGGCTGGGAGTGGATCCCAGACGGATTTACCTTGAGCGGCATGCTGAACGATATTCGTTTACCCCTGTTGGCGTCCAGGGTCCGGACTGGAGCTTGTTTTGTGGCCGTAGATTGTGTGGCTAGCGGCTGTAGTGATATCCTTCGGTTTTGTGCGATATCAGAGGATCGTATGGACCCAGAGGGTAGACTCTCTGTTGTGCTCTCTGGGCGTGGAGGGCTGGTTGTCACAGCAGACGGGACGGACGGGACCGGTGGAGGCGAGGATGCTTTCGATTCGCGCTTGCTGTCGATCCGAGAAACGCTATGTAGGTTAGGCTCGCTGCGCACTGCTGTCAAGCTCTTCTTGGGAGACGGGTTGGTCGAGCCAGGGGAATTCCTTCCCGTCACTGGTGACTCCTCGATCACAGCAAACTTTGGTGTGCCAGGCGACATGTTGAGCACCGGAGGTAAAGTGCCAGACTTCTGTAAAGCTAGAGGTACTCCCGATCGTCTCCAGTTCATGCTATATGACGCCAGCGACCGCGGATTTGGCTTTTGTGGTGATGTTCGCTCGCCAGTCTCTGCTATCGCTTCCTTCAATGGTCTTTCTGTTGCTGGTGATCCAGCCACTGAGCTTGGCTGGGAGTTCGCAGCTGGCGAGGATAACGTCCCAGCGTGCGAAGTATGCGAAGTGCGAACGCTATTACTTTCACTACTCCGGATGTTGTTGAGCTGACTTTGCTCAACAGATGGTGCAGTAGAAGAAGACATGGATGGTACGTCAGACAGCGCGCGCTCGCGAGTTGTGGCGTCTTTCGCATCTTCGCCCAGCTTTGATGCCTCGATCTCTATGTTGTCAATGGTCGCCGTATCTGAGTCCGAAGTATTGTCTTCTGCTAGTGCTGATGGACTCGACGCTGCGTCTTGCGAAGGCGAAGTCAATCTTTCAACTTTGCTGGGATTGCGCTTGACTTGATACCGATGGCTCGGTGTCTTCTTGATCTCGCGGAGTGCACTTGCTGGATCGCGAGTTGTTGGCCGTACTGGATCAGCATCCAACTGCTTCCCACCAAGAGCCACAATCTCACGCCTGATAGCCGTCATCCAAGACTCCATCTCCTTAGCGCTAGGCATGACAAGCAGAAAGCTTGAAGTCATTCGTCTGGCAGCCGCACTCCGAAGCCCGAGTTTGAAAAAGATGTTACCGGAGTTTGCGACTAATCCACCCTCCTGGTTTACTGCCTGCGAGACCTGGAGTACGTAGTGTTTCCCTGGTAGCAGATCGGAGGCGAATGCAGCCGAGTCCTTGCTGAGGTGCAATATCTTTTCTGGCAATCGATTCGAAGGACCACTTTCGGCATATTGCAGTAAATAACCAGAAGTGACAAGGACGAAGATCTTCTGTGGTAGCTCATGGCCGCTTCCACCGTTGGCAACATGCTTCAATGCTGATCGCGAGCGTTTTGTGTCGATGCTGGAGCTCTCCGCTGCCGCATCCGCTTTCCAGCCCTTGGACTTGTGAGTCGCTGCCTCCACGGACATCGTGGATACTTCGATACACCCATCTTTCATCGACTGCGGATATGCTTGGAAAAGCGGAGGTGGAGTGAAAGGTCCTGTTCTTTTGTTTGGTTTGGTGGTCTCTGCGAACTTCAGCCTCGACTTCGACTTCAGCGGGGCAGTAGCTGCAGGCGAAGGTGGCGGAAGATGCGTTGAAGATTCGTTGGCTTGTTCTTGTTGTACGTGCAGCAGGTTAGGAGTCGAAGCAGTCTTCCTCAAATCCTTCGCAGGCAGAGGCGGGGGAGCCTCAAATCCTCGCTCACCATAACCGCGCTGTTTCTCGACTTTGGGTCGGCTGAAGAGATTGAACAGTGACATCTTGGGTGGATTGGCAACAGACTCGGAGCGAAGAGACCTGTCTCTCAATGGCGATGGCGGCTCAGCATTCTCGAGGTATTGCGAAGGTCGCAGGCGAAGGCTCTGTCGTTTTACGCGAATCTCTTCTACAGCTGATGTGGGTGCATTCAATGGCCAGTCCACCGGGTCCTTGGGTGGGAGTTGTTTGCTCGCAGGTTGTTCAAAGGTGGGAAAATGCGACTCCATCTAAAGAAAGGCCCGTGGTCGGCCGCACACCAGACCAATTTGGATCACTGCCACGGCCCACGACCTCGAGTGCCGCAGGAGGTTGCAGGTTCGCGTTTCGTGTCTTCCCTGTACCCAGCCGATGCGCGATGTGCGACAGATTAAAGTACGCGGTGGCGTTCTGTGGCTGCTTTCTAATTGGGGAAAGGCGACATTAAGCTCGTGGACTCGACGTTGACCCTTCGCGGCGGGGGCGGAGGCCTGTTGGTTTCCAGCACAAACGGGAGGGCTTTTGGTGATAAGTCAAGTGGAGGGTTGCGAGCACACTGTGATAATGTGGTAGCGTTGTCGAGGGATTTCCAATAGGCTGTCTCCTTCTTCGTGCTTGAGCTAAGACGAGTACGGCCAACGGTTTCTGTAGTCCGCAGATTAAATCTCTACTGCCGAGTCACCCGGGTCTCCCCAGGATGCAGGGACACGCTGACTAGGTCGCGTAAAAACCGATATTGTGGGTAGGGCCCGGTGCAGGGTGACTGTTGGCCCGGACAGAACCTAAAGAAAGCGAATGCAGACCGTGATCGTCAATGTTATCGAATACATCTACAAGGCTGAATAAGAAATGCGGAAATGAGATGACTTTTGATAGGCAGACATTTGACCTGCAGGGTGAGCATCGGGTTATCGATTTTATTAAAAGCATATCTCACCTGCCTGTGCGATGTTGTGCTAGCTGAAGGTGTTGATGAATATGTGCCGCACGCAACCAATCGCCATGATCCAGGTTCTCGAGTCCCATCATCAAGTGGGCGTGTCAGCACCCTTGCAATTCCGCGTTGGTGGGCGTGGCGAGTGTTTCGTGAGGAGTGCACGAGCCCGTTGAATAGGAGGTTGGCTGGGCTGCCAGAAGCCATCGACATGGGTGTTTGCGGGGCGTCATCGGCAATAAAGCTACGTAGCGAGCGTGGTTGCGTAACGGCAGCTACCGGCTCGTCAACATATTTTTCGACAAACGGTATCTGATCAGAAATGTCGTTTGACCTCATTCTGTTCATGGAGAGACGTTTAACCACGCATGAGGTGTTGCTGTAGGTAGGGGTTTGGCAATGCTGCCCCTCATTGATCGATTGGGCTTAGTCACTCTTTCACGAGCACTTCCTTTGTCCCACCCACCAGCAGCAGCTGATCAACTTTCTCGTAAAAGCATACACCTTTCCTCTTCTACAAACGCCCTGGTCGCACCACAATCCGAGATGCCTCCCGATCTGAATATGCTACCACCCTCAACCTCCAGCTCCCCGCAATCCTCCCGGCCCAGAAGGATATCCGTCACGAGCGCAAATGTGTTCGCCAACAGCCCACCCTCTCCGAGATCGCCATCCTTGTCTTCGCTGCAGGCCGCCGCTACGATCAACGCTGGTCTGCACCGTTCGCCGAGCGGCGCATCACCTGCACGCAACAGCCAAGGTCTGGAACGTAGACGATCGAGCCTCATGAACAACCTCACCCTCAATGACCCCACTACACCCGCTCCCGGGGAGCTGCAGCAGTCGCACGGGAGCAACAGTGGCAGTCCGAGAATCGAGAGGCGATCGCTTGCACTGAACACGGCGGACCCTCATCATCAAAGACACACAAGTCTTGGCGAACTACATCAAGAACTGGAGAGCGAGCAGGAGGCCCAAGTCAACCGATTACTACACATGATCCGGATTCAGCAGGACCAGATTTCGGCAATCCACCGATCGTCACAGCATCCGCAAGATCCATCACCCACTTCGACCGAACAGACCCGGTTTCCTACACCTCCATCCACCATACTCACGCCTGCAGGCACAAACATCACTGAGCAATCATCTCCGCGATCAGCTTCGATCTCTGGAGCTTCCCCGCACGTCCACAGCCACTTCAACCACCCGCACTCACTGTCGAGACAATCGTCCGCACGGATATCAAACGCAGGCAGCCGCGGAAACTCGCCTGCTCTGCGGCCCGCATCCGGTAGCCTTGGGCCGCTGACGGAGGACTTCTTGTTAGGTGGCACAAGGGATGAGAGTGCTTTCTACCAGGCCGAGACGCAGAGCTTGACACGTGAGAATCAGCTGCTGAAGTTGAGGATACGCGAGCTTGAGCGCCAAATCTCAACTCTGACCACTACCGCACAAGCCGGGGTTGGCCCTGCAGGCGAGTCGCACAGTCCCGCCCACAATTCGCCTCTAGCCAGCCCTCCAGCGACGTTCAGTAGCGAGTCAGCTCCTGCTATGACGGCGGCAGTCTGAGACACGAGATGAGCTACTCACGAGCCTTAGGTGCTCATATGCATGTTCTCAAAAGCTAGGAGCGGGCCACGATCAACGGTACTCACCATTTGATGGTGAGTTTGTGTGAATGTGTCCGGCTTGCTTGATTTGACTGCGATTTTGCGAGGTGTTGGTGGATCGGGCTTGATGACTTTCATAATGCATAATGAACCGAAATCGACCCATAGTTCGACATGGTCTCGTCGTCTCAAGACGACGGGCCTAGTCATACCCAAAGCTCTCCTCTCCACCTCTCCACTTCCCCTTTCACCCACCCTCCCCAACCATCCTCCTCACCCTCTCCAATAGCACCCCACTCTCCCGCCCCAATTTTCGCTGCCCATTCACCCCACCCGTCCTCGCCTTCGCCATCGCCCGCCGGAACTTCTCCCGCTCCTCCAACTTACTTTGCCGTTGCCGGTCCGCCTCCTCGCGGGCCAGGCGACGTTTCTCAGCTTCGGCTTTGCGCTGCAGCGCTTGATCGTACTCGCGTTGGAAAGGGACGGCTTTTGGTTTGTGGAAGCGCGCTCGGCGGCCGTTGGCGCGGAGTGCTGGTTCCGGAGCTGGCTCGGGGTTGTCGAGAAGGGTTTGGCGATCGGGATGAGGTGTTGTGGATGGGTCTGGCAGGGCCTGTTTATTCGTGTCGGCGTCGTCGTCGCTATAGTCCTGATCCTGATCCTTGTCCGGATGATGAGGTTCCAGAGCTGCAGATGCTGGGGTGGGAAGCTCTTCACGTTGTTCCGGGATGTCGCCACGACGTTTGAGCTTGGCGTAGTTCTTTTTGATGAGGGCACGTTCGATTAGAGATTTCTTGATCTTATCGGCTTGTGTGTGTTAGCTGGCTGCTGCGACCGCACTAACAGGGTGGTGTAGCTAGATAAGCTAGGGCGAGGGAGATACCTTTTCGCTTGTAGGTGCCATCTGGGAGGTTGTCTGGGCCGACCACGAAACCCTTCTTCCGCTTGTTGGTGTGGTCGCCAGAAGTGGCCTCTGATGTGCGTTTCCTCTTCTCCGACATGGTATCAAGTGTGTGTGGTGTCCTGTAGTGCAAGTTCTCTCTGATCTTGAAGCTCGAGATAGAAGAAATTCACGCTACGGGAGGGAGTAGCCGAGTTCGGG
>JAABUW010003712.1_pt1 | contig 21417 bp, 9 predicted proteins | sample 5560081 | NCBI WGS metagenome assembly JAABUW01 (sample SAMN10711882, study PRJNA513363) | rock metagenome | isolation source: Antarctica rocks | place: Antarctica: Victoria Land, Knobhead sud
TTAAACATAGGGTTGGGAACATAGTGAAGGATGAGTGGAAAAGTAAAGCAGATTTACCAGCCATGATATGATAGTTCTATACTTATACACACCTTAAGGATGGCGCTAGCCCGGCGGCATGTGTCTTACAGATTAATCTCAGCAGTCAACATGCCGTGTTGTCAAGCAAGAGCAAGCTAAAGGTGGACGACGAGAAAGAAGCTTTCATTGAATTGAAGTAGCCAGAGAAGCAGAGGGGCGCATGACGAGAGCCAAAGTATCGATCGTACATTACCCAGGGTGCACCTACATATGGTCTATCCGACATGAAGCCCTTGTTTGACTGAGTGAGCTGTCTCCCAAACCAAATCCATCAGGATGTTGTGGATTTGCTCCTTGTCGGTAGCCAGCTTGAAAAGGTCTCCATTATGGTCAGGAAAGTCGATGCAATTACTCTCTCGATTTGTCTGATTTCCGTGCTGCTAGCTTCGACCTATCGGAAGATGCTCGAGAAATGCTTGGTCAGATAGGCGGTTGTGTCGCGGCGCAAATGTGTCCAATTTATGGAGTCGTTTTGAACGAGTTCACAACCTTACGTTTTGACTTCGATGCACTGCTTGGCTCGTTGTTGGCCTTTGTAGTAAACCTTGCCGAGATATCTAATGTTCTCCACTCGTCCGTTCTTGGCCGCGAGATCGAGAACGTTGGCTCCGTCGAGTTTGTCAACGCTCTCAAGCTGTCGCTCGGAAGAGAATGACCATTGACCGAAGGATTTGGCCGTAGGCAGGAGTGGAATCCTGTCTGTCACGCCAGAGGAGGACATGTCCCATGTCAGAATCTTCAATTGAGAGAGACTCCTTCACTGTGCCGTGCTGCCACGCCGAGCCGTTATCAGTATGCAATTTACATATACTCACCCAACCAAGTCAAACAATACTGGGAAGTCTTGAAGAGCCCTGCAGGACAGGGGGGCTAGTGCCGGGGATGAGGGAGATTAAGGGGGCAATGCTTGGCCGTTTGCCATACTATTTAGTATGGTAACTGCCTATTGCATTTCTCTCTTTTCTTCTCTTTCTTATTGCATTCGACTTTTTTGTTTATTGCGTATATTATTGTCTATGTAGTTGTTTCTTCTATATTATTGTCTTGCAATTGTTTTCTTCTATTATTGTTTTGCAATTATTTTTTCTATCTTTTGCTCTATTCTCTTAATTGTCGCATTTTGTCGATATAATATTTTGTAAAAACAAGACTATTAATACAATTGTCTCTAAGAGAACGTCTAATGCTTATTGCACATTTTGTATTAAAAAGTTTGTCTCTAAGATACAATTAAATACTTGTTTCGAGTTAGAATTCGATACTTTATTGCGACAAATATCTAGAAATATTTTTTGTTGTTGTTAATTATTGTTTTTTTCTTTACAATCTTTTTGTTTTTTACAATTTTCTTGTTTTTTATTATTATTATTGTCTAGAAATTTAGAAAAACAGTTTAAAAACAATATACAAGATATTGTTTTAAACAATAAGATTGTTGTTCTTTATCTTAAAATTAAAACAATAATAAAAGAAATTATTGCACAAAAACAAATAACAACAACAAGAGAGTCTCTTGTTACTTAAAAACTTTAATTGCAAAATATAACAATAAATAATATATATATATTTGCTTTTATAGCTTTTGTTAATTTAAAAATGTTAATAGATATTTTTACAATAAATTTCTTGTTCAAATTTAATAGTTTTGTTGCTATATTTTCTAGTGTTTTGTATTGTTATTTAGACAATATCTTTTATAGCAAACTAAATATCAAAAATATTATAAAATTTATTGTCGATCTTTTCTTTGTTATTATAACAAATACAATTAATTCTTTTAATACAAGAAATTTTCTAAATTTGTTTTGTGTTTTTAATATTTATATTTTTATTGCTTTTAATTTTGTTTTGTATTTAACAATAAAATAGAAGTTTTATCGAGATATTATTTTTTATTACTAGTATATAATAGATATAACAAGCTACAAAATCTTTGTTTTTATTAGATTATATTATTAAAAGTTTGTTACTTGCGCTATTTAAATAAATTAAAATAATTCTCTATATTAAATATTGTTTTATTTCGAGATAAAGTAAAAACTTACAAATATCTCTAAAAAGCAATTCGAGTCTCTATTATTGTTAGTATTTTTGCGAAAACTATATCTTTCTATTAATTCTACAAAAAATACTTTAATATTTGTATTTAATAAACTATTTACTATTACAAACAATATCTATTGTTAATAAATCAAATATAACAAATATAACAATAATAATAGTTGCAAATATAAGTATATATATATATTTTGTTAGAAAATTCACAATTCTAATTGCTATTTTAATAAAATATAATATTTAACAATTTTGTTATTTTCTTTGTTTTCTAATATATCTAGTTTGTTAATTTTTGTATTAAAGAGTTTTTTATATAATTTAATATTGTTAGATAAGTCTAATTTGTTGTTAAGTAAATCTCTATTAATAGAGAATTAATACAAATATTTAAAAATATATTTTAATAAATATTTTTGTAATACTATAACTATAATATTCCAAACTCTGCTGTAACTTGTAGCCGAATTACATTATATGCCAAGACAGTGCTCAGATTTTGTCTTGACAGTAAAAAGTTTTTTTTTCGAGAATTTTTTTCTGAATTCTTACAGTTTATTTTTTTTATAATTGTAGATCTATCTTTCTATTCCGCTTTTTATATGTACAACGTGCATTTTGATAGCGCCACTTCTATTATACAATTGTATAATTTTACAATAATAAATTGTCTAATTTTCTAAAAACAGTTGTCTGTTAGAATATCGAATCAAGAATTCAAAAAAACAATTTGTTTTAACAAAAACAAATTTACAGCAAAAACGATTATCGCAGAAAACAGTACAACTGCAACTAGAGAATTTTTTGTAGTTATTAATTCTCGAAAACTATTAAACAAAAAATATAACAACTTTAATAACAAATTTTCGATCAGAAACAAACTCGAGACAAATATAAATTCTATTTTTAACAATTTCGAGATTAACTATAAAACTCTTCTAGAAAAGAAAAGAGAGAAATCGAAATAGTTTGTTGTTAAATATAAGTACTAACTTCTTCTAAAAAAAAATCAGAAACTTCAAATTTTGTTACAAAATAACAAAATAAATACACTGTTTACGCAACAATATTATACAATATTTTCGAAAAACAATATTCTGAAAAACAACAAATTATTTTTAAAAAAACAAAAATCGATATTCGATCTGAGATTGTTCTATCTAGATAATTACTACAAAAAAAATTTCAAAAAATAGAAAAACTGAATCAGAAATACAAAAATTATATTCGAATCTAGTTTAAAGTTTTTTTCTATCAAAAATTATAAAATTTGCTGATATTAATTCTTTCTGCACAATAGTCCGGCAATACAATAAAACAATTATAAAAAAACAAACTCTATTGCTCTGATTACTTGAATATTCGAACAATTCTTACAGTATCTGATAAATTTTATAAAATTATTTAAGAATTGTTAACTGATTACTGCAATTAAATACAGTTATATTAAACAGAATTTTACGCAGAATATAAACAACTTTGTTGTCTATTTAAAAATCTTAAAAGCAAATTTAGAATTCTTTACTGAATTTCAGAAACAAAATACGCTTTTGAATAAACTAAAAAACAAAACTTATAAAAAAGTTATTGTTGTTTCTAATTTCTCTGTAACAAAAGATACGTTCGTTGCGCTGATTGCGCGCGTAAAAGATGCTACTATTTTGCAAAATAATTATAAAAATTGATTTCAGAAATTAAATTATAGATTTTATTTTATCTCGAGAAATAATTGTTCTGAACAAAAATCGAACAAAATAGTTTCTAGATCAGATTTTTGCGGTTTTTTTTAGCAAAATTGATATAAAAGTATTATTATATTTTTTCTGCAAAACAATTTAAATAACAGTAATTGTACAAACAAAATTCGCATATATTACAATTGTAATTAACAGAAATATATCTTTTTTAACTGTTTTTTTTTTAAAAAGAAAAATCTGCAAATCAATACAGCAGTTGCTGCAAAATCGAGTGTATCGCGCGTTATGCAAAAAATATTATTGTTTCGATATATCAGTGAGATTTCCGACAATTCGGAAAACTAGAGAGATTTGCAACAATTATTGTTGCTGTTGCAGATTGCAAAACAAAAGTCAATACAATTTTGACAGAACTGTTTATATATATATCAGACAAATACTACAAAAAAATAGTGTTTCTAAATAGAAAAATATATATTAATTGTATTCTCGAACAGTAAACAAAAATATAATATTTAAAAAACACAAATCTCTTGTCTGTTAAAATCGAGATTTTTTATAGAATCGAGATACAATTTCTAGAGTTCTACAATATAAATATCAGAATCTACAATAGCAACAGCAAAAAATATATATTGCGTCAAGTTTTCTATTTTTTTCCGAAAATTGTTCAGAATATAATTGTCGAACTATTATAGATAATAGAAACAAATCTGTATATTAATTAACAAACTCTTATATAGAGATATCAAATAATAGAAAACAAAATTATAATAGATTTTTTCGAGAATTTTCTATTATATACAGAGAACACTTCAGTCTATATATTTGTAACAAATAGTATCAGTACTATTACAAAAGCAATTTTCTTCTTAATTTTTCAGATTTCGATAGAAATTTTATTGTACAAAAACTTTTTTTTCGAGACTAATATTTTTCTACTGTCAGAATATAACAAAAATAATTATACTATAGATTTACAATTCGATACAAAACTGTTATTTAAATTTCTGTATATACTGTCCGAAAAAGAACTTGCTGTATTTCGAAATTATTTGCTCGAAAATTAAATATCAAAATATATTTGCAAATCTACAAATTGCGCGAGCATTTTAATACTGTTTGTTTTTAAAAAAAATAGTATTTTTCGACTCTGTATAAATTATTAAAAACTGAACTCGATAACTATTAAAAACAGATATCTACTATTTTTTATCAAAAAGATACTGAATCGACTAATAAATATATACTATTTTATTAAACTCGATTTCAAAAATATATACTATTGTATTTGTATACAAAAGAGAAACAAATAGAAAACTGTATTTTGCACGCACTATAGTTTTTTTAAGTATACAGTTATATTTTTCGACTTGTTTAACACTTCTGCTATCTTTCAAACTCTAATTAATAAAGTACTGCAAAATTTAATAAACTATATCTGTATTGTCTATCTAAACAATATTCTGATCTATTTTAAAATCTGCAAAAAGTATTAAAATTATATTCTACAAATACTCGATCGACTGAAATAGTTTAAACTATATACAAAATTTTCTAAATATATTTTTCTGATACAGAGTATCGAGTTTCTGAACTATATTGTTAATAGCAAAAGTATTGCTATAAATATATTACAAGTAAAGTTAATTTGTATATAATCTCGATCTACTATATTGCGAAAATTGCAAATATTTTTGAGATTCGCGAATTTCTATCGATATTTTGTTTAATATTTTGCAAAAATAATCAGACTTTTAATCAAACTATTTAAAAATAACAAACAAAAAAAATAGAATAGATTGTTTCTGTTTAATATTTTTGCTCTGATTGTATTTCGGATTTTTATCGATATTTTTATTACTGTTTCTATATTAATATATTTCGATCTTAAGAATCGAATTATAGTTGAAATCGATATATCGGAATTTGCTATTGCAATTATTTTTTCTCAGTTTGTGTTTTGCATGCAGAACAACAATCAGACAATATAATATTCTATTATATTCTATTTTAGAAAGATAATTTCTGTTAAAATTTGCTATAAAATATATAATCAAGAGCTGTTAGCTATTGTCGCGGAATTTCAGCAGTAGCAACACTATTTTGAAAACAGTTATTTGTCAGTTACTGTTCTAACAAACTATAACAATCTGAAGTATTTTATAACAACAATATCTTTTAATTGTTATTAATCTCAATAAACTCTTTTGCTTGTCGAGTATAATTTCGAAATTAAATATCGGACAGAGAAAATCAATTCTATAAATAAATTGTTAAAACAGTCAGACTACAAAAACAAAACAGATAATAAAATCTGTCTGTTTATTTTTCAGAACAAACTTAAAAATATTACAATTGCAACTATTGAAATAACTTCTGTTCTGATCAGAAACACAACTAAAACAATTTTAATTTTAATTTGTATTAATATTGTTTTGTGTGTCTGAAATATTTCCGATATTAAAATATTTGATAAATTATTTGTTAAAAATATTTCCGAGATCTCTAATAATATCGACTCGGATATAAAGAAAAGTATTATAATTTAATAACTGCAACGCAGTAATATCAACGCAATATACAAATACAAGAATTTAATAAAATCTCTTTTCTCGATTCTGTTAACAGCAATAGAAATATTTCAGAAAAAAAATATTCTGATATTTAAAATAAAACAGCAGTTAATTGCTTTCTTTTAACGCAACAAATATACTAAATATAGATAGAAATTTAACAACAATTTATTTTACTATTTTTACGCAGTCTATATATCGAATAAAATTTTGCTAAAATCGAAACTGCTGTATTTGTATTACAATAATTTTCTGAGCAAAAATTACTTTAAAGTTAAAAAGATTTGTATACTAATTAATCGAAAATTCTATTAACTTTGTATATCTGCTAAAATAGAATTGTATATTCGAGAATACAATATATATTAGCAATTTAAAACATTTTAATATTGTCTATACAGTAAACTTTTTGCGCTATCTGTATTTACTCGATTTTGAAAAAAAATCTTTATAAATTTTATTACAGAATTTTTCTCTAGTTGCAGTAGCAACAGTATCTACAATACAATTCTTGTTATTGTAGATCAATTTTTTAAAATAATATTATATATTTCAGTCAAATTAATTTGAACAGCAGAAGATTTGATCGATATTCTGTTTAAAAAAGTTTTTTTTTTTTTAAGAGTATAAAGAAAATTGTATTCGACAGAAATATATTATTTATCAGTAATTATTAATTTGCGATATACTATAGTATTTGTATAAAAAGAAAACTGAGCACTGTCTTTTATTTGCAGACAGATAGACAAACAGAAAGACAAAATTAAATACTAGAATACTATTTTTGCTGCTATTGCAACTATTAACAAAACAACTGAAAATCTCTCTTATCGATAGCTCAGTATATATATAATAATATTGTTTATTTATTCTCGAATATATTGTTTCTCGAGACTGTATTCAAATATTATTTGAATTTCGATTTTAGTTAGAATAACAAGAAATGTTCTGATATTTTTGCTGTTCGAAAATATATACAAATCTTGTAAAATAAATACAACTGTATAAAAAAACAACTAAGAGATATACAAAAAGCGCAGACAGAATATTACAATAAAAAAATTAAACTTCAGTATTATAAAATAGAAAACAAAATTATATTTTCTATTAAAAATTTTAAAAATACTCGATTTAAAAAAAAGTTTTTCTACAAATATACAAAATTATTTTCTATTGTAAATATTGTCGAAATACAAATATATTGACTGCAATTTTCAGACAATTAACAAATCTATTCGATTTTTTATATTTTGTTTCTCGAATTCTATTATTAGAACTTCAATACTGTCGAGTCGACACAAATAATACTGATAGACAAAAACAAAAAGTAAAAGATAGAGAAAATTCTGAACAAAAAAAAAATAAAAAAAACTCTACTATTTTATTCGATAGAAAAAATTTTCTTTCTGCAAAAACAGTTAAATATCGAAGCGATTCTTAATTTACGCAAATACAATACTGAAGCAGTTTTACAAGCAATAGCAGATTGCTATTTTTGCTCTTAAAACAAAAAAATTATATTTTCGAATAAATTAAAACAATCTAGCAGAACAGAACTGATACAGTCTGATCGACAATACTGTATAAACAAAACAGAGTTTCTACTATTGTTAAATTATATAAGAAGTTAAATAAAAATCGCAACTTCTTAAATTTGATTACAGTAATATAAAAAATAATATATTTTTGCTATCTAATTCTATATCTTTTTTAGACAGATTTTCTAGCTCAAATAATCTTCTAGTAAATACACAATAAGTTTTAATTGTGTTTACTATCTGAATCAATCTGATTGTATTTAATAACAAGATTTTTCTTTAACTCTCTCTTCTGATTGTTACGTATATTAATTTTTAACTTATTTTTTATTGTTGTTGTTTGTGCGCAATAATGCAGCAATTGCAGATATACTTTTAAGTCTTTGTAATTGCAGTAAAAAGTATATTTGTACAATTAGCAACAGTCTTTATTTCGCAGACAAATATATCTTCAAAAATTTAATTAGAGTATTTAGTTTGATTCTCGAAAAAACAAAATTGTATATATTATTAACAACAGTATTAATATACAAAAGAAGTTTCTATCTAGATATTTATATTGCTTTTTTTTAAAAAAATCTGATCAGTATAATTTCTGATCAGAAACAAAACAGATAGTACTGTTTTTAGCAAAAAAATTTTCAAATTATATCTGATATACTATCTAGACGCCGATATTAGCTGATACAAATTTTTTTTTTTTCGAAAAATCAGAATTGTTTTTTTTTAAAAGAAGTTTCAATAAATATATCTAATAATATATTATATTTAGTATTTTCTGCTGAATATTATATAAATATATTAGAGTAGTTTCTATACTATCTAGTTGATCTGTCGAAGACAGCAACTTTTTGTTATTATACTTTTATTTGTTAATAAAGCGCAGAACAAATCTAATTTTAGCAGAAAAATCAGACAACTCGAAACTGCTATTTTTAGCTAAGATTTGCTGTACAAATATCAGCAGATTAACAACTTTCTTACAAAAGCAACAAAAAATCTCGAAATATTAATATATCAGTTTTTAATACAGCTGTGCAAACTGAATCTACAGAACAACAAACAACAGTACAATAGATACAGTACAGATTTTTCTTCTTTATATACTGTACAATATATTAATATAGAAAAAGAACTGCAAAAAAAGTTCTGCTTATTATTGTTTTTTTATTATTCTGCAGATAGTGCAAGCACTGCAGACAGCAAAAAAATACAAAAAAAACAGTATTAAAAATATAAACAGAAAAATTGTCAATTTTATTCGAGAATTGTTATCAATATCAGTTTCAGCAAAACTCTACAACAGTTTTACTATATATATTTATATCGATAGTATTGCGCTCTGTCAGATATTAGTCGATATTATCAGAAATCTGTATTATTTCTAAAACTTATACAAAATGCTGAAAAAATTTACTGTTTTTGCTGCTGCAACTACAGACACACTCTATTAGTATTATATATATCGAAAAAAAATTGCAAAAAAATTGTTACAAAACTATCTTAAATATATTATAATAATAAAAAGAGTACAATATTCTGATAAATAAATATTATTATTGCGTTTAATATTGCACTAATTCGATTCGACTTAAGCGCGCAAATCGAGATAATTTACAGAACAAAGAAATTTTTACTGCAGAATTACAAATTAATACTGCGCAGAAAACAAAATATCTAGTAAAAAATATTGTATATAATATTTTAATTTTAACTGATTGAAAATTATAGTATAATCTAATTGTAATTTCTAAAAATAAACTACTGTTATACAATAAATAAAAAGCTTTTCTCGAATTCTCGATCTATAGTCGAAAAGTATTTATAGAAGTCTTGTCCGATTACAGAACTGCTATTCAATAATATATAAGAAAAATATTTTTGTTGCTACTGCAGCAATTTTTTGTCTGTAATATGTAAGAAATATAAAAAACAATACAAGAAAAATCTATTTATATATTTTTATTAACAAACAAATTAATAACAAATGCAAGATATAATCGCGATAGTTGTGCACTCGCAGTATATAGCAGTCAACAAATACAGTACTGATTCTGAAAATCAGAATTCTGAAAAAAGAGACAATTGTAATACTATAATTATAATATTTTAAACTCTGTTGTAACTTGTAGCCGAATTATATTATATATCAAAACAGTACTCAGATTCTGTTTTAACAGTAAAAAATTTTTTTTCCGAAAATTTCTTTCTGAATTCTTACAGTTTATTTTTTTTATAACTGTAGATCTATTTTTCTATTCCGCTCTCTACACGCATAGCGTACGTCTTAATAGCGCCACTTCTATTATACGATTGTGTAATCTTACAATTTTATTCTTATTTTTTTAAATATAATTACGCAAGATACTAAAATCAAATATATTAATTTATATATTTTTTGTATAGATACAAATTATATTTTTGCAAACAAAATTTCTAATATATTTATTGTTAATATTAATAAGTAGTTGCAAACAAATTGTTTAACTATACTATTTGTTTTACTATCTAATTTATATATATATTTACTATTAGATCTTGTGTTAAAATATAACAATAATTAAAAATATATCTATAATTTTTTCTTTTTTAAAAATATCTTTGTTAATAATAATATATTTTGCAATTAAGAAGCTCTTAAATATATTGCAATTAACAATACTATTGCAACTCTTATTGTACAAGAACAAAAAATAGTACTTTTTAAAAAAAAAATTGTTAATATTTTTAAATATATAATAATAGCAATATTTAATTAATAGCTATTAGATTTTTAGTAAAATTTTGTATTCTATATAAAAAAAAATTTGTTCTTTGAATTACAAATTATTTCTTTTCTCTTCGATCTATTTGCAAAGATTTTATATTAGATATTAATATATCTTTTTAAATAATATATTTTTTTGCACTATCTTAATAATTTCTTTATTGTTCTACTACTCTTTATCGATATTTTTTATTATTAAAAAGAATAAAATATACTTTGCAATCTTCTAGAACTTCAAAACAATAAAAAGAAAAAACAATTAAATTAACAAATAAAATTTCTAGATATTAAAATAAATAGTAAAACAATAAAAATATATTTGCTTTCTATTAAGTTACAACAAGTTTATAATTTTATTGTTGCAATAATAAAGATAAAAACTTTTTTATATTAAAGTCTAAAAATCTTAATAAACTTTCTATTCTTTTGTATTAAAATAATAATATTAAAATATATTTTTTTAAGTATCTTATATATCTTTTTAACAAGAAATATACAATATTATAGTATTATTGCTTCGATAGCAAGAAATATAGTTTAATAATATTATTTTCTATTGTATTAAAACAATATTAAAATTCTACAATATTTAATCTTTTAATTAATCTCTTATATATAGACAAATATATTTAGTTTTTAAAGTATAAACAATTACTAAATATCTTATAAAAATAGTATATTTGTCGATATTTTTATTAAACACTATTTTACTTATATTAAGAGCAAAACTTTTTATATTAATATATACAAGATACAAACAATTCTTTATATTTTTTATTTTTAACTATTTTAACTTTGCAACAACAAAGTTATTATTTATAGCAATAATACTATTGTTGTTATTAATCTTAATAAAGAATTTATTTGCAACAATTCTATAGATTTGCTACAAAATATTGCTATACTTTTTGCTTTTAACAATATACTAATAGAGTCGATTTAAATTAACTTTAAATTAAATAATTTTGTTAATTTGTTTTTACGCAATAAGTATAAGACTATTGCTAATAAATATCTATAGTTAATATATTTTGTTAATTAGATTTTTGCAATTTTTTTAACTTCTAGTATACAAAGATATTTTTAGATCGAAATGCAATTCTTTTTTTATAATAAAGATTTGCTATTATTATTAGAAATCTTTATTCTATTGTTTTTAAAAGTTATATATAATATTATTGTCTTTATTTTAATTGTAATACTTTATTTATTACTATTTAAAGTTTTGCTAATTAAGTTATTTATTTAAAGTTTAATTGTATTAAAACAAAAACTATTAAAAACTATATTTGCAATCTTTGTTTTGCTTATATTAATAAAGACTATTTTAATTATATAATTTTTAATAGTTTGCTTCTTTTTTGCGTTATATATAATATTAAATATTGTTAAAACAACAATATTTCTTGTAAACGCAAAACTATTATACAAGATATTTTACTGAATATCTTGTTTATATTTAATATAATTATATATTTAAACGCTACTTTTTATACTATTTTTTGTCTTGTTTTTGCAAATTTTTTGCAAACAAGCAAATTTATATAGAATACGTACAATTTAAACAATATAAACTTTGTTAATTAATTTATTATTAAATTAACTATTAGATTTCTAATAAATAGATTCGAACTTAATATTTTTATCTCTAAAACAAATCTTTTTTGCAAGAGTGTTATTTTTAAAATTATTGCTATTAACAATATTAATTGTGTAATTGTTTTATTAAGAAAAATACTTCTTATAGTATTTAATTGTTCTAATAACTTTTTATTTAATATTGGCAAAAATATTTTTAATAGAAAAAGAATTATCGATATTTTTTGTTAAAGACTTTGCTTACTAGATTACAATAACTATTATACTAGTTATTTCTTTTGTTGCAATACAATTATAAAAGCACGCAATTCTAATATATCAAAAACAATAATAATACTTTTAGATCGATAGAAATTTGATATTTATTTTTGCTATATTGAAATTAATTTTGATTTGATTTTGCAAACTTTGTATTATTACTAAAATTGCTAATTTTTATTGCTCTTATTTTAACAATATTGTTTTAAAACTTGAAAAAAGTTAGTCGACTTCAAAACAATTCTAGTAATTTTGTCGATAATCTTATTTTATTAACAATCTCTTTTGTACGTATTTAAGCAATAATAAAATACTTTTCGAGATAGTCGATACTCAAATATCTATATATAGAAAATAATATCTTTGTTTTCTTTTTTTTTATCTATTTTGAGTTTCAAAAGTAGTAGCAAAGTTCTACAAAACAAAAAAGCTAATATTAAAAATAAAAAAAAATAAAAAAGCAATACTTGATTGTTTGCTATACTATTTAGTATAATAATTGTCTATTGTATTTTTCTCTTTTCTTCTCTTTTTTATTGCATTCGACTTTTTTGTTTTGTTTTTTTATTTCTTTTGCTTTTGTTGTCTAGATAGAAAAGAATTAGTTGACTTCGAAACAATTCTAGTAACTTTGTCGATAATCTTATTTTATCGGCGACCTCTTTCGCACGCATTTAGGCGACGATAAGATGCTTTTCGAGATGGCCGGTGCCCAAACACCTGTATATAGAAAATGGCATCTTTGCCTCCTCCTTTCTGCCTATTTCGAGTCCCGAAAGCAGTAGCCATACAGGTTCTCGAGGAGGTGACAGAACCAGCACGGTAGGTCGCGCACAAGCCACGTCTGTGGGAACACCACTCTCGTTCAAATGAGACTTATTGACCGGACAACAAGGTCCATATATTGATGTGGAGGCCACCTGGAACGTCGTCGGCCTGGGGCGACGAGGAGGGAGGAGGTAGACGCGGGAAGCGGCAGGAGAAGATATTGTCGTTGGTCAACCTGATTGATCAAGAGAAAAATCTTCTTAAACTTGGGGAAATATTGAAAATAGACATCCCGAAATAGTAACAGAGTATCCCAGCGGTGTTCCTTGCGCCTAGAGATTTCTCAGTAGCACATCATATTGAGAGACAAGAAGAAGCAGCTTGTCAGGCTCAGTCTCAATGATAGCTTCTTGACGTAATTGTCGAATTAGGTCTTCCTACATTGCAGCTTGGATGTGGGATGAATGGCTGATATATAGATCAGGAAGCGACATTCGTATCGGCTCGGATGTTTTGTATCCCTCGCCCATTTCATTGCTGCAAAGCCTGAAAATCTGACATTAAAAGGGATGTGATCCAAAAAGCAATAAAAGACGCGAGCTCGATAGAGTGAATCACCAGTCGGATGCTTTGGCGTTGACGCTCACTACGCTCTTCTTCAGCAATCTATACATTGCGCTAGAACTCCAGTAGATAATAACGGGGATCGAGGATAGGCAATTTCCAATGGTGGCTAGGATAGTAAATAGTATATATATCTGGAAAGACAGTGACGAAATCCTATCCAGCGCCGGTGCTAGTGTGAAGGCTGTCGCCGTATGCGATAAGGGCACTTTTTCGGAGAAACCCAAGGTGACTTGTATGTCCAGAGTACATAATTTCAAGGAGTGAAATTTTCAAGGAGTGAAATGTGATTTCTCGTCATGCGAATATCCGAGCAAATTGATAATATCCGGCGTAGTTTGGTCGGACAGATGGACTTGTGCAGAGTACGACGAACATAGCTACGCAGATACTTCCTGTTCTGTAGATTGTTGAAAAGCACAGGCATTGAACATCTCGCCGTCGTGCGGCGCGGAATCCGTGGACCATCCGCGAAGTACAGCATAGTATCGTCGCTCCTTCTTAAATTGAACCCCGCCAGAGTCTTTGTAGATCTAATCGAGATTCTCGAGCAAAACATTATCCAACACAGTGCGAAACACCGTCTACGCTGGATTTGAGGTCGCATAGTCAACTAGATTGAGCCAACGTACTTGCATAGATGCTTGGGTATCCCATCCACAATATTCGTTGTAATCTTAGCCGTTTCGGGGACTAAGCTCTTAGACAAGATCTGGTTGTGGTACATGAGCCGGCGCGTAGAGAGGCGCAAGGTGCGTGAGATGCGGTGCCGCGCGGTGTGAGCAGGATGCTGGAACAGCAATTGTTGTGTGGCAGGAGGTATTGTACTGTACAGAAGGGAAAGGCACACTGTGGTAGGCGGAGGATGTTTTTGGTGAGAGTGTAGATGTAGGATGGATGGAAGAGCTGGGTGCGGAGAGGTCCTTAAATAGTTTGCTGTGATACTGCAGAAGGGGAAGCGAGAGTGAACGGCAGTGAATATAGTGAAGGGAATGTTGTGAGGCGAACGGCATAAGGGGATGCTGTGAGGGAATGTAGTCAGAGAATGCTCTAATAGAAGGCTTTGACGGCGCTGTGCGTTTCGGAACAGGAGCAATGTATTGAAGGGTGAGAGGGAGCCCTGCTGCTGCTGTTACTTCGTCCCAGCAGTTCAAGACCCGAATCCCCACAACGTAACGCTGACCTACGATATTGGCATGGCTTCATTGTGTGGACAGTCTCGATAGCTTCTCCACCAAGCGGACCTGAAATCGTCACCCCTGCGCATATTTTGCTACTATGTCAGCGACTTCATGAGCGTAACGTGGATCTCCCGTCCTGAGAAAAAAGCGAACGACATTCTCCCATAGAACGTCGAAGCCATGTTCTCCGCCCTCCTCCTCAGTAAGAAGTAGCAGATTCTGGGCCCTACTCTCGGTCAATGTGGTGTGATCAAGGCATTTCATGCCATTTTTCTGAACGAGCAAGGCCGACTGCGAGGCTCTATGCCAATTTCCGCAAGAAAGTTTTCCTGTATAGCAGTATTCTAATATAGTTCGCCGCCACTCGGCTATGCTATAGCGGAACTCATCAGATATCAGCTCATCGTAGGCGCCAAGGAGCGATACAACATCCCATGTATGGGCTGCGAAGCATCCCTGCTTAAGCAATCCCGGAAAGGGGTTCCCGATGTCAAAGATCACATGGTAACTTTTAATTGTGGGTTTTGAAGTGACGCCAGAGAGACCATTCACGGCTGCCCCATAAAAGCCAATATCAGTCGCCACCTGGCAAATCTTTTCCAAGGCAACATCGTCGTCATCATCCTCGGCCATCTGGTATAGATCCAATAAATGCTGTGGGTTCTTCAGCCTCGCCCGGCAAATAGCTGCGAATATCTTTCCAAGTTGGGCCCGCTCTTGCCCCTTGGCGACAAGGTAAGAGATCGAGCCATCATATGTAGATGAGCACAAAATTTGAGATCTCAGCCAATCATTCGGTATTGCATGCCGGGCATGTTGCATAGTCGCCCAGTCGGCGTCGGGAATCAGCTCGCTTGACGAGCATGGCGCTCCACAGTAATTCAAGCTTCGGATAGCCTCTATCGGTGCTTCAATCATCTCCATCGCAAGCTCTCTTATGCAACGTCCACCAGTCTCAATGTCAATCTTCTCAATCTAATACAGAAATTCCCTCTGATGTTCTTCTGGAGTCATGGTTACCAGGACCGTAGTCGAGCCGGAAAGAACAATGGCTTTCTCATACAACGGCTTGCATCGAGGCCGTGCACTATGTAGTGAAAGGCTCGCCGCGCCAGCGGACTGGCCAATAGCAGTTATGTCTTCCGGTTTTCCTCCAAACCCTGAAATGTAGCTCTTGATCCATTGAAACGCAAGAATTTGGTCGTAAAGCCTGCGGCGCAGTCAGTACTAGATCGAAGCTTACTCTACACCGAAGAAATGCTGGTGCCAATACCTGGCCTACTGCCAACCAAACACGGCTCAAAATCGTCTATCCATGCGCTAGCAGGTGCCCATTGCATGGCTTCTGACAACCTGGCAACTTCTTCATTAATGAATTAGTGAATGCTTAAAGGGGTAGCTGGCCAGTAGAGATCCACCGCCGAAGAGGCAAACCGTCAAAGCACATCACTTATCCATTCAACAAACCCAGCACAAGGGCTTGGAGAGGGAAAACTTAGGGGGTAGAGGCTTGGACTACCAGCGCATGGAATAGTTGGGGCTAATCAAATATGCGACAAATTTGGTACAAAGACCTACCCGTTATTTGGCGGCAACAATTCCGTAACTTCTGGACAGTGAAGGAAGCCGAGCGCACCTAATCGATAATTGATGGAGACGAAAATGACGGGTCTTGAGCTCTTGAGGGCATCATTGCAAAAGGCAACAGGTTCGTAATATTCTCTGTCGCCTAGGCAATGTTATCAGTACCAAATGCCATAAAAATTAGATCTACGGGGGGTCGACATTACCAGATCCTATGACAAGCGCTCCACCGTGGACAAAGACTACGACAGGCAAGCCAGCCAAAGCATTGGCGCCAATGACCGCCGGACAGGTCAAAGTAAGTCTTAAGCAGTCTTCGCTCTGCTCTTGCTTACGGCGAGGGTGTTCTGGTAATTGATTCCAGCGCACATCAGTATCGATACTATCCAGAGACTGTACGCTGCAAGGACCGTATTCCGTGGCATCGTAGAGAGCGTTTTCGGCATTCCGTGGCAGATGATCAAGGAGTATAGAACGCGCAAATCTTCGCGGTATCTGAGCGTATGGCAGACTTCGATATTGGATCAAATCTCCGCTTACTCGACATCCATTAAGCTCTCCCAGCTGGGGATGGAGTAATCGGTCAGGCATTAGAACCTCGCTTGCCTGATATCCTTTGCTTTAGGTGGTGGATTTCTTGAACGGAATTCTTTGAACACCTGTCTTGTCTCCTTCTCCGCGTACTCGGATCGGTTACTCTGGCTCAATAGGAAATGCTATCGATAATTCAGTTTCCTGAGCTCCAGGTCGTCGTTGGTCTATCTATCCAGCATCACCGCGTTATTTCATGTTTCTTAGGGTCGCGTAGACTGCACATCGACCCACGCGCCACAGGCAGGGCTCGGAAGAGCTCAGTGCACAGGGAGTCCACACAACGTTGTGCACGTTATTCTAGGCCAGAGAATCTCGACGACAGTATTGTTCTCACGAAAATTGGCGGTCACCCACGCCTTGACACGTCGAGCCACTGTGGCTGACGAGTTATTTTTGGAGCTTGGATCGCGTGGGACTAGTGCTGCACCAGTTCCTTTTTGCAAAGCCCACGGTTGGCAGCAGGACACGAAACATAATCTGTAGGACATAGAGTCAATCCACCCCGTCACTCCAGCTGAATTGCGGGCTTCTGCAAGCCACTGAAGGAGAACGGACCTCGATCACCAGGGGCCTTCAAGATCTCGGCCTACCGTACCCTTCATGCAGCCTTGCGTAGGTTCGCCCTTCCCTCGACAGCTTGACATCGTGTCTGTAAAAATGGCTGCGGTCCCGGTACCACACCCGGGTTCATTTATAATACCTTTCCAAGCAAGCAGCCTCGCCCCTGATCCGGAAAGAGTGTTTCGTCTGTACTTTCCTCTATCGCCCTCCAGCTTTGCACGGAATGTTCTTACCTCCACCCTCCATCGTAGCAGTTGTCGCACCTCGTTTGAACGATGGCAGATCCTCTGACGATTGCCACCGGCATCGTCACCTTCGTGGGGGCTCGCAATGCCCTAGCGTCCACGATTAAGAAATTTTGTGACCTGCGCAAAGCACCCAAGGATCTCGAAGAACTGGAGAATGAGATATCAGCTCTGCAATCACACACCGAAGGTATAAGTCAGCTATTGGAGCCGCACGGTGATAATCGCGACGAGATCATTGGCAAACTCTCCCTTGAATCGCACATCGAGAGCGCTCGGAAGAAGATACAAGAAGTTAATCGATTTCTAGAGAAAAGCCTTCTCGATACTTCGTCAAGCTTCAGGATCCGCACAAGCGCATGGCTCAAGTGGCAATCAGAATTTAGTAGGCTTCGCCAGGAACTACGAGATGTGCGATTGGAGATAGGAACTTGCATCAATCTTTTTACCGCGTTCGTCCTCTTCCTGTCGGGTTGGTGCTGTGCTTGGAACCGCGAGCGGCGACTGACTAGAAGCCTGATGGCCTTGTACCCTTCAAACGGTACAAGGTTATGGCGATGGTTCATGATGGTCTGACATCCAGCAGCTCTCATCCGTGAGAGTTTGCTTGCAACAAAGCTTTGAATCCCATATTAAGAAAAGTAGTCGTTGATATTGTACGAAAGGGCTGGACATCGACAGAATGAGCTGCAACTCGAGAAGCTAGTCCTCGAAGGTCGAGCAATGCACGATCATTACCTGAACATCCTACAAGATTTCCGAGAAGAACTTCTCCAGCAGAGACCAGCATTAGCTGCAGAGATGGAGGTGCAGCTGAGGAACATGAGCCAGATCATAAAAGCAACGATGCAAGGAGAAAGCTTATATTTGGACACTCCTCACCTCGACCGAGTGAGATTGGAAGGCCTTCGTTATGGGAGCTTTGAAGGCTCTCTACCCTCGGATACACATAGTCGTAGGAGCCAGTCTCTGGGGGGTTTTACCGTGACTGAAAATCATACTGAAGCCGAGGAAGGAGAAGACTTGCCGTTTACAGAGGGCATCCTATCTGTTTCGCGAAGACCACGCAGCCTTTTGAACGCCAGGGAAAGTGCATGGCAGTCGCAAACCACAGAGATGCTTCTGCAGCATGAGCCAACAGTATCCTTACAGGTATCCCATCGCCAAAAGCGCCAGTGCAGGCGCCCCTGTAGCTGCCAATGTCAAAGCTCAAGACACCTGACTTTTTACGTCAAGTCACTGGGCAGCTGTTTGTGGGCTACGCTGGGATCTCCAACTTCACACTATCCTGCAATGAGCATGCTTGCGCACAACGTCAGAAGGCGCTGGTCCGGATCCAGTACTCTTTTCCTGTGTGGTCGCTCATCCAAAGAATGATTACGCTTGTGTCCTATTCCGGTGGTACTCGCGGTCCAGGGAAGGTTTTACGTATGTCGCGGATCCGGCCTGGTCTCGACGAGGTTTTCATCCAAGTACAGAGTGGTAATTTGAGCCGCTTGCAGCAAATCTTCAAAAAAGGCGATGCCTCTCCCCTTGACGCGAGTGACATAGGCTGGACCTTACTGCACTACGCACTCGCCGCCGGACAGCTTCCCACGGCAAAATTTCTTGAGGACGCTGGCGCTGATATACACGCTGAATCAGCGCGCCGGGAGACGCTATTCGAAGTTGCTTGGAACCGGATTCTCTCTAAAAGTCTTAACGAGAAGTCCGACATGCTTCTACGGGATGTTTTCGATGACCATGATCAGCTTGACGAGCGACAATTCACACCGCTTCACGGAATTGTTCTGGCCATGATTAGCAAGAATCTCGAAGTATCAACAGCGCAAATCGACGCCCTCGACAGTTCTGGTTATACCCCACTGGCGTGGGCATCAGCTCGCGGTGACCACAGATCGGTCCCTTTACTCCTGGAGCACGGCGCGTCCTTGACTACTGCAAATAAAGTAGGCGACGAGCCGATCGACCTTGCTGCTCAGACTGGAAACATCGATACGATCAAAGTTCTGGTACGAGCTGGTGCAGACGTCAACAGCGAGGTGCGTCAGACTCACATGACACCTATGCATTTCGCTGCAGAGTACCAAGATAACTCTGAACATATCCTCGGCCTGGTAAATCTCGGAGCGAGGGTAGATGGGGAAGATTATCTAAATTGGACTCCGCTGCACTGGGCGTCTTGGAGAGGCCACTTGGCCAGTCTCAGCGCGTTGCTCGAGTGTGGTGCCTCTGCTCTAGCAAAGACACTTGACGAGAATGTAGCCGTAATGCTTGCCGTCGCGAACAACAGCCATAATTGTGTGCGGCAGCTCGTAGAAGCCGGGGCAGATGGCTCCGCGGTACGCGATAGCCAGTGGAGTGTGTTGCACTATGCCGCTATTGGAGGCTCCGTCGATACTCTTCGTTCTCTTGCGAAAGCGGACTTTTCTGGCGACGATCTTCAAGGCATGAGAACGAAGGATACCGGCCAGACTGTGGCTGACATGCTCAGCACACGAGTGGAAGGATTGTCGAGTGACGACGGCAAAGCGACAGAGCGCAAAGCGTGGAAGAACGCCTGGGACGACATGATCCATTTTACCCTCGTTACAGGCGAAACGTGCAGCGACGTGGACTTCTATGAACCTCTCACACGTTCGAATACTGATAGTATATACCTTCGACGACGGCCCATTCGATCAGCGTGAACAACAATAGCAACGCATGACCAGTACGTGTGCCTGCCAGTACTACACTATGTACAACACAAAAGATTATGAGCCGTAATTCATGGGTTGTATACAATAACGCGCTTTGCTTCCTTTGCTTCCAGGATCGGCCTTGGTGGTCGTGGGTTCTGGCCCAGCTCTGTTGCAGTATCTACTGCGCTGGCACGTTGTACTCCTAGGGACTAATAGATCCAAGAAAGATGTTCGTCCGCGTACGGGCCCCCTTGTCAGGTCCAACGACGGAGCAATGGAGTCTCTTGACAGGCTGACTCTTTAGATCTGAAGTTTCAATGGTGGGTTAGTCCACTGTCAATCTGCTAAAGAGCTATCCACAAGGGCCCGCGGACAGTGCACCATTCCTTCCAGCTCGCGGGGTATGTCCCAAAGATGTAACACCGCATCTCCTGGCAACATCGACTTAGTCCGCCAACTCTGCGTCTGCGTTGTCTTGACGCCGATACATATGGTCTCGTTGGCGTGAATTCTCACCGAATCTGTAGTCACGCATTCGTCTTGCACATCGAGTCGCTTGTTGCTCGTGAAGTGGTGTCCTGACCATGCGGTAGTCACAGAACCCA
>JAABUW010003716.1_pt1 | contig 21396 bp, 22 predicted proteins | sample 5560081 | NCBI WGS metagenome assembly JAABUW01 (sample SAMN10711882, study PRJNA513363) | rock metagenome | isolation source: Antarctica rocks | place: Antarctica: Victoria Land, Knobhead sud
AACCGCAACTGCCGCCCGTTCGCATGGACCGCCACAGCCGACTCCATCCTTCAGAAACTCGGCCGCATTTGTTCACGAATTTCCGGGACAGCACACTAGCGCGGGGACGGGGTAGCGCCGCTAACTCAGTTGTGTGCTATGCGCTTTGGGACCACTGCGATTGACGCGGTTGGTATGACCTGCTTTTCGAACGCTTTCTGAATGAGAACCGGGGCGAGTGGCTGGACATCGATCTGGATCTTCCTTCCGGCGACAAGCGCGAGCAGGCTATTCGGTATATTTATGAGCGTTATGGCGAGCTTGGCGCAGCGATGACCGCCAACGTCATCACATATCGCGGGAAATCCGGCTGCACGCGAGGTGGGCAAAGCGCTTCAATTTGATGAGGAAGTGCAGGGCCGCCTATCGAGTCTGGTGGGTCAATGGGAGTGGCGCAGTCCAACGGATACACTCGCCAGCAGCTTCGGTCATGCCGGGTTCAATATCACTCATCCGCGCATCGCGAAGTATTTAGAATTCTGCCTGCGTATGCAGGATCTACCACGACATCTCGGACAGCATTCGGGCCGGCATGGTGATCTGCCAGGGACAGCTCAACCGTATTGTGCCGATCGAGCGTGCGGTCGATCTGGCGTAGCTTCCACAGGACGATCCCGAGGTATACGAGACACTTTGCAAGGCCGATACGGTCGGAATATTCCGAGTTGAGAGCCGCGCCCAAATGGCATCTCTGCCCCGCAACGCTGCTAAAAAGTTCTACAACTTGGTTGTCCAAGTCGCTATCATTCGTCCCGGACCTATTGTCGGCAAGATGATGAATCCATATATGCGCCGTCGTCAGAAGAAGGAGAAGGTTACCTACCCTGTCGAGTCGCTGTGCCCTGTGCTGGGACGAACTCTTGGCGTTCCTCTCTTTCAAGAGCAGCTTTTACGCATGGCGATGGTTGTAGCTAATTTTACTGGTGCGGAAGCCGAAGAGCTGCGGAAGACAGTCGGCATGCGACGGTCGCAAAAGCGCATGCAGGAGCTCACCGTAAAACTCCGACAAGGCATGACCTCCAACGGTATTGAGTGCGCCACGCAGGATATGATTGTTCAAAGTATCTCTTCCTTTGCACTCTACGGATTTCCCGAGTCACACGCTGCCAGCTTTGCCCTGATAGCCTATGCATCGGCCTACTTTCAAGTGAAGTACTTGGCTGCTTTTACTTGCGCGATGCTAAACAATCAGCCTATGGGATTTTATATGCCGGCTGTGATCGTCAAGGATGCTCAGCGTCACCAGCTTCGAATCAGACCTATAGATATTTAAAATTCCGAAACACAGTGCACGGTAGAGCGCCAGACTGATGGTTCCCTTTGCGTACGAATGGAGCTTCGATATGTAAAGGGACTTCGCCTTGATATAGCTGACGCACTAGTCTTTTCAAAGCGAAAAGGGGGCCCATTCCGTTCTACGGAAGACATCTCTCAACGTTTGCCCATACTTAATCGAAAGGAGCTAAATCAACTCGCTCGCATCGGAGCACTGAATGGGATTGAGGGATTGAACATCGTCGTGATGCTCTCTGGCAGACTCAGCAGGTAACTCGCGCCGCAGGCCCACTCCTGAACGCCGCCTACAACACGGTGGCTCGCTCGCCTCTCCAGAAAATGCTGACCGAAGATCGCCTTGTGGCCGATTATGCCGGCACGGGCCTGACCGTCGGGCCGCATCCCATGATGTATCGCCACAGGGCACTTCAGCAAAAAGGCGTTCTCTCAGCAAAGGAGCTGCTCACATCTGCAAAAGGTAGAATGGTCACCACGGCCGGATGCGTTATAGCCCGCCAGCACCTTGGCACAGCTCTCGGTTTAATCGTTTTATCCATGGAGGATGAGACGGGAATTGCAAACGTGATGATTTACCCCGAATTGTACGAGCAGCAGCGCATAATTGCGACGCGAGCTTAATTTTGAGCGTAACAGGCCTTCTGCAAAATCAGGACGGCGTTGTTCATCTAAGGGCAACACGCCTAGAACAGCTGAATACCACTAACATTCGAACGCAATCGCATGATTCTTACCAACGTGAGCTCGCGAGCCGCTTGGGAGGTATATTGAGTACTCAAGGTACAGATCAACTCAACGGGAACCATGACATACGTTCTTACTCTTAGTTTGGATGCTGAGTCCCAGGCATATTTTGAGGCTCTTCGGCGGCTGCACTTTCCACCAGAGCGCAACCAGATTCCAGCGCATCTCACGTTGTTTCACACTCTGCCAAACGACATCAACATTGTACGGGTCCTAGAATTTGAAGCGGAGAGACAAGAGACGTTTGCCTTGGCAGTGACTGGAGTTCGATCGCTGGGTAGAGGCGTTGCTTATAAGCTCGAGTCTGCAACTTTATCGGCGCTGCATGCACGTTTGTCACAAGCATTTGCGGAGCATCTGACGGCGCAAGACAAACAGCGTCTTCAGGCACACATTGTGGTGCAGAACAAGGTGACGGCAGCAACCGCTCATGAGTTGCTATTAGATTTGCAGCAGACGCTTGCGCCGATGCAGGTGCAGGCCTTAGGAATGGATCTTTGGCGCTATATGGGCGGCCCGTGGGAACTCGCGAGAACGTTTCCATTTGCTGCACTTTAGTGGAGGGAAAGGTTCTACGATCTTTTCAGGATGGAACCATGCTCCGAGCTGCTGCTCGGGCATCGCGAATGAGATCCGGCAAGCCTACACCACGGTAAGCATTGCCGAGGAGACGAATTCCCGGAAGACGGGCGATGCGGCTGTCCAGGGCTTCCAAGCGGCAGAGATGCCCTACAGCGTACTGTGGCAAGCTTTGTGGCCATCGGCGAACTAGCGTGAGTGCGGGTTTCGGGAGGGAGCCGAGGATGCGGGTTACTTCTTGTTGCGCGAACACCGAGAGTTGCTCATCGGGTGCGTCAAGGAGAGCTTTAGCAGTTCGGCTGCCGAAGAAGACGCGCAGAAGACGTCCGCCGACGGGCACGCGGTTATCGAACTTCTGATCAACGAAGGTGCAGGCCAATATCTGATCTGTACATGAAGCCGGGACCAAAAAGCCGAATCCTGACGGAAGCTTAATGTGCTGTGCGTCAAGGAAACCGAGAGCGACGGTAATTGCGGTGCTCGCTTCCATCTGCATCAAGTTGGCGGCTTCTCCATCGATAGGCTGAAGTAGCTTGCGAGCGACGTGAGGTGGGACCGAAAGGAATACTGCGTCGAAGATTTCGTCCTCACCGCCAGTAGGGGTGCGAAGACTCCAGCCCTTTGCTAGTCGCGAGATAGTGGCGACCGGCGAATGCACATTAATCCAGGAAGAAGGAATGTCTTCGACAAGACGATCGATAAGGGTGCTCAGTCCCCTGCGCAGGGTCGTGAAAATTGCTGTAACCTCACGAGTGCTCCGCGATTGAAGGGCTGCTATCAAGGAGCCATGTTGGCGCTCCATAGCGACAAATTGCGGGATCACGGCCTGCACGCTCAGGCGTTCAACGTCACCACCGAGAACGCCGCTTAAGAGAGGGGCAGCGATGCGCGTGAGCACCTCTTCGCCGAAGTGACGGCGAGTAAAGCTCGCGACACTTTCGTCATTAAGGGGCGCGGCGCGCTTGAGATCAATAGCACGGGTGAGTTCGTCGTGGTAAGCACGCTTTGCGGACGTAGTGAAGAGGTTTGAACTGTTGAGCGACTCTAAATCAGTGGGAACCATCATGCGCATACCATCAGGCATGGTCTCGAGATGCCCGTTGAGAAAGATGTGGGTTTTGCGGCTTGCGTCATTGGAGGGCAACAACTCTTCTGAAAGGCCGAGATCTCCGACGAGATCGCGGGCCCATGGTTTCTCCGTTACCCAAGCATCGGGACCGCATTCTATGGTGAAGCCCTCCTTGTGAACTGTTTCAATTGTGCCGCCGAGTCGACCTGAGCTCTCGAAGAGCTGTGCCTCTACATCTGCACCAGCACGTGCGAGTTGCGCGAGCTGCCACGCGGCGGTGACTCCTGCAATGCCCCCGCCGATGATTGCAACGCGCTGTGTCATGGAAGACAAGTGAAGGTTTGCCGTTCAAGCCTGAACGGCGATGGGAGAATCAAAATTGAAGAGGTCAGCTTGGAATTTGCCAGTCGCTACTTCAGCGATCGCGCGGATCAGTGTCGCCGATGCGTTGAGGCTTTCGGCGCGCCAGAGCTCCAAGCCGAGTTCGCGGGCGATTTCGCGAAAGGCAATGTCAATGTCGTAAAGGATCTCCACATGGTCGCAGAGGAAGCCAACCGGCTGCATAACTACGCCGGGAAGACCCTGAGCAGCGATAGCTCTAAACGTGTCTTCGACTGTGGGACCGATCCAAGGACCGCCGCTTACGCCTTGGCTTTGGAAAGCGAAGTACCAGTCGTTCTCGCGCATGCCTACCGCGCTCAGACAATTTGCGACGAGCTGAGCAGTGCGTTTAGCTTCTACCGGATAAGGGTCAGGGGTGCTCTGCTGCGGCGTGCCCGGACGCGCTCCGATGACGGAAGCTTCGCCAGTACTGATCGTTCGGCAGGGAACGGAGTGCGCGGTGAAAAGAACAGGAACACGACGGCGCGATACGGCACAGGCTTCTGCCCATACCGGCCATAGGCGCTCCGCAAAAGCCTGAGCCAAAAGTGGATGCTCGGCCCAGCCAGCAACGAACTCTACGTCCATGCCCTCGGCTGCCTTCAGAACGGCACCACGGTAAAGACCGACGCTAGTCCGGGAGTTCTGGGGTGCGAGGCAGATCGCCTTGAAGCGGGTAACACCATCCCGTCGCATTTGGACAATTACGTCGGCGATATACGGATGCCAGTTGCGCATGCCGACGTAGACGCGCGGACCGCACAGAGCTGCCTCGAGAAGGCGGCCCTGGATCATCGTCCACTTTGTGAGCGGCGGAGGCTCCGCTCCCGCAGTTTCACCGAGGCCGATCTCGCCATAACGATGCTGCAGCTCTCTCACGACCTCTTCCGGCAGAGGGCGGCCTCCTGTTACCTTCTTCAGATAATCGGCCATCTCGGCTAAGACATCCGGGGTGCCATGCGCGAGTAAAAGGATGGCAATTGACTCATCTAAAAGGAGCATATCGCTCATGAAAGGGTAAACTCCCGAACCCAACGCACGACGTCAATGACATTGTTGACCGGGGTACCTGGAACGATGCCGTGTCCGAGATTAAAGATGTGACCCCGTCGTCCTGCTGCGGCTTTCATAATTTCTTCGACTCGCGCCTTCAGAATGGCGGACGGCGCGAAGAGGGTGATAGGGTCAAGATTGCCTTGTACGGCGCAGGAGTGGCCAAGGTTCTTCCAACCCTCATCGAGGGGAACGCGCCAGTCGAGACCGATCACGTCGGCGCCGGTCTTCCGCATACTGGGCAAGAGCGAGGCGGTGTCGACGCCGAAATAGATAACCGGAACGCCGAACGACTGGATACGCTTGACTAACTCTGTGGTTGGCTCGAGGCAGAAGTCGGTGTAATCGGTAACTGATAGCGCACCGGCCCACGAGTCGAAGATCTGGATGACGTCAGCACCGGCCTCAATCTGCTGCTGCGCGTAGCCAACCAGGACGTTGATGAGCTTCTCCATTAGCATCTGCCACACATCTGAATTTTTGCCATCGCCATACATCATGCGTTTCGTCTCGATGTAGTTACGAGAGCTGGCGCCTTCGATCATGTAGCTGGCAAGCGTAAACGGAGCACCGCAAAAGCCAATGATGCCGAGCTGATCGCCGTCTGCACGAGGGCCGCTGAAGTGCTTTGCCACCTTTTCGATCGCCCGGGCTACATAGCTGAGATCGTCAATACGATCGGTACGAAGCCCGGCAACCTGTTCCGATGTACGGATGGGCCGATGAACTACCGGGCCCTCACCGGCGAGGAACTCAAAATCTACGCCCATCGGCGTGAACGGGAGAAGCAGGTCAGCGAAGATGATAGCGGCATCCACATCGAGGCGTTCGGCAGCTGTAATCGTCACCTCTGCGGCAATTTCAGGGGTGCGGCAGATATCGAGCAGCGAGTGATGCTTTCGCACGGCCATGTACTCCGGCATATAGCGACCTGCCTGACGAAGAAACCAGACCGGTGTGCGATCCACAGACTCACGAAGACAAGCACGCACGAAGCGACTTCCTGCGTTTGCTTGGATTGCGCTCGGAGCACCATTGAACTCGGGGATCTCTGTTACTGACGTGTAGCTCAAGAGCGTTGGACTCCTACTCGAGCGTAGCATCCGCTGCCGGTATGGGCCCACACCTACGAAATGATAGAAGCCGGACTTTGATCGTGCGGAACGATCTGTCTACCTTACATAGCACCGGCCCGCTACGGTTCGATGTCGAAGGTGAATTCCTCGATAACAGGATTAGTCAGCACCTCGCGCGCGATACGCTCCGTTTCGGCGTGAGCAGTGTCAGACTCGACGTTGTTTTCAAAAGTCAGGAGAAAGTACTTGCCTTGGCGTACGTCAGAGACGCTCGCGTAAGACATACGCCGAAGCGCATCGGCTACGGTTTTGCCCTGAGCATCGAGTACCGTATGCTTAAGGGTGACATAGACATGAGCCTTCATCGTGTCTGATTATAGACATGCGGTCGAAATGCTGGACGAGACGTGGTGTCGGCGCGTTCCTGGCAGCGATGATTTTTGCGATGACGACCAATCCTTGAAACGAGAAGACACCACAAATCTATGACGAATTACCTTGAACTCCCTGTCGGGCCGAACTCACCGGAGGTCATCAATGCCGTGATTGAGATTCCGCTCGAAGGAATTAACAAATATGAGTACGATAAGCAGCTTCACGTCTTTCGGCTCGATCGCAATCTCTACTCCCCCGTCCATTATCCGGGGGATTACGGCTTTGTTCCGAGCACGTTAGCCGATGATGGCGACCCTCTGGATGTCCTCGTGCTCGTGGATGCGGCTAGCTTTCCCGGGTGTGTGATGGAAGTGCGGCCAATCGGAATTCTAGAGATGCTTGATCAAGGAATAGCCGACGAAAAGGTGCTGTGTGTCGGTAAGGGCAATCCTCGTTATAAAGACGTCTGGAACTTTTCCGAGATCTATCCGCACATGTTGAAGGAGATTACGCACTTCTTTGCGATCTATAAAGATCTTGAAGGTAAAAGGGTTGAGGTGAGGGGCTGGCGCGACGCTTCCTTTGCTCGCAACAAGGTGAGTGAAGCGCAACAGCGCTTTATTGACAATAAGAAGCGCGACCAGAAGAGGATTGAAGGGCAGTTGGCACAAAAGTAAGCTCCCACCTGTGCACTTTGAATTTGATGGCCATCTCTATGCTCTAAGCGCTTCGCATGGGCTTCTGTGACCGCTTTCTAAGCGCTATAAGATAAAATAGAGGGCCCGCAGAGGCTACGAGAGCGGCAAAGGCAAGCGCGGGAATGCCGGACACACGCTCCGATCGCGCGGCCCACATCGCGAAGATGATCAGAGCGGCCGGTCCTGTCCCTAGCGCGATCAGTGTTCCGATGCCGCCGGGTACACGAAACGGCCGGTGCATTCCGGGTTCGTTCACGCGAAGAAGTATGAGCGCGGCAAACTCAAGTAGAAGGGCTGCGCCGTAGAGCACCAGATCGATCGAGATAAGTCGCTCAAAGGTGAAACCCAAAGCAAGAGCCCAACCGACGCTGCAGGCAAGCACGCTGACCCATGGGACGCCATTCGCCCCTTGACGTGCAACCATCCGGGGCATGAGTCCATCTGCCGCCATCGCGGGCGGCAGCCTTGTCAACGAGAGGACGAGTGCGTTGTAGGTACCGAGACCATCGAGAGATCCGGCGAGAACAACCGCGGTCGCGAGCGCAGGACCACCAAGCAACTTGGCGGCGTCGACCCATGCGCCTGTTGAGAAACGTTCTGCTGGTACGCCTGCCAGCCAAACCGCAGTAAGCGGCAGCAGGTACACGCACATAACAAGGGCCACGGACGAGAACATCGCACGAGAGTAAGTTTTCTGCGGATTCTCGACCTCCTGAGCGATGGTCGAGGCGTTATCCCAACCCATGTAATTCCAGAGCGCAATCAGGATGGCTCCGGGGAGATCCAGATGTGCGGGCGGGCCAGACGCTGCAGAGGTAAGGCCGCCACGTACCAGCCTCCAGGTGACAATACCTACCAGTACTACAAAAGGTGAGAGGGATATAAACATCATTCGTACTGAGCCGCGTCCTACCGACACTGCGCCGCGTAGATTCCATGCCGCGGCAAGCGTGACTATGGCGAGCTTAAGCAGGAGTCCGCGATGACCCGAGGTGAGGTTCGGCGCAACGCGGGAGAGATAAAGAACAAAGGTTGTCGGGTAGATGGCCATATCAAAAACGCTGGCTGCGAGCGAGAGCCAGGCCTCCTGAAAGCCCCAGAAAGGCCCCATAGCGCGGTGTACCCATTTGTAAAAACCGCCGTCGGAGGGAATGGCGGTGGCGAGTTCTCCGATCATGAACGAAGTCGGGATGCTCCAGAAGACCGGGATGAGAAGGAGAAGAAGGAAGGCCCGCTCATAGCCCGCGTCCCCAATCATATCTTCGAGCCCGTACGGTCCGCCGGAGACCATGAAATAGGTCGCCGCGACGAGGGGAAAAAGCCGCATTTTACCGGTCAATCTTCTCAAACCGGGGGGCACCCGAAGCTATGATCACAGAATAAATCTACGCGAAGGACACGAGCGGGTGAGGAGCACATGAACTGTCATGACTGTGAGGAATCGATACCGTCCGTAGAGGATCACGCTATAATGACCGCAGCCGGAAAGATTGGAGAGTTGGCCGAGTGGCTGAAGGCGGCGGTTTGCTAAACCGTTATAGGACCAAAAGTTCTATCGGGGGTTCGAATCCCCCACTCTCCGCCAGCTTCCCTGATCTAAGTTAGGCACCTGAGTGCTTGACACGTCGCTAAACCTCTCGGCGTAACAGCAAGTTGTTCCTGTCCGATGACGTTTAGACTCGAGAACGTCCGGCTCTCAATCCTCAGAATTTTGCGCAATCATTTGTTCCTGTAAGGACGTCACTCAAGCGTCGCCGCGGCTCATGCCAGATAAAGTGCGGCGCTGTTACGGTCCGTCCGCGTCCACCCGTTGAGGTTCGTGCGCCCATCAGCATCCCATCATGGTCTCGCGGTAGAGGACGCTCGCTGCGATCTCCTTTCCTCCGCTATACCTTCGTGGAACAGGAAAGCTGGTTTGAGCAACTTTGACAATGCGCTGACAATTACCTGACAGCTGCATGCTGGACAGAACGATAGCTTGGCTAAGAAACGAGTGGCGGCGTTGGTTAGAAATAATCAACGAAAGAAGGTACCGTCGGCGAGGCCACAGGGGATGGTGATGATGAGAAATTTGTGGCTGGTCAGTCAAGGTATTGGGAGAGGTCTTGGGCCTTGCGATGCTTGCGATTCCTGCAGTGTCGCGGGCACCGCTCCCGGTCGTGATTGGATATCCATCGAACTTTGACGCATTCAACAAGACGGGTGGAGAGGTCAACGGTTTCGAGATCGAGGCAGATGGTATTACACCCGCAGACGTGACGCGCGTCTTCGGTATGCCCTACGCGGGGGCGAGCTGCTACATTCGGTACTGCCAAGGAACAGTGATGACATTTCCGGGGGGCGTGCACATCCGCTGGTCGAGCCCGGTCGATCCGACTACGCATCACTCTATGCTGGCACACCGCCCGCAAATGGAACGGTGGCGACGGGTGAGAGCTGCTGGACGCTGGGTCTTGGCGCGCGGTATTCGGCAGCAGGCTGCGAGCACTTCGGAATCAGCACATTGCGCAATCCGACAACGTGATCTACCGATGGCTGGTGGCAGATCCGTAGAATCCGGGACAGCTGACCTACTACTCTGGCGGGTCGGTTCCGGTCCGGGAAATTCCACTACGACAGCGACTCCAGTGCCGATTCCGCAGCCGGTTAGCAATATACTTCCGGGCGTAGTGGGGGGGGAACGCTGTAGTGGCGTTCGACATCCGCCTGCGCCAGCCGCAGCAGCCGGCGCAGGTACAACCGGTGCCCCAGTTTGGCGATGCACAATGGGTGAAGGTGTACAAGCTGGAGCTGAATAACAAGGTGGAGCTAGACGAGTTGATGGCTGGAAAGCCGGCTGTTCCTGAAGCTCCCATGGCAGCTGAGGCGGAGTGGATGCTCACGCAGCTTAATACAACGAGCGACCGGCGTGGAGTGCGGCATGCGCACGAGCTCGGCAACGGATCACACGCGGTGGTCCGGGGCTATGAGCACTACCTGTACACAGGCAAGTACGATGCGGTCACGCACCAGGCACTCTGCGCGATCGGCATCACCTGCAGCGCGCGCCCCAAGCTGGTGAGTTGGGCGTACCGATCGCGCTCAGAATTCAGCGGCAAACATCGTTGCGGCCTCGATGGCAGTCACGCTCAACGGCAGCGGAAGGTAACGGACGGAACGGGCAAGATCAGCTGCGGACGCATCTGCACAGTCACGGCGGACGGCGGCACGCAAATGACTCTGAGAGCGACGCCTCCTGCCGGAAGTGTCTTCACCGGATGGACGGGTACCTGTGCAGGAGCACAGACGACTTGCACGCTGGCGGTGAACGATGCTCTGACTGTAGGCGCTAAGTTCACTCCGATCTTCAATATGGTAATGCAGACGAACGGCAGCGGCCTGGTCCTGGGAACGCCGTATGGCGAGAGCGGAAGCTTCGTTAGCTGCGGCAACCAGTGCTCTGCAAGCTTCAGCAGGGGACCGTCGTAACGCTTACGGCGACACCGGCGGCAGGCGTAAAGTTCCAGAAGTGGGTCGGAGCCTGCTTAGGCACGGCACCGACCTGCAACGTCATAGTGACACAGCCGACTCGGGTGCAGGCTGTCTCAAGTAAGGTGACGACAACTAGAGGAAAGGCCCGGTCTCGTCGGAGCATCGAGGAGACCGGGCCTTTTCACTTTGGCAGCAGGGGCTAGCGGCTCGCGGCCTGTTCCGCAGTCACTGCCGCGCCGATCACGCGAGTCTCGGGGAGGTCGGGCACAATCTCAAGCGAGTAGCCCTGCAGCGGACTCATCTTCACCATCTCCTGCAGGTAACCTTTCAACATGGGGAGATCGACGAAGCGGGCATTGAAGCCGGTGAGGAAGAACTTACCCGGACCGCTCTGGTGAATCGAGGAGGCTGTAGCAGCTGCGAGCGCCTTATGCCAGAGCCGCTTGAAGTCCAGGCAGCGCTGCTCCGGGGTCTCGCGATGGTTCGCCGCCTCAAAGATCTCCTCCGGCTCCCTATCAAGGAAGCGAAGCCGCATCGCTCGATGGCCCATGATGCCCTCCATGTGGCCTCGACCACCGCAACCGCAGAACCCCTCTTTGTCATCAAGCGTCACAACAGTATGACCGCCCTCCCATACGCCCGGTGCAAAAGGATACCGGCCAAAGCCAATCCCAACGCCCAGGGTCCAAACGCGGATCATACTGTCGAGCTTTCCATGTGCGCTGGCCAGACCTGTCGCGACACCGTCGGCATCGTTCAGAATCGTGACCGGAGCAGTGACCCCGTTGTTTCCCAGATGCGTCGCCAGCAACTCCTGCATCCGCGCGCCTTTGAGCTGAGGAAGGTTTGGCGCTTCTTCTACAACACCAGTCTTGATTAGGCCCGGAAGCGCAACGCCAACAGCGGTGATGTCCTTCGCTCCAACCGCAGCGCGGACAATCTGTTCGCAGATCGTCTGGGCCAGCAGATCGGTATGAAGTTCGACGAGCCCATGCTCGTCATTCAGATTCTCCGGATACGCTTGAATCGGTCCAACCAGCTTATGGTCGACGATTAACCCCGTAAGAATACGGTCTGAGAGGACGACCCCTATGGACTTTGGTGCCGTTGATTTTTCCATGCTTCAACCCCTCTCAGGTTAGATTGCGCTGTTCTCTCAGGAGCCGCTGGGCTTTACTCGAACTTGCTCACGCGATTCAACCCGTTGAAAGCCGCAACCTTATAACATTCAGCCAGGGTTGGATAGTTGAAGACAGTATCAACGAAATAATCGAGCTTCCCGCCAAGCGCCATAACAGCCTGTCCGATGTGCACCAACTCGCTCGCGCCCTCGCCAATGATGTGCACACCCAGCAGCGTGTGGTTCATACGATGGAAGATAAGCTTAAGACGTCCGGTAGTGTCGCCTCGAATCTGCCCCCGGGCAATCTCGCGGTAGTAGGCCACCCCAACCTCATACGGCACATCTTCCTCTGTAAGCTGTTCCTCCGTCTTTCCCAAGAAGCTGATCTCAGGAATAGTCCAGATACCGTACGGATAAAAGCTCGGGTTTGATAGTATCGTCTCGTCTCCAAACGCGCGTGCAGCTGCAATGCGTCCCTGTTCCATAGAAACGGAAGCAAGCGAAGGAAAGCCGATTACATCTCCTACGGCGAAGATAGTCGGACACTTGGTCCGGAAATCCTTATCGACCGGAATGCGTCCGCGATTGTCGGCCTCAATGCCTACTGCGGCAAGATTGAGCTCGTCGACGTTCCCCTGACGACCGACGGCATATAGCAGGGCATCACCCTGAACCCGCTTCTTCGATTCGAGGTTGGCGTTCACCGTTCCATCAGGGTTCTCCTCGACCGATTCAACCTCTTCATTGAGGCGCATCGTAACGCGAGAGTCGCGCAAGTGATAACTGAGCGCCTCAACAATCTCCTGATCGGCAAACTCGAGCAGGCGCGGCCTACGCTCAATTAGCGTGACGCGGACACCAAGCGCCGAGAACATACAGGTATATTCAACCCCGATTACACCGCCGCCCACGACGATGAGAGTCTTGGGCAGACTCTTCAAATCGAGTATCTGATCGGAGTTGATGATGCTATGCCCGTTGATTGCCACCTTGGGCGAGCTCGCTGGCTTAGTGCCGGTGCCGACCAGAATGTTCTTTGCTTCATAAATACTTGCGCCCCGCGAGTTGGTGACTTTGACGTGGGTCGCATCTTCAATACTAGCCGTCCCGACGAGCATCTCAATGTTGTTGCGCGAGAGTTGCGCCTCAGTGACATCGACCTCGGTCTTGATCACGTGCTGGACGCGAAAGGCGAGATCCGCCATCGTGATGCGTTCCTTAACGCGATAGTTCATCCCGTAAATGGATTTGTAGTTATATCCGGAGAGGTGGAGAACTGCCTCGCGCATGGTCTTCGAGGGGATCGTGCCGGTGTTGATGCAAGCCCCTCCAACAACCTCGCGCATCTCCACAAGAGCAACCTTCTTTCCGAGTTTTGCGCCGTAGATGGCCGCACGCTGGCCTGCTGGCCCGGAGCCTATAACGATGAGATCGTAAGCGCTGCTCATGCGTGGTGGAGTTCTTCCTTTAGCGTGTTATGAGTGCCGCCTCACTGGAAAACTCTGTTGCGGAGACGGTACTCCTGTTCAGATGACGAATGCCGGGCTTGTACCCCATGCAACTTGTTCCATCTCATGATACCGCCGAGCTTCGGCACTGACGAAGCTCGGCCGGAATACTATGGAGGAATGGTGCGGTATGCCATTACCGACCGGCGGATGTTGGGGACGCATGAACGAGATTGTTCTCACGCAGTGATCGCCCAGGCTAGCCGGCTGGCTATGCAGGGCGTTGACCTCATTCAGCTCCGGGAGACGGATCTTCCCGAGGCAAACCTGGAAATCCTAGCGTCGCAGCTAGGCGAGGCGATGCGCGGCTTCGGAGAGACTGCCCCAAAGCTTCTGGTAAACGGGCCGGCCCGCGTCGCAATCGCATCCGGTGCCGACGGCGTGCATCTTCGGGGCGGAGCCAGCGCAGGAGAGCTGCGCGCGGTGCGGTTAGCGTTCAAAGAGGCTGGACGACGGCCGCCGGTACTGAGTGTCTCGTGCCATTCTGTGGAAGAAATTCGAAAATTGACACTCTTTGGAGCGGACTTCATCCTGTTCGGGCCGGTGTTCGAGAAGCGGGTGCACGGAATGCTAGTTACGCCCGGCCTGGGCATCGCTTCTCTTCGTGAGGCTTGCAAGCTAACCTCCCTCCCCAACATCCTGGCTCTGGGCGGTATCACCGAGCAGAATGCTTCTCTCTGCGTTGAATCCGGAGCCGTAGGCATTGCGGGGATCCGAATGTTTCTATAGCGGGAGCTTCAATCGCAAAACAGGTCGACCGACTAAAGGCTGAAGGTGGCAGCATGACCGGACTGGCTGTTGGATAACATCGAATAACGAGATGACTTTGACCTTTGAAATTGATGGGGCGGCTGCTGGTGGAGGGCGTCGGGGCCGACTTGCGCTGCCCCACGGATTGGTAGAGACTCCAGTGTTCATGCCAGTCGGAACGGCAGCGACGGTTAAGGCGGTCGAGCAGGGTGTACTTGAGAGGATGGGCAAGAGCAGTGCAGGAGCGCAGATCATTCTGGCGAACACGTATCACCTGTACTTACGGCCAGGACATGAGCTGATCGCGCAATTGGGGGGTTTGCATCGCTTTATGGGTTGGGAAAGGCCAATGCTGACTGACTCGGGAGGCTTCCAGGTGTTTTCTCTGGCGAAGTTGCGGAAAGTGACGGCGGAGGGGGTGGAGTTCCGGTCGCACATCGATGGTTCGAAGCACTTCTTCTCCCCGGAGCACTCGATGGCGGTACAGATTGCGTTAGGCGCGGACGTGATGATGGTGTTCGATGAGTGCGTCGAGACGCCAGCAAGTTGGGAGCGAACGAGAGAAAGCATGGGACTGACGCATGCGTGGGCGGAGCGGTCGAGAACGTGCTGGCAAGAGCATCGGCATGAGGTCCCCTGGGGGCGAATGAGCGCGCCTGGAAAGGGTACGGGCGAAGGAGCCGAGCGCTACGATACGGCGAAGTTCGAAGGTAAAACGCAGGCTCTGTTTGGAATTGTGCAGGGTGGGATGTATGCGGATCTGCGGCGGGAGAGTGCGAAGCGGCTGGTGCAGATGGGATTCCCTGGATATGCGATTGGGGGGCTGGCGGTGGGTGAGCCGCGGGAGATGACGCGGGAGATGATTGCGCGGACGCTGGAGGAGCTTCCAGAGGACAAGCCCCGGTATGTGATGGGTGTAGGGTATCCGGACGAAATTGAGGAATACGCGAAGATGGGCGTCGATATGATGGACTGCGTTTTGCCCACGCGGGCTGGGCGACATGGCCTGCTGTTTCGCGGAGCAGAGCCGGGCGAAGGGGGTGCCGGTGGGGTGGTCCGGATGAACATCAGGCGTAAGGAGAATGAGGACGATGCGCGACCGGTGGATGCGAACTGCGCGTGTCTCACGTGCCGGCGATATTCACGGGCGTACCTTCGTCACCTTTTTGTAGCGGGTGAGCCGCTTGGCGCGACTTTGAATTCGGTGCACAACCTACAGTTTTATCTGGATACCATGGAGCGGGTACGAAGGGAGCTGGCGAATGAAATGGAATGAGGGGCAGAGAGAGGGGCTATTGGCGTTATATGGCGAGATGACTGATAGCGAGTTGCTGGGGCTGGAGGCAACTGAGGCGGATCTGACGGAGGTCGCGCAGGAGGCTCTTGCCTCGGAGATGAAGCGGAGGGAGATTGAGGCAGCAGCAATCGAAGAGACTTTGCCGGCGGATGGAACTCCGGAGGGTAAAGGGAGCTCTGAGTGGGTGACGCTGCATGTATTTGCGCAAACCTTTGAAGCACAGGCAGCGTTCAAGCTGCTGGAACGGGAGGAGATCGAGTTCGCGGTCGAGGACCGGACGTTGGATGAGAGGGGCCAGCTGCGGGCGGGGCCGGCTGTGCAGTTAGCGCTGCTGGTACATCGATACGACCGGGATCAGGCAATGACCTTGCTGCGAAGCAAGGCGGGGCTGTTTCCGGAGGCGGTGGTCGATCCACGAGGTGAAGATGTGGATTGTTCAGGTGAGATGGTGACCGTGGGCGAGTTTGAGGATCAGGCGGATGTTGCAGCTGCCTCGCGTGTGCTCGGAGAGGCGGGGGTGTGGTTTCGAGTAGTGACGCACGCGGGGGAGGAGTGGGAAAGGACATCGATGGAGGTGAAGGAGGAGGATAGTGAGCGAGCCCTCGAAACGTTAGAGCCACTGTTGGAAGAGGACGCGCACAGGCTGTAGGTTATTGGCGACATGAATAGGTGATCACATGGAACTTTCTTCATGAAGCAGGCCGTGGTGGTAGGGGCGGGGGTAAATGGGCTGAGTGCGGCCGTGACGCTGGCGCGGGCTGGACTCCGGGTGGAGCTGCTGGAGGCGAACGCGATGATCGGTGGCGCGGCCCGGACCGAGGAGGTGACGCTGCCGGGATACTGGCACGACACCGGCTCGAGTGTGTATCCGATGGGGGCGGCGTCGCCGTTCTTCCGGTCGCTGCCGCTTGACCGGCACGGGCTGCGTTGGATTGAGCCACCTGCGCCCCTGGCTCATCCGCTCGATGATAGAACGGCGGTGATGTTGGAGCATTCGGTGGTAGCTACGGCGGAGGGACTGGGTGAAGCTGGAGGGGCGTACCGGCAGCTGATCGAGCCTCTGGTGAAGGTCTGGCCGGGGCTGGTGAACGAGATCCTGGGGCCGATCGTGCATCTGCCGAAGCATGCATTGGAACTGGGGCGATTTGGGATGCATGCGGTGCTGCCAGCGACGGTGTTGGGAAGGATGGTGTTTGGGGGTGGTGTGGGGGGTGCGCGGGCGCGGGCGCTGCTGGCGGGGCTGGCGGGGCATTCGGTGATGCCGCTGGATGCGGCGGTGAGCTCGGCGGTGGGGCTGGTGCTGGCGGCGGCGGGGCATACGACCGGGTGGCCGGTGGCGGAGGGTGGTGCGGGAAGGATCACGGAGGCTCTGGCGGGGTACTTGCGGTGGCTCGGTGGGGAGATCCGGACGGGAGTTCGGGTGGAGCGGTTGCGGGACCTGGACGGCCCGGACGCGGTGCTGTGCGACGTGACACCGAGGCAGCTGCTGCGGATGGCGGGCGAGGAGATGCAGAGCGGGAACCGGCGACTGATGGAGCGCTTCCGGTATGGGCCGGGGATCTTCAAGGTGGACTGGGCTTTGAGGGAGCCGATTCCGTGGGCGGCGCGGGACTGCCTGCGGGCGGCGACGGTGCATGTGGGTGGATCGATGGAGGAGATTGCGGCTTCGGAGCGGGCTCCGTGGAGGGGTGAGGTCTCAGAGCGGCCGTTTGTGCTGTTGACGCAGCCGAGTCTGTTTGATTCGTCGCGGGCGCCGGAGGGGGGGCATACGGCGTGGGGGTATTGCCATGTGCCGAATGGTTGGGAGGGGGATGCGACGGAGCGGATCGAGCGGCAGGTGGAGAGGTTTGCGCCGGGGTTCCGGGAGTGTGTTGTGGCGAGAAAGGTGTGGGGGCCGCGGGCGCTGGAGGCATGGGACGCGACGATTGTGGGCGGGGACATCTCGGGCGGGGCGATGACCCCGTGGCAGATGGCGATGCGGCCCACGCCGCGGTTGTGGGAGACGTCGGTGCCGGGGGTCTTTCTGTGTTCGTCGTCGACACCGCCGGGGGGTGGGGTGCATGGGATGTGCGGACACTTGGCGGGCCTAAAGGCGCTGGCTTACCTGGGTGTTTGAGGGACCCCCCCCCACCCCCGGCCTTCGTGTGCAAAGTCTTCGAAGCAAACTGCTTAGGTCTGGACTTCAGGACTTCAAGATTCCGGTACGGCCTGGCTTCGGGGAACCCCGAGGCTGAAGGCTCCGGGCCGCCCTGTTTCCCTACAGGGATGCTTAATTTCAGTATAGCGAGTTCCCGTATGTCGTTGCGCCACGGGTCTTCGGGTTTTCGGTGCGGAGTGCTTGCCTGGACGGGTGAGAGTGGGCGCGAGCGGAAGTCGGCTGAGGCTGGCCTGAGACGGATTACGGCTGCAGTGATGTTTTGCCTTGCGGCTCCCCAGAGAGCCTGAGAGCATAGGAAGACCTATGGGGGCGTGATGAAGACGTTGATCCTTCTGATTACGTTGATCATGGTGTTTGTGCTGGGATACATGCTGGGCACAATCCATGCTCGTCCGCATGTTCGCTCGGCTCCAATCAGCAGACCGAGCAGTGACGAACCTGGAGCGAACAACTAGGCTGCCAGTCAATTTGGACTGTTCCATCTTTAGTGCAGGAGGGTTTGGGATGCGGATGCTGGCGAGCGTAGGTGTGTGCGTGCCTTTGGCGGTCGGGGCGGTGGGGCAGCAGGCGGCGAACAAGACCTGGATCGCGGTGAGTGACGGGTACACGCAGCAGCTACTGCAGGTGCAGCTGCGGCACCAGCCGGAGGGTGGATCGGCGCAGGGTCTGGCGCAGTTCGATCCGCAGGTGAGCCAACCGACGCTGGCGGACGAGAGGGCTCAGCGACGGGAACTGGAGGCGGTGCTGGGGAGGTTGAGGGCGGCGAAAGGTACTGAGAAAAATGAGAACGTTCTGCAAGACCTGGCGATTCTGGAGAAGTCCTTCAATCTTCAGTTCCGCAACCAGGATTATGCCGACGTGCATGACGTTCCGTTTATCAACGCCAGCCAGGCGGTGTTTGGCGGTCTGAGGACGCTGCTGGACGACCAGGTCGCGGAGGAGCGGAGGCCGGCGGCGGTGGTACGGCTACGGAAGTATGCGGGGGTCGAGCCAGGATTCAAGCCGCTGACGGAGATCCTGAAGCAGCGCGAGATGGAGCAGATGGCGAAGCCCGGGGTGCTCTATCCCTCGCGGGGCGAGATGGAGACGGAGCTAGGGCGCAACCAGAGTTACATCGAGGGGATGGCGGCGCTGTTTCGCAAGTACAAGCTGACCGGGTGGGAGGAGCCTTATGCGAAGTTGACGGCGGAGCTGACAGAGTATGACGCGTGGGTTCGTGCGACGCTGCTACCGAAGGCGCGGACGGACTTCCGGCTGCCCGCGGCGGAGTATGCGCTGGCGCTGGAAGGGTTCGGCATCGACATACCGCCCGCGGAGCTCGCAGCGAAGGCGCATGCCGCCTTTGCCGAGTACCAGGGATCGATGGCGCCGCTGGCGGCGGAGATTGCGAAGGCGCATGGATGGAAGTCGACGGACTACCGGGACGTCATTCGGGAGTTGAAAAAGACGCAAATTACGGGAGACGCCATTCTGCCGTCTACGAGGCGCGGCTGAAGGCGATCGAGGAGATACTTGTCGCGAAGCGGCTGGTGACTCTGCCGAAGAGGCCGGCGATCATCCGCCTGGCGACGGCAGCCGAGACGGCACAGCAGCCCGCACCGCATATGCAGCCACCGCCGTTTCTGCACAATACCGGGCAGAGGGGCGAGTTTGTGCTGCCGCTGAATATCCCAGGGGCGAATGGGGCGGCGGCGGACAAGTATGACGACTTCACGTTCGACGCGGTGGCGTGGACGCTGACGGCGCATGAGGCGCGGCCGGGGCATGAGCTGCAGTTCGATTCGATGCTGGAGCATGGGGTGAGCCTGGCGCGGGCGCTGTATGCGTTCAACTCGACGAATGTGGAGGGGTGGGGGCTTATTCGGAGTGGATCATGGAGCCCTACGAGCCGGTCGAGGGAAGGCTGCTGACGCTGCAGCTTCGGCTACTGCGAGCGGCGCGGGCGTTCACGGATCCGGAGCTGCAGAGTGGAAAGATGACGGAGGCGGACGCGTACCGGGTGCTCGAGAAGGATGTGGTGCTGAGCCATGCGTTCGCGAAGGAGGAGGTGGAGCGGTTTACGTACCGGTCTCCGGGGCAGGCCAATAGCTACTTTTACGGTTACATCAAGCTGCTGGGGCTGAGGAAGGATGCGGAGGCGGCGCTGGGGGCGAAGTTCGATGCCATGAAGTTCCACGACTTCATTCTGGGGCAGGGTTTGCTGCCGCCGGATCTGATGCGGGCGGCGGTGATGGAGGAGTTCGTGGTGGGGCAGAAGTAGGTTGGGGTTGGGCGACTGTCAGCCGCTTTGGCTTCTGCGGGATCGGGTTCGCCCCTCCGGGTCGAATGTCCCACTCATCGCAATGGGCTGCGATGAATGGGGCACCCGCCTCCGGCTTGGCTGGTTCAGGAGATAGTGCCTGCCAGTGTTAGGCAGCAAGTTTTCTACGGAGGGCTCCTGCTGCTCCGATGATTCCGGTGCCGAGTAGAAAAAGAGAGCTCGGCTCCGGAGTAGCCGTTGTCAATCCATTCAGAAGGACGTTGCCTTCCCCGTTGCTTCCGCCGTCAGCCTGGATGGAGACGAACTGGTCTCCCGCGGGCCTGGTGAACAGTGGGGTTGCAAACGGGTCAGAGCCGGGGACAGCGAAGTCCTGGCAGCTAGTTCCCATGGTCCCAAGGACGCTCGAAAAGCAAATGTGGAAGCCTTCGGTGAACTGAGTGCTGCCGATCGAGAGGAAGAAGGGGCTGTTAATCGCGGACAGGTCCAGTTGAATGAAGGTGGTGTTGCTGATCTCATTTTCAGGCTGACCGGAGATGCCGACTCCGTTCTCTGAGCCGCCGCCATTTTTGCCGTAGAGCAGGCCACTTCCACCGAAACCATAGGCGGTGACGGTGGTGGAGCCGGAGCCATAGACATGAGAGTGTCCGAGGGTGGAGTTTGTTCCGGTGAAGTTGATGGTGTCGCAGAACGCGGTGCCAGCGCATGCGGATGCAAAGGTAAGAGCTACTGCAAGCTGAAGTTTCAAGTGGATCCTCGACATTGGGAGATAGTTTTGCAAGTTAGTACAAGGGGATATGCCTGAGAGTTTGCACGCGCCGGGTGCCAAACCTTACCCCGGCGAATTTTGCGGGATTCAAGGCCACCGGAGACGTCCTAAGTGGATCTAACGCCAGACTTACGAGATCCGGGCGTGATCAGGCAAGACGCAGCTGTGATCTGGTGATCTCCACGCGCCGCATCATCTTGCAGACCTATGCCGAAGAAGAGAGAAAGTTTGCGCTAAGGAATTCCCAGAGGTAAATAGTTTGCGCAGCAGTGCGGGGGGAGGGACCCGAGGTGCGCGCGGTCCGGTGGCTTGCAGGCGTTCGGCGACTGGTGGAGGAACGGTCCGTTCGCTGCGCTCAGGAGGACAGATCGCTGCGCTCAGGAAACAAAGTTCGGAGGGCAAGAGAAGAAGCAGGTTCCTCGCTGCGCTCGGAATGGAAGAAAGAGGGCGGGCGATGCGGAAGTGGGGATGAAGTAGAGGAAGAGGAGCGGGTCCGTTTGCTGCGCTCAGGATGGACAGAGTGGCTGCGCTCAGGATGACCAAGTGAGCGTTAGGGGAGGGAGTTTGCTTTCTTGAGGAAGTTGTATTCGTCGAGGTTGTTGGATTTTTTGAGGAACGCCTGGACTTCGGCGGGGGTGAGGTGGGGGGCGAAGGCCTGGGGGCTATTGGCGAGGGCGTAGGCGGTGGTGGCGGTGACGGCGGCTCCCTGGTTGAGGTCTTTCCGGGAGACGGCGTCGAAGGTATCGGAGGCTTTGT
>JAABUW010003717.1_pt1 | contig 21387 bp, 15 predicted proteins | sample 5560081 | NCBI WGS metagenome assembly JAABUW01 (sample SAMN10711882, study PRJNA513363) | rock metagenome | isolation source: Antarctica rocks | place: Antarctica: Victoria Land, Knobhead sud
AGATTGCTGAAGTAGTGTCTGCCTAATAAGCACTTAGATTTCGACCACCGGCTCCACTTAGACGGAGGTGAAATTCAATTAGCAAGTCAAGCTTTAGTCCAAGATGCTCAAGAACGTCTAGATCCGCAAAAATGTTCCGAGAGATTGTGCAACGACCACTATTACTATTCGCTTCACTCTTGGAATCACATTATGAATAGTTAGCAGTCTTATCAAAAACGAAGACATTTGTTCGATGGACAACGCATTGTTCGTCGTCAGCTTCTTATTTGATTGTGCTCGATGCAAGGTTCGCAATCGTGCAAACCGTACGTATTAGATCTTGCATCGTATTGTACAATTTCTTGTTGTCTCAAACAATACGATTTTGAGATCGCATCGCATTGTACGATTTGCACTAATAATATATCAATAGTACGCGCTAAAATTGTACGCTAAGTTTCTTATCTAGAACGTGTCGATAAAGATATCTATAATTAGTTTTCTATTTTAAGATCGAATTAAATAATGTTAATTCGCTAAGAGATCGACAATTAAGCGAACATTTTCGACAATATTTAAGATTAGATATAGGATTGAATAACATTTGAAAAATATATTGTTAAGAACAATATAATTTTTTAACAAGATATACAATAATGCACACGATAATATAGATCTCTTGCACTGTATTGTACAATTTGTTAAATGTCTCGTATTATATTGCACTAAACGATGTGCATCGACGATGCATCGATAGTACGAAACGGTTTGCGTACGCTTGCGAACCTTGGCTCGATAGACTATGCAATGAGATTGATCGCAGAGGGATTGGTCTGTCCTCAGAATGAATCACATTGCCAGAAAGAGAGAGCTAATAAAAAGTCATCGCACCGAGAGATACTTACAAGGAAAGAATTACAGCTGTGGAGAGAGTGTCTAGACAGGCATTCTGCTGATGAAATCTCTGGTGTGATTCGCTTCACCAAGCTTGGGATTGATATTCGAGATGCTTAAACGTTACTTCACTGACTCGAAACCAATACAATTGACGACAAAGGGCACATGGGGCGAGCATTCAAGAAGAAATTGTAAGGTATTAGTTGGTATTCTACATAAAATGCAGCAGAGTTGGAAAAAGAGTTTCTTGATATCGTGTGTAGATAGAAGTTCGGGTGGTTGCCGAACAAGATCTCTTTATCTGTTGAAGTTTGAGATCGATTTCACAAATCAACCTAATAAGTTAATTTAGAATAGTATAATTCGTCAAAATAACGTAGCGACTTTGAAGTCTATAGCTTAAGCTCTTGCCAAATCAATATATTCTATCGACTTCGAATATAGAGACTTTAATTGCAATAGATATAAAGCGATTAACATATTAATTGAAAATTTCGATATTCTTTATAGCAAATTCGAGCAACGTAATTTTAACAAAGTTGCGTTGTTTCTTGTTTAAATTGTTCTATTAAGCACTCAAGTCTTTAAATAGATTATCTATTGTTAGATAAGAATTAACAAATCTATCAAACAAACAATATTTGATTTTTCTAAAAATATTGTTCGTAATTTTAACAACAACAAGACTAAGTTTAACTTTCTCGAAAACAAAATATCAAGAAGTATTGCTAAACTTAGAAATTAACGCAATAATTTATTGTTTAAACTTTTCGAAATCTTCAATAAAGACAAAAGAATCGAAAAAGTATCTATTGTTTTCTATCTCTTGTAGTTTTAACTTAAAATTATAAACAAGATAAATATTGTTAAGTCGATCTCTTGCTTGTAAGTTAAATTTATAAAAGTAGTTACATTTGCTATCGCTATTAAAGTTGTAAGTTACATAAATAGACTCAATAAATGCAGTTTTTTTACTTCGAGAGAAAAAAAACTCTTGTTTTAGTTAATGTACAATAGTTTTAAACGCGTTGTATTAAACTAAAGTATTGTTGCGCTTGTATCAAAGACAATATATTATTTTGTTGCAAATACTTACTATTAACTTTACTTAATTTAAATAAGTTTTCAAAGAGTTAATTTGAATTTTTAGCAAACAAACAAAGTCGAAATTGATTTTTTTATCGACTCGAAACTCGACAATAGTAACACTATTTTTATAAAGTAGTCGAAGCTATTCTTTTTTATGTTATTCTTAACTACTTCTTACAAAGATTAAGATGTTTCTTGTTAACTCTTGTTAAAATTGTTAAGTTAATTAACTAGAGTACAATATCGACTTAACTTATTTTTGTCTTTCTTTTTAATATATTTGTTACAAAATTGAGCAAAATTGCTATCTAGCAACTAATATATTAACAATCGAATTAATATATTTAACAAATCTATATTGTTAAACAAACTTAATTTAATTAGTTTGTCAATTATAGTTTTATAAAAATTGAATTGAACAAGCAACAAGAACTCGAATATATTATTCTTATATAAATTAAAATATTCTTCGAGCTCTAAATTCTTTTTAGAGTTGTTTTAATTTAATAGAATTTTTACAAAATAGTAATTATAACAAGAGACAATATTAATATCTAATTAATTTTTATTTATTAAGAGTTTCTTAAATAACTTGCAATTTTTGCTAGAGCTAAACTTGACTTTGCTTTTCAAAACTATTTTCTTGTTAACTATATTGCAAATATAAATAAGATACAAATAGTACAAATATTTGTAAACAAAAGTAGAAGTTTAAGCTTAAATATATTTGATATTATATAAATATTGAAGAACTTATACTATTTGCAAGACAAAATTTTCGATATCGAAAATAGATATTGCTTAAAATGTTGTTTTACTATATAGCAAATTTTCTAGTATACAAAGACAAAAGTATTGTTTAAAGACAACAACAATATTATATTGTATTTGTTGTTCTAATAGATCTACTAATTCTATTCTAGCAAATTTATTAATTTTATTCTAGCAAATTTATTAATTTTATTCTAGCAAACTTACTAATATTATTCTAGCAAATTTATTGAGTTAAAGTTAGAACAATTTGTTGTCTCTTTGTTCTAGTAGATTTACTAATTTTATTCTAGCAAATTTATTAAATTGTAGTTAGAACAATCTATTGTTTATTTATTTTAGCAAGCTAACTAGAGAATTAACAAAATTGAATATTGTTAAGTTGTACGTCAATTAAGAGATCTCTATTGTCGCAACTTAATTACGCTTTGCAAAGTCTTTATTCTAGTAACTCTATATCTAGAATTTGTCTTACAAAGCAAAAAACAAATAGCAAATATAAGTATTTTTAGTATACAATTCGCAAGATTGTATCTAAAGAGATAGCTAGTATTATATTAAGATTAGAGCTTTGATAACTAGTATATAGTTAATTAACAAGAATACTAGCTATGCAAAACTAACTATATACAAAAAATAGATATAAGTACTATAAATGTCAAGGCGCTAGGCGTTACTCGTAGTATACCCGAGACTAGAGGGCGGAGACCCGAAGGGTAACCGGAGGGCGAAGTCTGTCTAGTCTAGAATCGTAACAATTGTCTTGCAATTATTTTCTTTATCTCTTACTCTATTCTCCTAATTGTTGCATTTCGTCGATATAGTATTTTGTAAAAACAAAATTGCTAATATTGTTATCTCTAAAAGAATATCTAATACTTGTTGTATATCTTGCATTAAAAAGTTTGTCTCTAAAATACAATTAAATACTTGTTTCGAGTTAGAATCTAATATTTTATTGCAACAAATATTTAGAAATATCTTTTATTGTTGTCGATTATTGTTTTCTTCTTTACAATCTTCTTGTTTCTTACAATTTTCTTGTTTTTTATTATTATTATTGTCTAGAAATTCAAAAAAACAATTTAAAAACAATATACAAAATATTGTTTTAGACAACAAGATTGTCGTTCTTTGTTTTAGAGTTAAAACAATAGTAAAAAAAATTATTGCACAAAAACAAATAGTAACAACAAAAGAGTCTCTTACTATTTAAAAGCTTTAATTGCAAAATATAACAATAGATAATATATATATATTTGCTTCTATAGTTTCTATTAATCTAAAAACGTTAATAGATATTTTTACAATAAATTTTTTGTTTAAATTCAATAGTTTTGTCGCTATATTTTCTAGTATTTTGTATTGTTATCTAAACAACATCTTTTATAGCAAACTAAATATCAAAAATATTATAAGATTTATTGTTAATCTTTTCTTTGTTGTTGCAACAAATATAGTCGATTCTTCTAACGCAAGAAGTTTTCTAGATTTGCTTTGTACTTTTGATATTTATATCTTTATTACATTGGCAAATCGAGATAACTCTTCTCGGGAGCTCTTAGCGATTAGAGGCTCCCGGAGTCGTTGTGCGCATGTTTTGGTTCTCGAATTCTATTAGCGAGATACAATTGACTCGAGATCGCCCGTAGTCAATCAAAAAATTTAAAGAATAGTAAAGAATTCTTCGAACATTATTTATACGCTGTCAAGATCTACAAGCGCAATCTATCGCAAACGCAATCTATCGCAAACGCAATTTACAAACGCAATCTATCGCACAATACAATTACGTTATAATAGAGACGTTCTTGTTATCGCATTATTCTCGCGTAGAAATCTTACAAATTGTTCGATTCTATTATACAAATTACTATAGTATAAATAAGTAACAAGTAGAGAGTTAATCAAAGTGCTACAAGAGTCTGTGCGTATCTCGAACATTAATTATTATACTTTTTGCCAAACTTTATTTGACTTCCTAAAGGCAAGCTTCCGGGGATTCCTCGGGCAAGCCTCGGGCCAACCCCGGGCTATCTGGGCCAGATCTGCATTTTGAACCTAACGAGCCGTCTCCCCGATTTGCCGATGTACTTTTAACTTTATTTTGTATTTAACAATAAAATAGAAGCTTTATCGAGATATTACTCTTTATTGCTAGCGTATAATAAATATAACAAGCTACAAAATCTTTGTCTTTATTAGATTATATTATTAGAAGTTTGTTACTCGCGCTATTTAAATAGATCAAAATAATTCTCTATACTAAATATTGTTTTATTTCGAGATAGAGTAAAAATTTACAAATATTTCTAAAAAACAGTTCGAGTCTTTATTGTTGTTAATATTCTCGCAAAAACTATATTTTTTTGTTAACTCTACAAAAAATGTCTCGATATTTGTATTCAATAAATTATTTATTATTACAAATAATATTTGCTATTAATAGACTAAATATAGCAAATACAACAATAATAACAGCTGCAAATATAAGTATATATATATATCTTATTAGAAAACTTACAATTTCAATTGTTGCTTTAATAAAATATAATATTTAACAATCTTATTGCTATCTCTATTTTCTAATATATCTAGTTTGTTAATTTTTGTATCGAAGAATTTTCTATATAATTTAATATTGTAAAACACGTCTAATTTATTATTAAGTAAATCTCTATTAATAGAGAGATAATACAAATATCTAAAAATATATTTTAATAGATATTTTGTTTTTGCTCTTTTAAATATAATTACGCAAGATACTAAAATCGAATATATTGATTTAAATATTTTTCGCATAGATACAAATTATATCTTTGCAAATAAAATTTCTAATATATTTATTGTCGACATTAATAAGTAGTTGCAAATAGATTATTTAATTATATTATCTACTTTATTATCTAATCTATATATATACTTACTATTAGATCTTGTGTCGAAATATAACAATAATTAAAAATACATTTATAATCTTTTCTTCTTTAAAAATATTTTTGTTAATAATAGTATATTTTGCAATTGAAAAACTCTTAAATATATTGCAATTAACAATATTATTGCGACTCTTATTGTACAAAAACAAAAGACAGTATTTTTTAAAAAAAATCTCGCTAATATTTTTAAATATATAGCGATAGCAATATTAGATTAATAGCTATTAGATTTTTAGTAAAATCTTGTTTTCTATATAAAAAATTTCTTGCTCTTTAAACTACAAATTGTCTCTTTTCTTTTTAATCTATTTGCAAAAATTTTATATTAAATATTAATATATTTTTTCGAGTAATATATTTTTCTGCACTATCTAAACAATTTCTTTGTTATTTTACTACTTTTTATTAATATCTTCTTTTATTAAAAAGAGTAGAATATATTTTGCGATCTTTTAAAACTTTAAAGTAATAAAAAGAAAAAACAATTAAACTATTAAATAAAGTTTCTAAATATCGAAATAAATAGTAAAACAATAAAAATACAATTGTTTTCTACTAAGTTGTAACAAACTTATAATTTTGTTGTTGCAACAATAAAAGCAAAAACGTTTTTGCATTAAAGTCTAGAGATTTTAGTAGATTTTCTATTTTTTTGTATTAAAATAATAGTATTAGAACGCGTTTTTCTAAATATCTTATATATCTCTTTAATAAAAAATATACAATATTATAGTATTATTGCTTCTATAGCAAAAAATATTATTTAATAATATTATTTTTTGTTGCGCTAAAACAATATTAAGATTCTACAATTTGTTGTATTCTAATCGATCTCTTATATATAAACAAATGCGTTTAGTTTCTAAAGTATAAATAATTATTAAATATTGTATAAAGACAATATATTTATCAATATTTTTTCTAAATACTATTCTAATTATATTAAAAGCAAGACTTTTTATATTAATATTTACAAAATAAAAACAATTTTCTATATTTTTTATCTTTAATTGTTTTGTTTTTGCAACAACAAGATTATTATTTATAGCAATAATATTATTGTTATTGTTAATTTTAATAAAGAATTTATTTGTAACAACTCTATAAATTTTTTGCAAAATATTACTATAATTCTTGCTTTTAACAATATACTAATAGAGTCGATTTAAATTAACTCTAAATTAAATAATTTTGCAAATCTATTTTTACAAAATAAATACAAAACTATTGCTAACAAATATCTACAATTAATATATTTTATTATTTAGATTTTTGCAATTTTCTTAATTTCTAATATACAAAGATATTTTTAAATCGAAATATAACTCTTTTTCTATAATAGAGATTTGCTACTTTTATAAAAAATCTATATTTAACAATCTTTAAAAGCTATATATAATATTGTTGTCTTTATTTTTATTGCAATATTTTATTTGTTATTATTTAAAGTTTTGTTAATTAAATTACTTGTCTAAATCTTAATTATATTAAAACAAAGACTATTAAAAACTATATTTGCAATCTTTGTTTTATCTATATTAATAAAGACTATTTTAATTATACAATTTTTAGTAGCTTGTTTCTTCTTTGTATTATACGCAAGATTAAATAATATTAAAACAACAATATTCTTTATAAGTGCAAAACTATTATACAAAATATTTTATTAAATATTCTATCTATCTTTAATATAATTATGCAATTAAATATTACTTTTTACGCTATTTTTTGTTTTGCTTTTGCAAATTTTCTGCAAACAAACAAATTTATATAGAATATATACAATTTAAATAATATAAACTTTATTAATTAATTTATTATTAAATTATTTATTAAATTTCTTACAAATAGATTCGAACTAGATATTTTTATTTTTAAAATAGATTTTTTTTGCAAAAATATTACTTTTAGAATTGTTGTTATTAGTAACAATATCGATTGTAATTTTTTTTTTGAAAAGAATACTTTTTATAGTATCTAATTGTTTTGTCAATTCTTTATTTAATATTAACAAAAATATCTTTAATAAAAAAAAATTATTAATATTTTTTGTTAAAAGTTTTGCTTTTTAGAATATAATAATTACTATATTAACTATTTTTTTTGTCGTAATACAACTATTGAAACACGCAATTCTAATATATTAAAAACTATAATTATATTTTTAAATTATTAAAAATCTAATATCTATCTATATTATATTAAGATTAATTTTAATTTAATTTTGCAAACTTTGCGTTGTTATTAGAGTTGCTAGTTTTTATTATTTTTGTTCTAGCAATATTGTTTTAAAACTTGAAAAAAATTAGTTAATTTCGAAACAATTTTAATAACTTTGTTAATAGTCTTATATTATTAACAATCTCTTTTATATACTTTTAGAGCAACAATAAGATACTTTTCGAAATAACTAATATTTAAATATTTTATATATAGAAATAATATCTTTGTCGCATCTTTTCTAATTTTTTGCTATATTTTTTTTGTCTATTTTGAGTTTTAAAAGCAATAGCAAAGTTCTACAAAACAAAAAGACTAATATTGAAAATAAAAGAAATTAAAAAATTAATATTTAATTGTTTGTTATACTATTTAATATAGCAATTGTCTATTGTATTTCTTTTTTTTCTTTTCTTTTTATTGTATTCGATTCTTTTAATTTGTTCTTTTACTTTTTTTGCTTTTATTGTCTAGATAGAAAAGAGTTAATTAGTTTCGAAACAATTCTAATAACTTTGTTAATAATTTTATATTATCGACAATTTCTTTCGCACGCTTTTAGAGCAACAATAAGATACTTTTCGAGATAGTTGATGCTCAAACATCTTATATATAGAAATGGCATCTTTGCCCCATCTTTTCTGGCCCTTTGCCAGATCTTTTCTGTCTGTTTCGAGTCCCGAAAGCAGTAGCTCTCAGACTGATGCGATGTGCAGCAAGGCGATAGGCATTATACCCGGTGGACCTCGATCGCGATTATTGGTCATGTCCCAAGCCGGGATGGGCTCTAAAGTGAGTCCCAGTAGACTCGAAAGATGGGCACCAGGATATCTTTGAAACAGCACGCTCCCGAAAGACAATACCATTGGATCAAAGGACCATTCGAGGGAACATTGCCTTCATGTTGAATGAATTAAATATACATCAGACACTTATTTCATTGAATACGCACAGCAGTTGCGCTTCTTGGTAAGTTCGGGAAACAGTCGACAGGATCAATCTTCTTATCTTAATCGTTCAGATACCCATTTTTGGAGATGACCTTTAATGCTTTCCCATTGCTAGGCTATAATCCTCCAGCATCTTATCGTCTAGCGACTCAGTCACTCAATAGAGCTTACGACGTTGTTCTTATTCTTGCGCGCATGAACCCTTCGTTCCTTCCTTGTTCCACTAACTTCTGACAATTCTCTTACTTAGACCAGGCCATGCCAATTCTTTCTATTATTGTTTCATGGACCCTGTTCCACCCACACCACAAAGCAAAATTCATCTGTACACAACACTTTCGCTACCATGATGAAATTCGGCCGTGTTCGACGGCTTGTTCAGTGTCCGATGTTGATGGACCACAATTCCTGACATCATCGTTCCAATACTAAAGTTTCTACAGCCGATTTTGAAAACAAGCGTCGGCTGACACCAAGTGATGCGTATCGTGCCACCCATCAGTGTGTCCTCGGCGACCAATGTCGTGGTGATAGCCGTTGGCCGGATAATTTTCACCGCCACATCGATTGGTTCACCTGGACGTTGTACAAAGAGCAGTACGCCGCTGATCCAGATGACAACATTACGACCCCGCAGCGTGCAGCTTCCCTCCCCCAGATTCCCCAGTCCTTTGACGCCTTTCTCTACCGGATCCCAGAAGGTCATGGCGATGGTCGTGCACAAGGCTTCCGGTAATTCGCCTCCGGTCTTTATTGCGACCGTAGGTTGGTGGATAGGAAGGTTGACCGACATAACCCTGTCCTTGCGTACTGCTTTGCCAGTGCTAATGATTTCGACAAATCCCTAATTGTGATAGTCATTAATGACTGGTAAACGAAAACTACCCACGATAAGTATCTTGCGATCTTCGGTTTATCGACGGTATTGGTTAGAGATCAGTCAATGTTGCAGAAGCCGAGTTCCGACTGCCAATGTCTGCGATTGAGATGACCTCGATGGAAATTAGTAATCACTTTTATCTTGATCACATTTTTCGGGCCCTTCTTTTCTTATACTATTGACTACGCTTCGTGGTACAATGATTGACAGAGCTCATGATACTGTATCGCTTCAAGACGTCGATCACTCCAAACTCTGGATTTCTCATTCCGAGGACGCTAACATGTTTGGCCATTGACTTTTTGTTAGAAGGGACTGCATCGCAAGAAAAAGACAGTATATAGCAGCGACGATGGGAACACTTGACTCAATGGCGCTGGTGACTCAAAAGGACCGAGCAGATGTCTCGGGGCTTGCTGAACGTCCCTAATAGAAACAAGCTCGAGCGTTCGACAGAACGGACCGACTGAGCTTCAGGCCAAGGGTCGAAGTATGAAATACAGACCTGCAGGCTCGACACGTCTATTGGGGTTTTTGGCTACCCCTCGCTCTGTCTGAATCAAAATTTGCACGTGTATTATCTTATTCTCGGACATCAAGCGGTATATATCGACAAGGTGGAGAATTCGATTTTCGAAGATAAGTCAAGAGTGACATCTGAGTACTCAAGAGTACAGGAGACCCTACCTGGCACTAACATGGAGCTACCACCGAAAGAAACTCGACCGTCTCCGAGACGGTGGTCAAGAGGATGTCTTGATGTGGCAGACTTGAAGCGCGCGAGGCGGGCTATTCTTCTACACTCCAAAGTTGACACTACTTCGGGTTCACTATCGCAAGGGTTGGCCAGATACAACCAACTATAATGCTGCCAGAGTTACAACGGGCTGTCTCCAACACGGCCGCGCTTGCTTATAGTGCATTCGGAGCTTTACCTATACCTATTAGAGAAACGGAGCACCTCTCTTCTGGCGATCCAGCACATATACTGTTATCTTCTATATTAATTATTTCTATGGAGGGCTCACAAGCTTCGAGAAGTTATGATACAACATTGGGTTTCTTTTACTTTCGACTTCTTTTTTCTGGCTTAGTTCATGGATCCGGGAATCCTTTCTCGATTCTCTTCGCCACATCCTGTGCTGTTCTTCAAGCCCGTCGCGAAGCACTATCTCGCCCGCTACATTTCTTTCTTCGCGCCCAAAATCCCTTACTGCAATGACTCCATTCTTGTGATCGTACGTCTTGTGCTGAGACCAAAGACATTATTTTTCTAACAATAGCCACAAGTCGTTCGAGGTCGCTTATTCTCAGAAGCCAGAGACTGTGGCTTATAACTCAATTCTCTTAGAATCCGAAAGCACGGCGGTTAGGAGATGATTTTGCATGCCGACACAGGAATGGCACAAGAAGAGACCAGTCTTTGGGATTCGAAAGTATCTGCGAGGCGATAGCTCAGGTGTTCGAGATAGTCACCAGGCCCAGAATGCAGCAGGAGCTGAAGATAGCGGGCGCCGTGACCAGGCGAAAAGGGAGTCTATATCGGGGATCACAGGCAGACAAGGTAGGCGAAATATTCAAAGACAAGCAAAATTCAAAGAAGCTGTTTCATTATCACAAATTTATAAGGTCTCGGAGTTCCGCTCCCTTGTCCAGTGAGCTTGTGTCATTGCTACTTCTGCATCCATATAGCAAGGCTTGTGGCCTCGGGGGAAGCCCAATATCACGGATGGCACATGGACGAATATGGACAGAGAACAGGTGCACCACGAAGTGTCAGTGGAGTGGCCTATCAGATCAAGAAGCTACCGACAATGGAGCTATGATTATATCGAGGGTCGATAAAACTCTATGTGCGTTCCTCGGACTACAATCTTTCAAACAAGATGAGTGTATCCCACTTCCCCTCAATCACGTGCGAGGTAATCTCGTTCGTTTGTTTGATGGAGAAAAACTTCCCCAGAGCCAGAGTTGGCCGAATACGCAAACACAAGCCATAATGAGCAATGCGTCTACGACAAAGCCACCCAACGAGCCTTCCTAAAGCCTCTGATTCTTCGCTTGTCTATTTTATGTTAATTACCGAGTGGTTTTTCACGTGAAGAGAAAGAGGCGCCCAGCGTGCATGTCAGGCTATCTTGTTTGAGACAGAAAGAGACCTGCGACCAAGTCGTCGAAGCCAAGTGGACATGCTGTCGTGTTTCTATCGCAGCTCAGCGTACGTACACATTACGGTAGTCTTCGATGGAACTCTACAAGAGATGAGGAATACATGGGGTAAAAGACTTAAAGCTGATCTCAACCGCTCCAGTCTAGATTGGCAAGGTCGAGGACACTCTCCTTCGATCAGCTCAAAAGCGAGCACGGTGATTGGTACATTGGTCACTGGACCATGATATCGCGCAGAGCAGGTGATATGATCTTCCTGCGATCGCCAGTCCTACTGGTAGCGTCTATGAATCGACCGACAATCGATTCGTGGCGTATCCTTGCTTTGTTGCTGTTCTCAGTCAGGGCACAAATATGGAGGTACGGGATAATGATCGCAACACGCGCATCGAGAGGTATCTTATCTGGCGGTCCGCCCTACCTGCTGCGAAGCTTCGAGGTGTAACGTAAGCCATTAGCACTGACCACAAAAGATCGAAGCTAGCTTTCCCTATTCAAGCCATCGACTTCAAACGCATTGAAAAGAAGCCAAAGATTGGCGGACATACCCAAAGAAGGATTCTTGAAGTTTATGGATTCGGAGTCGCTACCAGTCGAATGCGTCGACTGGGCGCTTGAGCCTGGGAAGATCCACGTGCCAAAACTCACTCAGTCCTTCGAAAGGATTGCCAAAGCCACACTGGCTTTTAAATTTGGGGAGGATCGCCAGGAAACGCTTCCACTGGAGCATCAAATAGTGGCCAATGCTGAGCATCATGCACGACATTCTAAGCTTCGGAATAAGCCGTCATAGTGATAGAGCAACGGTATCTGGTTACGTACATCGAGCTCACGTTCGAGACCAAGCCGTCAACGAGTTCAAAGACCCAAAGAATCGCATCCAAATACTCGGGATATCTCTGCGGTTCTTCGCTACGACTAAAAACCCGCTTCGAGGCATTCCGAACAGCAACTCCAGGCCAAGATCCAGAAAAACCGCCAACCTTCAGGAGAATTGTTTCAGCATCCTCTACATTGATACGCTGACATTGCCGGGCGCGTCCTTCACATCGAGCAGACCCGCAACTACCACTGATAAATCCTCGGTATTAATTATATCTACCACCAGATGTATTCAAACCAAGCCACAGCCAAGATAGTCTCTAGTATCGCAGAGCAACCTTCGCTGACGGGTGATGTAGCGGAATACTTCACGGTTCATCCCGAGCAAATGACGTTCATTCTCCGCGTCTCGTTCCTTGACGATTCTGATTGGAGCTGCCTATCGAACAATGTGCACGGGAATTAAGGAGGATGGAGTTTTACGGGAGGTTCGGTTGCTAAGCTGCTCCGTGCTCGTTCAATCCACTGATAGTATTTCTACCATAGGTTTCATATATAAGCTCCTTCCCAATTGCAACAAGCATGAAGACAGTGCGAAGAGTCTCAACACAGATGATTGAGCAGAAATAAGCTATGGAAAAGACTGTAAGAGCTTGTGAACGGTGACTCTAGTAAGTTGACTCTACTTGCAGATTGGTGAGCATATAACTATGATCGGAAGAAGTACTGTGTTCAAGAGTCAGAGCACATTGGACTCGCGAAGATCCCACTCGTTTCTAAAACTTGGTTCGTCGAATCTTCATATACTTCAATTCACAATATCAAAATAGCCAGATCCCCAAAGACTCTTTTTCCCGCTCAACATCTCAGAGCATACAACTCGATAATAGAGACTTGGAACAAGGAGAATCTAACAACACTTTCAAACACGCAGATCATCTAGAAGCTTAGAAAGAAATACCCGACTTAGAATCTCAGAGAGAGACAAGAGAAATTATCTCGAGAAGCACCCGGATCCTCTCGGAAAGCCTAGCACAAAGGAAATCTTCACTCTTTCGCAAAGCCATATTATTGCGAGGATGCAGTAGTCTCCTATATCTTCCAGACGCTGCGTCCGGTGTTACTTCGAAGACAATGCGATTCGTAAAGCACAACGCTGAAAAGATATGCATGGCTCCATCGCTCCGGCTCCGGTTCCTCTCGCTCCGTCTCCTGCGCCTCCGGCTTCTCCTGCTTCTCTTCCGCCGGTTGTGGTTTTGGCTGCGCCCGCCGCCCTCCTCGGTCTTCTTCCTGGTCGCGGTATAGAACGCATCTGCGAACCAAAAGAGGTAGAACCAAGGCTGACGATATACAATAGCCGTTTGGTGCCATCGCTGCGTGTCTGCTCTCGGGCAAAATCTCTCCGTTGTGTGTCTTCCGGTGGCTGGCCGCGTCACCAAGTGCTCTCGCTGCTCTGCAGCGAAGCATCTCTGTGGGCTGGATCTTACCGCCGCCACCGCGCCTCTTCTCGCTCTTCGCGTCCGCTCCGCCGCCGCCATGGTGGTGGCCTTTCCCACCGCCGCCAACACCCTCCATTTGGGGGTAGTCTACCGCGCGTGGCGTGGTAAGTACAACGCACAGGCTCCAAAAGAGGTATCAGGCTAACTCGCACAGCTGCTGTTGTCGTCGCCGGCGGCCTCTCTCGCTCCCCCCACAACCGGTCGCATGGAAGATCAATATCCTTGGCTGACTTATGCTTTGAGATCATTAAAGCTTATCGAAATTTCGTTGCCATCGAGCAGATTCTACAGATGCTGGAGTACAGGAAAGCCTCGGTATCACTGATGCGAGCTATAACATTTACCAGCATTGATATACCAGGCTCCTTTTGCCATTAACATGCACCACAATTCTCAATCAAAGCACGATGACTACATCGAAAGCTCAACCAAGACCAGTCAATACAAGCCATCAAAAACATGATTTATAGGCATCTGGTTCGCTTGGCTCATTGTCACTTCTCTACGTGATGCAAGTACATCGCGAAGATCTTCCATGGAATCGAACTAGGGAAAGGGTTTTCAAGAGGAAAGAATAATCTCGACCTCTTCCACTACATATATGCGGTATACTAAGACAGAGGGATTGACCAGCGACAGATTCTCGTCTCTCAACGCGGACAGAATTCACCAACATCACGCTATCTTGAGATTCGAAACTTCTGCCTGTTGGATCATGGATAAAGCCATCTTTGCTCCTGAATTTCTTACGAACATATCCTCTACCTCACATCACCTTTCTTCTACCCGGTTTTCCTTTAATGCTTGCTTGAACCGAATTGCAAGAATACCCTCCAATTTACTATGATAGTCCGATCGACCGTAATAAAGATATAGACTTAAGCCTGCCATCAGCCGTTGAGAAGATTGCTCATAATCCTATACAGAACGAAAGCGATAACGTCTTACTTGCGAGTGGCCCGGGAAAGTAGTCAGCGCCGTTCGTATAAACATACGAGTTTGTATCGGACTAGGCTCGCCTCTGGATTCCAGCTAGGCACTGACATTGAATGTCGACTCCTTCATTATCACTGTTATTCTTATAGCATTTAATGGTTGCTCTATGTTCGATTTCCTTGAATTTATTACACAATATCGACTCCTCAGTAACAAACATGCAGCGTATATAAACTCGAAAGGAAAAAGCAAAGGAAATCAATACAGAGAGGTTGATAGCAACCAAGAAGATAACTTAGCGACCCATGTAATCCAGACTCGACATCTTCGTTGCTGTAGCGCTGTACAAGTGAGACTTCTTCGTCGACTTTCTCGGCAGACCACCGCCGTCTGCTTCCTATAAGTCAACTCCTCAGCTTGGTAAAATTTGGGCTTTAAGTATTCGCAAATCTACCACGCGTGCTGCTAGGAGTGGATCTCACGCTTGTCGAGATCTTAGAAGCTTTATGGCTATCTTTCTGTGCTGCATCATCAGAACCTGCATACGAATCTCAAATCGAATGGAAACCTTGCAGAGCCACTCCGGTTTTGATCTTCCCAAATCTTCGAACCTCAATCGACTAAGCAAGATTTCATTCACCCTCGCAGTTCTCCCACCGGCTTCACATCCAGCTATGTTTCCCCCCACTCTCTCTCGCAACGAAACCGCTCCAGATGCACCATTATCCGAGCCCTACTGCATCCAGAGCCTGGACTTTCTCTTCTGGACGTTCTTCACCCCCTTTCAATTGAGATCTAGACGCTGAGACGCGGATGAATACCCTGCGCTTCAAATTACCTACGAAGAACACCATTACATCCCACAAAGCCAAGAAGGAGGCGGTGGAATCCCGAAACGAGATCATGCGCTCAGGGGATGAAACAGCAGAAGAACCTATTGAGCACTTCACGAAACTGACCATGACGGAACCCACGCGTACATCGAGAGAGGGAAGAGTAGACGAGGAAAGAACAAGCTGGTATACGTGAGGACCTACGCCCTCAAACCAGGAATCCCCAGAGTTTCTGGGAAAGAAATCCATCCACTCACGATACCATACGGCGAACCTTAGGCGGGAACAATAATCCTAAACACCATCCCCACCTCCTAAAAGACGTCTGCTATTCACGCAGTCCTAGAGAGGCTGAAGAGTGATCTCGCTCACCAGCTAATCAAATAGCTTCCCACTAACAATCAGCAAATCGATGCCAAGCGCCCTAATTGACCCACTCTGCTGCACCATACTGCTACGACTCTCGACGAAGAGTATATCTACTATAGTTCGTCGGTGTGGGTGCGCGGCACTCAAAAGCGCCAGCATGCGGGTCCTTTTTGAAGCGTTGCCCGTGTTGTGTCGGACACAAAGCCAACGCGTACTAGCTGGCAATCTCTGCGATGCATATCCTGCATCCAGACGCACAGTGGAACGACTTGGAGTGCAATCCTTCTATCACGTCCATCAATGACTCTTCATCATCAAAGACTCTAATGACATATCTTTCTCGGAGCCTTCTTATTCGCTCTGCTCTTTCAGCATCTTTCAAGAAATCGTTATGATCCCTAACCAAAGAGCAAGCTCTTGAAGGCGTTCGTGCTGTGTTCGAGTGAGGAGATGCAATTCCTGGCCAATCAGGGCTACGACAGACGCATTGCATACCCTGAAGGTTCCAGAAGCCCGAAGTTATATAAGAGGACAACGGGAACCTTGTTGTCGGGAACATGTTCGGGTGGCTGTGGACAGCACTCTCTATCAACGGCGTCGTGGAGTTTGGAATCGAGTTACAGATTGACAAAGTTTCGCCTCTAATGTCTCCGGGAGAGCGTAAGTACAGGAAATCAAAACGTGCATAACTAAGGAACATGCCATACTTGTTAACTCAATAGATCATATGTTAAGATGTTGTCAGATATCGAATGCTATCTGTTGCGCTTTGCTCTGATCGAGATTGACAATCAATAAGCTAATTTTACTGTGTAAAGTCTGTGTCTGAGGAGAGAAACACGATGACTCACCGTATCGATATAGATATTTTGAGATACCTGAAGAGTGAATATGGGAGAAACATTTTGGAAGAATCGTCCTTCCATGATTCTGCCGGCTGCGTCCCGGTGGTGACATATCAGACAACGAAGAGGGAAGTGGCTGGGGAGACCAAGACCTACTTGATCCGCAGTCAAGGAACTGCCATAAAGCTTCGGCGTTGAACGAATTGCTTGAGCGTTACACCCATAACACCATGATCATATTCACGGAAGCTTAATCCAGAGAGATTCGAGGTCCTAGAAGGACCAAGACCTTCGCCGATACTACAAAGCAGCAAACTCGAGCCGGTATGCACCAACGAAGACGGGCGAAGTGACGATAGTCCAAAGGCAGGATATACGAGAGTGATTGCCTTAGATGGGTAAGAAGGGCGCAGCTTGTAGCTAGCTACGGCAGTGAGCGAGGAGCTGAACTCCTTGTTGTGATCTAGGATTTGTTGTTGTGTTCATCTCAGCAGCCCAACTCCCAGCAGCCAATTGCCAGCCCCCCAGGTCCCAGCCCCCCAGGTCCCAGCCCCCCAGGTCCCAGCCGCCCAGCCCAGCTCCCAGCAGTCGTAGCTGATATTCTCGAACATTGTTCCACCGATGGCCGCCTTATAAACAAAACCAACTCGGCCAGTCGTAAGAAGTCGTGTCCATCGAAGGAATTCGAAAAGTCGAGCAAGGACATGATGGGAACGATCACGCTTTTCCCAAGGTTCTAAAGGACCACAACCACCAACTTCCGTTCTCACAAGCTGCGACGACCGCTCGAAGTCTCACGCTGAAGGGGTTCTCCAGATTCCACATTCACTTGAAGGTCCTCGCGAGCAAGTTCGTGTACGACAAGATCTCTGACGATGAAGAGATGTTCGATGCTGGACCTACAGGTGAGTGCATCACGATTGGGGGATGAGTGTTGTGTTGGCCTCAATCTGCCCGGGTGGATGGTAATGGTTCTTCTAGCCGCCGACGGAGGAGAACATGAGTGTTCTGCTCCAGGCGTAGCATGATTTGGCCGATCAATCAACCAAGCAATCGAACAAACGTTTGAACAGCACGATGTCGAAAGTGACAATTCTTCTCTGACAAAAGGATGTTCTATAAGGCTTCGGCCTCGATCGTTGGCTCTTCGTTATTATCCTGTACTGTATGTTTTGAGTACTGGCTTTCCCTAGCAGACCGGAGACGGACGATGACACCGATAGATGCTGGCTGGGCCGTTCTTCTCTTTCTCGTTCCGTCGAAGCAATCATGAAGGATAAGATAGTAGAAAGAATTGCTTATAGCTAGAAAGATCTTGTCGATTTTCTTGTTCTAGGGCGGCAATTTTCTCGCGAGCCCTGCGATAAGCACCCTGTCATAAGTCGGATAGCATCGCACGGGGATGTCCAAAGTCTTGTTGAGGCGATGCTTTCAGATGGTGGCGTTTTCAAATGATGCGATTTCATACACTGGCGAGGTGCCTGGTGGAACCAGGACCTATTGCTTTGCAGACCAGGACAATTTGTTGAAGTAGTAAGAACACGTTTAGAACCCAGAGATGATCCATTGCAAAAGAGACAAAAGTGTCGAAGAGCATAAGTAAAACAGCCAAAAGACTCTGAAAGGGCAACATGAGAAGACCACTCTCATGGTGGCTATTCGATTCTGAGATACTGGGTGTCTTATTACCTGTGGATGGCTTCAATCTGACAAATGATATAAACCTCATTCTACGCAGCACCGTATCCATCGGAACCCAGAGTCCTCGACAGAAGTGGCCTCTGATCATCTCGCGGCTGTGCCCTCGCAGGACTGGGGCTTGGTACCCAGCCCCTCATCCACCCACTTACTCTCCGCCAACGTCCTCTGCCTCGCTCATCCTTCACAATCGCAACCTTCTTCTCCTCGCCATACATCAAGAACTGCGCTCCTACCGCTCCATCCAATCCCAAAACTCCAGCGGCTCCAAGCCAGAACGGCGCTGCCAGGCTGAACCAAGTACCACGCTCACTACCTTCGGGGCCAACCCAGCCATCAAGGCCATATGGCGGATAGGAGGACCAGGCGAGAGGATTGGTGAGAAGGGATGTGCTGTAGAAGAGATTGCCAAAGAATGCCGCAATGAAGAGGGTAGGGGAGAGACCGGCAGTAGAGCGCCGATGAAAGTTCTTGTAGAGTTGGGGGAGGCGGGAGCCGAGGTACAATATAGTCGATGTCCATGAGAGAATGCGCCCGATGGTTTCTGTGGTATCGGAAGCTGTATAAGGATCCGAGTGAGCGTTGTTATTGTTGATAGCCAAGGGCGATGCATTGGCGAGGATAGCGAAGATCATGGAAATCAAGAGGATCGTCTTGGGGGATGGTCCTAGGGGCCCAGGTGATGTCCCAGGGCGGCTAATGGTTGGGCTTGAGGAGCTCGATGTAGATTTCTCCCTTGGGGAGAAGAGAGAACTTGATATGCGCCATGGGATTGATTTGGCAGCTTGGGGCTTTGCGTCCGGAGTAGCCTTTCCCTCTAGTCCTGGGCTCTTGACCGGAGAGGACCCACCACTTGCGGGGGAAACCCCAATGATCACGTCTCTTGATCCACTGTTCCCACGCCTCCTATTGCCCATACCGCGGTCCTCTAATTTGAATTGCCACGGCCTGATATGCGAATACCAGATGTACTGGCATACCAAAGCCAGATCCACAGTTACGTAGTATGCCGCAACCACCACTTGCCATGTAGCTTGCCTGGTCAACAACGCTCCGCATAAGTTTGTGGCGTCGCCTAATAGCCATTCTGCCAGAAAAAATATAGATAGTCCCGATGCTGATTTGAGTGTATAATTCTTAAAGATTTGTGGAAGCTGGGCGAAAAGCCAGGACACGATGCTAAGGACACCTAGGAGGGTCGATACGAATGCCAGTGGAGTGGGTACGCAGGTATCGAAGAGCGTGGAAATGCTGGTAAGGAACTTGCTTGTGGGTGCGCAATGCTGAGGAAGGCTCGCTGTGAGCATGGTGCTATGTCCGTGGGTTGCGGGATAGCCGTAGGCAATATAAAGCATGCCAATGTGGTACCGCCTCCTGTTCATATGCTTGCTTCGCACACCAAGTCTGCTCAAGGCGAACCGTCAAAGAAGCGGGTAGACGTAGAGTTGGTTATGGGAGCTGCCGAGACATACTGGTGTCGTTGAGGCTGAGGTTGGCTGGGTTTTAGCCACTACTTTCTCACTGGCTATCGGAGCCTGGGCGTCGTCTCTTGTACTAGCAAAGAAGTGTGATAGGGATTGGAAAGAGCAATGTTGAAAGATCCGTGCTACACCACGGAATCAGACGGTGAGAGGGAGAGAATATTAATAAGCGTTTGACCGCGGTAAGAGAGCTATAGTCTGCGCATGTCAATACGAAGCCATGAAGCCACGAGTACGAGAACAGAGAAGGAGAAGGGAGAGGTTGAAGAGGAGGAAAAGCGTAGGATGGTAAGCAGAGTGAACAGTCATGTTGGCACAAACTCCAGATGAACTCGGTCGGAGACGAGGGCTGCAGAGTCAGCTGGATTAGGAAAGGAACGGCCGTGTGATGCTTCCCTAGATCTCCCAGCACTCGCATGGTGGAGTCTTGTTAAGCGTCGAGATCATGCGCCAATCGTCAGGCAAGCAGCATCATGCGATCATTGAGGTGTGTGGTGAGGGCGTTGGATCAGGCGAACGAAGCCCATATCCGCTGATAAGGAATCGATAGCGATAAGAGAGCGCAGCTACCCTACTTCCGGACTAGCTTAATCTAATGCCAAGAACGTGAACCCCGAACTCGTACTCTTGGGGCCGGCTTTCAGCTGAAGAAACCACCTCTCAACCGTACTCATAACGAGACCATACTTGAGTCGCGGTGTCATGGGATTTCGTATCTATGCTAAAGCCACTCTAGAGGAAGCTCTTCCTAACCGTCTCGCTCACACCCGATCCTGAATATCCTCTGTCGCCGTCTCTCGGTATCCAGAGTCTTCGCCATTGTATGGAGGCCTTGGAAAAGATGTCAGCTCGCGTTCCTCCATCTATGACAGGGCCACTTGCCTACCTAGCGAGGTTCTTCGCCGTCACAATCGCTGCGCTGCCCGCTGCATATGCCCCCAGCAAAGTCCTCCAGTTTCCGCTCTGACCCACTGCAAGCGCAATCAGGTCATACACGAGGCAGCCGC
>JAABUW010003723.1_pt1 | contig 21368 bp, 24 predicted proteins | sample 5560081 | NCBI WGS metagenome assembly JAABUW01 (sample SAMN10711882, study PRJNA513363) | rock metagenome | isolation source: Antarctica rocks | place: Antarctica: Victoria Land, Knobhead sud
TGCGCGAGGTCAAGGCGGTGTATTCTCAAGTGCGTACGACAGCGAGGTCGTACGATAGCGATACCACAAAAATATATATCCCAAACACAGTCGGTGGTTCCATGGACTCAGATGAAGGCCCCCGTAAAGTATCGGTGTAGAATGTATGCTGCTTGTCGAGGCCTAAGGGTTAAAATCTTTACACCTGGACCACGGCCGCCTACCACTTTCTAACCGCTTAACGATAATTTGACGGCCTGAATCATCGTTTGCTGTATCTTTCACGAGTGAAACTTATTGCCTATAAGAGTTTAGTGTCGGTCTAACTTCTCCCCAACTCCAGTGGTCGCTGAATGGTGTTGCCAGCCCACTATTGCCCTACCTGTGTCCTTTCCCCTTCCCTCGGGTCTCGTAGTCGCCATGTAAACGTACGCTGAAGCTTTTGATGAGAAAGCCTGTGCCTTTGCTATGATAGACAAAGGAGGGTTGTTCTAGGGCGGAGGTTGTAGGGCGGATGCACGACAGGAGTCGGTGGCTAAGGACATCGTGTAGCCAATCAGTAGGCTGTGGAGGAGAGGAAGCAGGCGAGATTGATGAAGCCTAGAAAGGAGGATGTAAGCTAATTGGCTAATAAGCTAGACCAATTGAGCTCATCTATGTAGGTAGGTAGCAAGGGCGTACTCAGTCAGAATGATGCTCCGGGGCCAAATGCGCGCAATGGATCCAGTCGCGTGCCCACTCATCTAGCCTGTCAGCGGTAGCGACGGTACGGTAAACGGTATGTATAGCCTCATGTATGTAGGTACGTAGGTATGTTGGTGCGTTGGTAGTACCCCGCAAATTGTGGCTAGGGGGACTTTAGGGGGGGACTGTCCGCAGTTGGGTCGGAACGATATCACAAAGGTGGATACCATCCAACCCACCTAGGAGATACTCTCAAAGACGGAAGATACAAGATTATACACAAGTTGGGCTGGGGAGGTTATGCAACTGTCTGGCTCGCAAAAGACCTATTGTTAGCATACACTGCCAACATATCCTTCGGGAAAATCCACAATGAAATATAAGCTGACTTCGAGAAAGGCTCTGCCGCCATGCTGCTATTAAGATATTAATTTCTGAACGGTCAGTTGATGACAATGAAGCTCAAGTCTTCAGTCGTTTATCACAGGGGCCGGCCAGCCATGCTGGGAAGCAGCATATCGTCCAGCTGCTGGACCAGTTCGAACACGTAGGCCCAAATGGTACTCATCAATGCCTCGTCCTTGAGCTCCTAGGGCCAAGCGTTCTGTCCCGGGCCGAATCATATTCGAGTAACAGATTACCGGGAGACATTGCTTGGGAAGCGTCGAGGCAGATTGTACGAGCACTTTCATATATTCATGCCAACGGCATTGCGCACGGAGGTCAGTCCTGATCTTATAGTCGCCTTATGGGATGCTAACCAGTGCGCACCTTTAGACCTACATCCGGGTAACATCGTGTTCGCGAACACGACAACGCCTCGTCAATCCGATACAGACCTCATGATGTGTCTAGGAAAGCCAAAAACTGGAGATGTTCAAGCATCACGTGGGTGTCCCTTGACTCCGCAAATCCCCAAATACCTCGTTTCTCCAACGTCTTTGCCGTTCCTCGTACGAGACACCGGAAGCTGTTTAGTGAAAATTATCGACTTTGGGGAAGCATTTTTGCCCGGACAACAACACCGCATTCATTGTCCATTGGTTTTTCGAGCCCCTGAAGCTGTCTTGACGACTCAGTCGGATTTACAAGCAGACATTTGGAGTCTAAGTTGCACTGTATGCGCTTCATATGACCAGATTTCGAAATTACTAATAGGTGGTAAAGATATTCGAGCTGATCGTCGGACATCCTCCTTTCGATAATCTGATGCCGAACAAAGATGATCTGATACGAGAATGGGTGTCAATGTTCGGAGATCTACCAGAGGAGTGGACGAAATATCTTCCCTCTACAGGAGCCAATGGTACAGAAATCTGAAGTTCCCTTCTACGAATCTTTCGCGACAGGCTCACTGTGCAGCTGTTAACATTTGTTATCCTTTTTTCGAACTAGTGAGCCATGACTAACTTTCGGATCTATAGAGGACCTCGATTTGGACGGAGTAACTCTGACCGACTGGCTGCGAGAGACCTACTTTGATGATCAGAAGAGAACATACTTCTCGGAGAAAGACATCGAAGCTGTTGGTGGGTTGTTGCAATCAATGATGCAATATCGTCCCTCGAATCGTCCGCGGGCGTCTCAGTTGCTCAATCATAAGTGGTTCCAAACGAATCCCTTCACACGACATGGCTTCGAGAATGCAGATTCTGAGAAAATTCCGCACTCAATTGGCTTGGAGCAAGAACCATTGGTGGCGACTTAATTATTTGGTTGGCACACCAGCAGAGCTCGCTAAGACCACTGGAAGATGGCTTGTGAGGCTAGAGACTCATGTGTTATAAACATCTTATTGGATAACAGCGCCCCAGATGGATCTATGTGTCGTCTGTAAACAGAAAGGTAGAAGCCGAGTGCCAGGGGAACTAGCATGGGGCCGGCTAAGGGAGTTGGAAGGACTATGTGGTTGGAGACATTCGTTGGAACTATGAAATAGGTCATAGCAGTTTAGAACACGTTGTTAATTCAGTCTATCCCCTAGAAATTGTTTCGTACCTTCGCTGGTAATTCCCTGCCCAGTCTTGTGTAGAATGACGAACGCGTGTGATCCTTACGGAAACAAGATAATTAAGAGTTACCGAACCTTGTCTGTACGTGCCGTTCTCCCCGATTGGGCGTCTACTTCCCACTGCGCCTGGTGTTTAATTCTCAAGTATTTTGTGTATTTTGTCACTGCTACGGCGGACGATAATTAACACTAGGACAAAATCATACCACCAAGGATAATAGTAGGTAGGTATTACGCGTACAGGCTTAATAACGTCTCCATTAGGCTTAGCGGCTAACTAGCGGGTAATACCTCAGGGGGCAACATACCTTACCTAGGAGGTTACCTCAGGGGGTAACACACCTAGGAGGTTACCTTTGGAGGCTACTTCCGGGGGATACTATTAAGGGAGAGCGCCCTGGGGGCTTCCGGGGGACACCATTGGCGGAGCGCCCCAGGGGCTACTTCCCGGGGACACCGTTGGCGGAGCGCCCTGGGGGCTACTTCCGGGGGACACCGTTGGGGGAGCGCCCAGGGGTCTACTTCTAGGGGACACCGTTGGGGGAGCGCCCTAGGGGTTACTTCCAGGCTACGTCCAGGATGCTATTAAAAGACCACTAAGCCTTATATAAAGGCCGCTAAGCCTAATATAGATAGGTATACGCTAATCAGGACGGGGGTATACGCTTGTAAGGATAGGGCGTACGCGTAGTGCTTGATTCGGTCGTCTCCGTAGTAGAAACCGCGTGAGCGGGTACCTTACCCATTCCGTACGATGCGCGAGAATAAAGCGGCTCCTCTCCCTAGATCCGGGTGAGCTCGGGGTAAGGTACATTCAATTTTTTGGCTCGCTGGGAGAACACCGAATTGAAGGTCCTTGACTCTGACAATCGAAATTGACAGAGCGAGAGGAGCTGCAAAAAGCAACATGCGGTAGCTGTAAACGCTGAAGCGGCATCTCCTCCTTTCCTCATTTGCAATGGCCTCCGTCCGGATTGTATCCTCGTGGTCCCGTTCCTGCGTACAAGCGTCTAGACTTTCGTCATGGGATTCGTTCAGACGCCATGCCCCTCCAACGTTTTTCCTAAGATACCAGTCTTTGAGTCAGCGCTCGAACATGGTACGTGGATAGCTTGGGTTGTTTCCCTTTCCCCATGCGATTGCCATGAGGACCTCTGGCTAATGCGGATCTCGAGCACAGTCTACCCGAACCGAAACAGATGCCTTCGGGGAAGTCCAAGTCGCCTCGGACAGGTACTGGGGCGCGCAAACAGAGCGCTCGCTGGAGAACTTCAAGATCAATCAGCCACAAGATCGAATGCCACCTCCAGTGGTACGAGCGTTTGGGATCTTGAAGGGCGCCGCAGCGACGGTGAATATGAGCTTTGGTCTCGGTAAATTTGCCTCCGCAATTATGGATATTCGAGAGAGGACATAGCTGAGTGCTTGTGCAAGATCAGAAAGTAGGAAAGGCTATACAGCAAGCTGCCGAGGAGGTCGCAGACTTGAAACTAATCGACCACTTTCCACTTGTTGTTTGGCAGACAGGGTCTGGGACGCAGTCGAACATGAACGCCAATGAGGTTATCTCAAACCGCGCCATTGAGATACTGGGAGGAGAGATGGGATCGAAGAAGCCTGTGCATCCCAATGACCACGTCAACATGTCGGCCTCGTCGAATGACAGCTTCCCAACGGTCATGCATATCGCCGCTGTACTGGAGATTGAAGAGTCGCTCATACCATCTATGAAAAGTCTACGATCTGCGTTGCAATCGAAAAGCGAAAAGTTTGAACACATCATCAAGATTGGGCGGACACATTTACAAGATGCGACACCCCTTACACTGGGTCAAGAATTCTCTGGCTATGTTGCACAGTTGGATCGAGGAGTCGAGCGCGTTCAAGATACACTACCACATCTGAAGCTACTCGCGCAAGGAGGGACCGCGGTTGGAACAGGCATCAATACATTCAAAGGCTTCGCCGAAGCTATCGCCGAAGAAATCAGTAGGATGACGAACGCAGATTTCAAGACTGCTCCAAACAAGTTCGAGGCTCTGGCTACGCATGACGCTATCGTGGAAGCCTCTGGCGCTCTGAATACTGTTGCGACATCTCTCTTCAAGATCGCACAAGACATCCGATACCTTGGCTCCGGACCCCGATGTGGACTGGGAGAGTTGAAGCTCCCAGAGAACGAGCCAGGTTCTTCCATCATGCCTGGGAAAGTCAACCCCACACAGTGCGAGGCCTTGACAATGGTCTGCGCTCAAGTGATTGGAAATCACACAGCTGTGACTATCGGCGGAATGAACGGTCAATTCGAGCTTAATGTCTTCAAGCCTCTCCTGATCAGGAATCTTTTGCACAGCCTCAGAATCCTGAGTGATGGGATGAGGAGTTTTGAAAAGAACCTCGTCAACGATTTGGAGGCTGACGAGAAGAGGATCAATTCACTCCTACATGAAAGGTGAGTCGAATATTATGATTGCGAAGGGGTTTGTTGCTGATCACGTCACAGTCTCATGCTTGTTACATGCTTAAACCCGGTAATTGGCTACGACATGGCTTCGAAAGTTGCAAAGAACGCCCATAAGAAGGGTACAACCTTGAAGGAGAGCGCTATGGAACTGAAAGCTCTGAGTGAGGAGGACTTTGATAAGTATGTCCGTCCGGAATTGATGTTGAGCCCAATGGAGAAGGAGTGATATCGTTGCCGTTGCATTTCTACTTTTGATACACATCCTCAATGTTATCGAGTGGAACGATGCCTGTGTTGAACGGGTCTTGTATATAGTGTTGAAGATTGTAGAATAGAGTGCGCAGAATGACAATCTTACTCCCGTGCTAGCACTACTAGCGCGAATAGTCGCGCTAGCAGGCGCGTCTCGAAATCGCAGTCCTCGTCTCCTCGAGTCGGGACTTATTTTTCGCTCCAGCTTGCTTCATTATCAGCATACCATGCCCATAGCGGTGACGCCTCGCAGGCGGTCGCGCGATGAAGCCGACTCAGATGAGGGCTCAGGCAGCGCGTCGCCGGACATGATCCCATCTTCACAACCCGACACCACGAGCACCAAAAGGGCCCGCCTCTCAAATGGCTACGCGTCATCCTCACTAACTGGCATCTCCCTCACCAATGGATATCATCCTCGACCCAATGGACTGCAAGAGGAGACTTTGCGGTCGAGGAGCACGCGCCGAAAACATCAGCCGGGATCTATCGTCCGTGTAAAACTCACGAATTTCGTCACTTATACCGATGTTGAATTTCATCCTGGGCCGAGTCTGAACATGGTCATTGGTCCTAACGGGACAGGGAAGAGCACGCTTGTCTGTGCAATCTGTCTGGGTTTGGGGTGGGGCCCGCAGGTGAGTTCTACAAGTACTTGGGATGTGTCACAAGCGGGCGCTGATAGGAGATACAGCATCTTGGCCGTGCCAAGGAGGTTTCTGAGTTCGTCAAGCACGGTTGTCAAGAAGCTACGATCGAGATCGAGCTCGCGAAGGATGGAAAAAGGTTTCAGAGGAATATCGTCATCCGATGCACGATCAAGCGCGAGGGCAATAAAACGATATTCTCGGTCAACGAAAAGCCTCAGGGAAAGAAGGCTGTTGTTGAGCTGTGCAGGTCGCTTTCTATTCAGATCGATAACCTTTGCCAATTTCTGCCGCAAGATAAAGTTGTCGAGTTCGCAGCGATGACACCGGTGGAGTTGCTACGGTCCACGCAGAGGGCGGTGGCCAGTCAGGAGATGATTGATATGCATGAACATTTGAAGGAATACAGGAGGAAACAGAAGGATGTCCAGGCTATTTGTGCGGCGGACCAAGATACTTTAACCAGTCTCGAAACGCGACACAGAATGCAAGAAGCGGATGTGGAGCGAATGCGTGAGCGCGAACAGATCGTAAAGCGCGTTTCGATGCTGGAAGCCACCAGGCCATTCCCAGCTTACAGAGAGATGAAGAACCTATTCAATGAAGCAAAAGACAAAAGAAAGGAAGCAGAGAAAGAGCTTGCCAGATTGAAGAAAGACGTGGATCCTTCGATGCGGGAATTGAACGCCAAAGAGCGCTATAAAGAGCAGATCCAGGCAGTCATGGGCGAGCGCAAGAACGACATCTCTAAAGCTGAGCGGCACGCGGATGGATTTGATAGAAAGTTCCGTGACCTACTAGATAAGACCAACGAGCTGGTGGGCGGATACAATGCCGAAGTGAACAGTGGTAAGGGCATCAAGAAGGACATCACGAGGTTGGAGCTCGCCATCAACAATTTGAAGAGGCAGCTGGAGGAAGCGCCCCCGGAGATTGATGTATCAGCCTATAATGAGCGTATGCGTGACAGACGACGAGCGTACGATGATTGCAGCCGACAGATCAAAGAGCTGCAGAATCAACAGCGCGGGTCGACGCGAACGGGCAAGGAGAAGGAGGTTCTAATCCAGCGAGCTCAAGCAGAAATGCAGAACCTCGACTCTCAAGCTGGGAAGCAGAACATTAAATTGCAAAATGCCTCCCGGGATACTGCCAAGATGTGGGAATGGGTCCAGCAGCACCAAGATGAATTCGAAAAGCCTGTATTTGGGCCTCCCATAGTCGAATGCTCAATCAAAGATCCCAAATTCGTGGATCAAATTGAAAGTCTTTTCCAAAAGGGGATCGCGCTTTCTTTTACCGTCCAGACCAAGAACGACTTCAAGAAGTTTTCAGACTTTGTTGCACGCATGCGACTCACAGAAATCTACTTCGAAACAATGATAGGAGGACTTGATAATTTTAGGTCACCACTTGGCGAAGACGAGATGCAGAGATACGGGTTCGAGGGTATGGCTCTCGATTATATGAACGGCCCTGAGCCAGTATTGGCCATGCTGTGCTACAAATTGAACCTTCATCGGATGGGGGTCTCTTCGCGGGACACATCAGCGCAGCAGTACAAACTGTTGGAGAATAGTCCCATTCAGACGTGGGTTACGAGTAGGTCAACCTATAAGATCCAGCGCCGCCGTGAGTACGGGCCCGGTGCTGTATCTACGCAAGTACAACCCATAAAGCGAGCAGTTATCTGGACGGACCAGCCCGTCGACCTCACTGCCAAACGCGAATTGCAAGAGAACATTCAGGGCTGGAACGAAGAGATCGACGCATTGAAGGCTTCAGTTGCCGAGGCGCAGAAGACGATCGAAGAGTACCGAGACAGTATGAACAAAGCGTCCGAGGAAGAGAAAGACCTAGCCGCAGAGAAAGCGGCTAAGCAGAAGGCTATGGGCGAATTCAAAGCCCTTCCTACGAAGCTCGCCGCGCAGGAGGAGAAGATGACTGCTGCTCAAAACACGATAAATGGCATGAAAGTCAGATTGAGAGCTATCTCGCAGAAGCAGGATGAAGTTGCGATGCAAAGAGCAAAGTATGCACTGGACTATGCCGAAGCAGTAGAATCATTGCGAGCCAGCCACTATAGCCTTCACGAGGTGGAAATCATGTTTATCGAAGCCAGCTCCGATTGCGAGATCTTGAAAGAACGCAATCGTTCCGTCACAGAGCTCATTCAAACTTATGAACACCGAGTGACTGAGCTTGGTGAAGAGACTAGCAGAATTCGCACAGTAGCTCAACAGCTACTGAAATCCGTTCAGGATACGATAGCTGCAGACGAGGAGGTCAAAGCATTTGCGGAGAATCTGCCACAGCAGCAATCCGTAGAGGAGCACGAAGCAGAGATCGAGAGTGAAAAGGCCAGACTGGAACTCATGCATGAGGGCAATGGGGGTGTTATCAGGGAGTTTGAGGCAAGACAGAGAAAGATTGAAACCTTGACTGCTAGGCTTCAAGATACTAATCACGCCCTGGGCGAGCTCGATGATAAGATCAAAGAGCTGAGAGACCAGTGGGAGCCCGAACTCGACGGCCTGGTGAACAAAATCAGCGACTCCTTCTCCACCAACATGGAGCAGATCAGCTGTGCGGGTGAGGTTGGTGTTTTCAAAGACGAAGATTTCGATCAGTGGGCTATCCAGATCCGCGTCAAGTTCCGGTAAGCTTGCCCTTCTATGTTTGCTTCTACCATCATTCTCATCAATATCTAAATGTCTCCGTGCTATAGAGAACACGAACCCCTCACAACCCTCGACTCGCACCGCCAATCCGGAGGCGAACGCGCCGTGTCGACAATCTTCTACCTCATGTCCCTGCAATCCCTCACCAAATCCCCCTTCCGCGTTGTCGACGAAATCAACCAAGGCATGGATCCTCGCAATGAACGCCTCGTTCACAAACGCATGGTCGGTATCGCGTGCGGCAAGAACGATCTTCCTCATCACCCTTATGGCGTTGATGCAGACGACGAGGATGAGGTTGATGAGGGGCAAGGCAGGGGCGGCAGTCAATACTTCCTCATCACGCCGAAATTGCTGCATAATCTCTCGTATGAGAGGGGCATGAGGGTGTTGTGTATTGCTAGTGGAGAGTATATGCCTGCGGAGAGGGCGAGGTGTGATTTTACGAGGGCGCTGGATACGATGAGAGGTTTGAAAGCGGGCTTGGGCGTAGTTGCTGCTGCGTAGGGTGTGGACGGGTGGGAGGGGCGTGGGAGGGCGGGGAGGGGGACTTTGAGAAGTGGGCTTTGGACACAGGGTAGGATGTGTTATGAAGTGTTGGCGATGCTACGCTCGTAAGGGCGTAGTCGTATGTATATATCTTAGGTGGCTATGGCTGAATGTCCTGGGAATCTTGACTCGTGATGGGAATTGCACGTTTTCAGTCTATAGTCACTGTCCAACACGAATGCCACTATTCGTCCGCCCCGGTCAATGCAGGGATCTCACAACACACGCTGTATGGCTTCTAGCACTTTGTGAGGCACAGGTAGGAAATCGGACTTCTTACTCGTGATACAACATGAAGTTGCTACACCACTTTACCCGTGCCGATAGGACTTGAATCGAATAAAATTTTAGTATTAATACCTGACCACAGATACGAGCATTCCTTCCCTCTCGATTGATATACCTACTATACAGTAGCTGCTTTCCCTTTTCTTCGCCACTCAGATAGATGTTTCCACTCACATCAATTCTCGCCACCGTCCACGATACCAAGCTTTCGCTACGCTCAACATCCACCACACCACCACGCCCCTCCCCATTCCCACACCTAGAGATTCAACACCTAAAGATTCAACACCGGCAAATTCCTCCTCCCCACCCCACCCCACCCCGGCCTCCTCCTCCCCCACTTCCCCCCCACCCCTCCCAAATCCTCAATCGCACTCCCCCACCTTACCAACTCCGGCTCTGACCACGCCGTCCCCATGAGCGCAAGCCCATACGGCATTCCAGTCGTACCGTTGGTGGAGGCGGGGAGGGTGAGCATGGGGTAGCCGGCCTGAGCGGCGATTTGGTATGTTTGGGCTACGTCGGGGGGAACGAGGAGGGCGGTGACGTGTGGGTGGGAGAGGGCGTGGTCGATGCCGTTTTCGCGGGTGGAGCGTTGGATGAAGGAGAGGGCGGAGTTGTAGGTGCTGTCCATTATGCCTGTGCGTTGTGGTTAGTGGGGGGGTTGTAGTAGATTTGCGAGGCTTTTGGGATGAGGTTTGTGGGTTACCTTTTGTTGCGAGGGAGGCTAGGAAACTGTCTTGGCCGGATCCGAAGGCGGGTTGGATGCCTGGGAGGCCGCCTTCGGTGCCTACGTTGTCGATGTTGTATCTAGACGTGGTCGAATCGGCAATTAGCATTCGGTCACTTTTGGATAGGCATGTAGAAGAGGCTGTGGATGGTAGCTTACTGTACGATGTCTTCCAGCGATCTGATGTTCGTGTTGTTAAGTTCGGCGAGGTAGGCTTTGATGTCGTTGTAGAAATCAACCTTGATCAGCAAACCATCAGTATAGACCACGACACCACTAGGGAGTATCGCGGGTACCGTACCTTCACGACGGTGAATTCGGACTCGTTGGAATATCCTCTGGTGCTTCCATAGTCCCTTTTCATGGCTAGTCAGCAATCGTCCACGTGTCCGAGTACGCGAACAGTGCTTTACCAATCCCACCCTTTAGGGCTAACAATTCTCTCCCAATCCATCAACTCCGTTCCATTCACAATTGTAGCACCTGCAGCCTCAATCTCCTTAATTATCTCTACTAAAGCAGCCCGCTGCTGCTCATCGGCAAGGACCCAGAAACTCTGCCATGGTAATCCAAACGTAGCATTCTTAAGTGCACTTTTATCAGTCAAGAACTGCGAATACCCACCTGCTGGCGTCCTGCCTTCTTGCGCAAGTGTGTAATTATCGCGAGGGTCAACACCGTAGATAGCGTCAAGGGCGTAAACAGCATCGCGGACCGTCCTAGCGAATGTGCCTACGGTATCTTGATGCTGACTCTCCGGCACGACTCCAGCCCGGGACGTGAGGCCAACGGTAGGTTTGATACCCACCAAAGCGTTCCTTTCGGCAGGATTGATCACGCTTCCATCGGTCTCCGTCCCCAAAGCGAACATGCACAGATTACCTGCCACTGCGGCCGCACTGCCTGAGCTGCTCCCGCCTGGATTGACGGTTAGATTGTACGGACTCCTCGCTTGCCCGCCTCTCGCTGAATACCCTTCTGAGTAATTACTGCTGCGCATGTCGGCCCATTCGCTCAGCGTAGCCTTTCCGAAGATTAGAGCACCCTGTTGGCGAAGTTTGGCAACGACGTGGGCGTCTCGGGGCACAACGGAGCCGAGGAGAGCCCAGCTGCCCGCTGTGGTTTCCATTTTGTCTTTGGAGGCGATATTGTCTTTGATGACCAAAGGGATGCCGTGAAGTGGGCTGCGGATGTGGCCAGCAGCTCGTTCGGCATCGAGGGTGGAGGCGATCTGAAGGAAGTCGGGGTTAACTTGCATTATTGCACTGTTGGCAGTTAGAAGGTGGTTGAAAAGAGTCGACCAATCCAGTCACAAAAGGCTTTGATTTGAAGAAAGTAATGTTGCGTACTTGATGTATTCATCTGTCTGATAGACTCTTTGCAGATAGCACATCAGGATCGCCACACTTGTCAGCTGTCCTCTCTTCATTGATTCCTGCAGCTCATCTATGGTGGCTTCTTCCAGGACCATTCCATTGCAAGCAGGCATAGGAAAGCGATCTGCCGGGTCGTGTACAAGATCCGGAAAAACGTATGAGAAAGGGTCTTGTAAAGTTTTCGAGGTGATGGAGTCTGATGCATTGGAAATCCCCAGAGTGGTCGAATTTGACGACACTGCTGGGATTATTGATCCAACGGATGTGGCGACAAAATAAAACCAAGAAAGAGCCGAGACTTGGGTTGTGCTCCAAGTTCTACGAGCCAAAGCATGATGATTCGGTGCTCGCAAGGGATGAAACCTCATTCTTGCTGTTGTTCCACGGCTTATTATCAAGTGTGAGATCTATCTCAAACCTTTAGTATGGACTGATATATATGAAGTCTTGGTCGATCGTCAATCAAAAAAGAAGTCGTAGCTAAGACCTTTATACCGTAAGTCGTCCCAATAGCGCTAGTCTGGCTTTTGATTTTACAGTTCTTTGACCGCTGAAAGCCACCATTCTTGGCTATCTGGCGGCCCTTTCGCAGAGCGTACCCTGCCAATGAATCCTGGCGCATGAATCTCAGCAATCCCGCTCAAATCGCGTGAAGCAAGTCTTCCATGCGCACTTGAAGTTTGCCCGACCCTGTATTGCGACGTGCTATAGATTGGTTGTGTTGTATTGACCATTCGTTCCTAAAGCTTTGAGCGATACTAGTTCTACGTTGTACCAGCTCTCGACATCTGGAGACCTGGCGCAGCCAATATCGCTTCTGAATAAGTATACGCTCTTCAGGGAAGCGGGTATATGTCGGTGATTGCGGTTGAAACGTTTTCGTGGAACAGAGCAAGTAGGGAGCGGATTCCAATCTTGAAGCACTTGAACTTTCCAATGAATGGACCATAATCGTATGAGCAAGAGCCACGAAGGTCCAACGTTTTAAGATGCTCGGCACCATGGACGTGGAAAGCTTTACCAGTCGCAAGTCAATGACAACCTTGCAGGCTGTCCAAGTCGGGGCTGTGGATATTTCCAGTCATACACTGAACATCTTGAGGGTTTGTTGTGGCTACGGAGAACTTTCTTCACTTTTTCGCCATTGGTAGAGCTAGCGTTTTGGCGCTCGACGACCTCTCGTCCTCAAGCATAAGTAGCATATCAATGTTCCTGGAACCGGCGTCGCGGATGTATGGTCCCACGACATCGTATGTGTGACGGAGTTGTGATTAGATTGTGGGGATTGATTGGCTACTGCTGCCTTTTCAATTCGTTTGCCATAAATGGGAAGACCAAACAGAGAGCAAGGCGAGCAAGGCGAGCAGCATGAACGATGTCGCGTTCCACAAGCTTTCAACAATGCACTACCTGGGCCAACGGGGAGAACAGTCTGAATGACCCGCCATCTGGTATTTTGTAGATTTAAAACTACTAGCTCCAGTGCTGTTTCTCTATAAGCTGTCAGCCGGGTAAGAACCTCGGCTTTCGGAGCTGCACAAGTCTGCCATGTCCGTCTTGAGGGACATGCTAGAGGCGAACTTTGGGCGAAAATGCTGGCATGGAGATGGAGCTCATTAGCCGGCATCTGAGAAGAACGAATCGGCAGCTGGTAGAGCACGGATCTGATTTCGGAATTGAAAGGTTGTTTTGATGTTGTACCAAACCATCAAGCATGCATTATCCCGCGCAAAATCCCGGCTCCATCCATCTTTTCTGAAGAAACCGATACACGGAAACCCCAACGAACCATGTCCACTTCGCGCAACCATCTGGAGCAAGCGCAGATACAACTTTCAGAGTCATACCTCTCGCCCTCATCCCAACGTCTCATGCAGCAAATGACCGACCTGTTTTCCCTCTCCCACGATATCATTGAGCAATTGACAACTCCATCACCCATCCTTGCCTTCATATGCTTGCTGAATCTACTTCTATTCGTCATGCTTATCGTACAACTCATCAGGATGCTAATACTTCTCATCATTCTCATCATTCTGATTCGTCTTCTTAGTCTTGTATTTGAATCTTTTTATGCTGATGGGGCGTAGACACGGACGTCCCTGCAATTCGAACTAGGGCACACGTTTTCTGGCTTGATTGCGAGGAGTGGTGGAAATGAAGATGAAAAGCCGTTGGCAAGGATATCGTGCTTTCGTAGAAGTGAATGCTATTTTCATGGATGAGATGCTGTGTTTGCGACCCTGGTGCGAAGACTGCACAAAGCGAGTCGATGTCGTGCACAGGATCCCAGCTATCTCGACTAAAACCTCAACGATGGTGGTTATTTGGCACATGCAAGTGGCCTCAGCTCACCTCCATGATTGCGACTTCTGTTGGACGGTGCGCTGGGGGTGTTGCCGATTGGATCTTGAAGTCGTACTTTCCGGGCTCGCCTTGACAGTTGTTGAGATGCGAATCCGAAAGCTGGGTACAAGAGCTGCTCAATGACACCGTTTCGTTGTGCTCTTTCACCGGCGGAAGGTCCGAGAATCGAGCCTGATGGTCGTGGTAGCCTCCAAAGCGGATTACTGATTGCGTGTACAAGCCATCCGAATTTAATTTGATAATGGGTAGCATTATTGGCGCATGCTGCTTCATTACATCAATCCTCGTCTTAGAGTACCAAAATCATGGCTGTGGGGCCATTGAAATGATTCAGCCTCAACTGCGTGATGTCCAGTGTTGTCTCAAGATTCCTCAACCCGATCATGGGGGCATTGTTGAAAGGGATATCCTGCATTTTGCTAGTTCACTGTCCTGGAGCTCTGAGTCTATCTTCCACCACATTGAAAATGTTCATGGCGATGCCGTACGGGCCGGGCTGCTTGTCGTCTTGGGAAAAACCTGGCTCGTGCATATAGTGGACTACGACAAGGTTGGTCTTTGGTGAGGCAAAGAGGCTTTGTCGGAGGTGGAAAGGCAGGTGGGAGTGGACCGTAATGATGTTTTTGGTGAGGCCCTGGGGGATCTTTATGTGTATTCCACGGAAGCCTTGGTGGTGCTGGGGATGATCAGCGCTACCACTTCTCAGTGTAAGCTGTGTGAGCGGCGTACCTATAGTGAAGATGTGCTCCTAAGTTGTGATCATAGACTCCGCAACCCTCATCGAGTTGGGGCTTCAATCAAACTGGATCTCCTCCACGCACGAAGCGTCTCGTTGCGAGTACGCATCGTTGGTCGGAGCACTGGAGAGGCTCGACCGGCTGCGACGACGCACTTAGATAGAATTAGGACTAGTTCCGATCTGTCAAGGCTGGACTAAACTCTATTCCAGAACATATAGGCAACACCGCCACAACTGTCCTTTCCATCACCAAGCGCTGTCTCTGAGTCTAACGTGTGACAAAGAGCTCTCCCCAGGCCTCTCGGCCATGTTGGACATGCACAATAAGCAGGCGACGCTTAATCGCCAAATCCATACCCCGTATGCTCGGTCATAGAGAATAAGGATTAGAGATTGGAATTTGATACCCGAGATCCACGTGCTGTATGAGGCGGAAAGGGTTCTACTACGCTCGACTGCTCAATACGTGGAATACTGTAAGTTCTAGCTCCAGCAAAGACAGGAAAGGTGACATCGCTCCAATCAGGACGAAATCAGTCAAAACGGGAGTTCTTCATCTCCCTTAACCTTCTGATAGTTCGAAAGATGACGACGAAGTCCGCTGCCCGCGCATAGCGGGTGAAAATAACGGTCAGAGTGCAAAGTTCAAGGTTTTGACCTCGACAGAAATTGAACATCAGCTCCTTCAGCTTGATATCTCTCGTCGTACAGGACAATTCTCACATTCAATCCAAGAGTGTACCGACATCCACTATGGACAACTCGCCAACATTCCTTAGGATTCCGCTTTACATTCGCATTCAAATATATCGCCTTTGCAATATAGTACGTCCCTGCCCTATCGATCTTAACTTCGAGGGCGTGCGTAGGCGATGGATTGCTATCGAACATGCAACACAGAACTCAGAAAGATTATGCGTCTGCCAATACCAACGACTGCGGGGGCCAGCACGTCGCTCCCCTCAACCCAATTATTCATCAGGTGTAAGATGCTTTTGTCCATCGCTACCGCATCAGCTATTGTATGCTTCTCACGCGATATACGATGAGATAATGCCATTGCTTTACGGCGAAAATGAGTTCAGGGTGTTGCCGTCGAAAGAGGACTCACCTGGACACCAGTTGAAAGTACTGTGGACGCTGAATTCTGATGCATGGAAGCGTATCAAATCACTGCATATTGGGTTCACGGTGACCATACCTTTGCAGTGTTCACCCGACCATCCTGGTATCGAGACCATTGATGTGAAGAGTATTGCAGGAAGCAAGCTTCTGAGGGAGTGGTCAGCGCTGGTTGAGCATCTAGCGTGCAGAATACCTTCCTCCTCAATGAAACTTGACTTCAACTGCATGGTCAAAGATATCGACAGCGGTGTACAATTCGTCGAGCCATTAAAAAGGCTTCCGCGAATGATTGGCGCTGCTGTGTGCCTCAGCCCCAACCCCGGCCACACAACAATGAAAGATATGGCTAAGACAGCCGTGCTCGAGCTCACGCGCAAAGCGCAACATCATAGTACCCCACAAAAGCAGAGTTTTTCTTGGAATCTGCTGCCCGGAGAGATCCGATTGCAAATCCTCGGATATACTGATCTCGTGGCACGCCAATCGCCTACACACAGCCAGCTCTCGCAGAGTGATAGCTTTGAAATCAAAGCCGGCAGTCTTATCCCTCGCGCAAAGAAATGCTGCTTTCACTGCACGTCCACTCTCAGTGTTTGCTACTGCCCTTTCAAAAGAGCCGCTTCTTCAAATACGTGCATATGTCCCGCGGTTCCCGTCGCCCTCTTTATTTCTAGCAGACTCGTGCACTCCGATGCAACCTCCGTCTTTTTCTCGCAGAATTCTTTCACCTTCACCGGCAACTTTGGCGCAACGAGGCGCTGGATCTTCAACCTACCGTCTATCTATACTCAGCACTTGAGGACGATTGAGCTAGGAATATCATATGAGCAGCTTTATTGGCACATACGTGACCCGGACACCCAGGTGGCTCGCGACTGGATAGCCCTCATCACCTCCATCGCCTCTCTTCTTCCACTACCCAAATTGTGCCTCATCATCAACGCGAGGCGAATGCGAGAAACCCTGCTCGACTTGTACGACCATGGCGATGATGATCATGCCTGGCTTCACACCGCGTACATGCAGCTGTTTGACCCACTGTACAAGCAGCTAAGGGGTCGGGGACTGCGAAACTTCTATGTACTGCTGCCCTGGTGGTTGCAATACGAGACCGTCGCGGAGAGAGCCGTGATGGGACCAGGCTATGATAGTGAATCGGAGGGGAAGTCAGACTTCTCGCGTCGTCATTTCGTACAACAGTGATGAGGTGAGCGATACTACACCTGCAGGGAAAGCCTATCGTTGATGCTTTCTCGAAGGTCTTCACCGGTAATGGTCTATTCAAGCTTGATGGCATGGCTATAGTTTCTCTCAAAGTCGAGATTGAGAAACGCCCAAAGATCGCGCTTAAAGGCAGGGAGAACGACTTCCTTTTCCAAGATTCATACCATAGCTGACAAGTCATACACGGCACGATGATCCGACCTTCCTGAAATAAGAGTTCAAGTCAAAGGGCCCGTTTGTGCGGCGCATGTAAATTGTTTTAGGAGTATAGTAATTTGGTCATAGGCTTCATAGTAGGCTACAAGGTATGAAATGAGAATTGATTATAGGAGTCAAGAGTGTCCAACAATATACAGTCTCTACGGTACTAAAGATGGAGGTCTCGGATGGGGTTTCAGTTGTGGCCAATGAGGATCAAGCTTTGGCGGAAGCATAAGCGTAGGCCGTGAAAAAAGCTACGGAGGTTAATATGGAGATGACCATAAAGACAATTGTGGACGAAGCTATCGAACAGACCTATGCGGAGGGCGAGGAAGTCGTAGTGGAGGGGACGTACCTTTACCGATCGAGTACGTCAAATGGAGGCTCAAGCCGAATATAATCAATCTCATGATCGTCAAAATGCCCATAACGAGGAAATGGGAGAAGCTAGAGCCATCATCGCTGCGTCGCAGAATATAGCAACGACCGAACACGGTAATCCTGCGGTGTCAAAGCTCTGCGACGCACTCTCTCCCGAAAGAAGCCGAACCAGACAGTGTTCTTTACAGATGCAGATGCAATGCCAACACTTACACGATGCTTAAATCACAACGAGTACAACGGGTGTGCCTCCGACCTAGACGGACGAAGTGACTTGCCTTAGGAGGTGGGCCGTGCAAGGCCGCTGAGCGCCAAAGGAGCGACGTGGGTTTCCTGCAGCGCATGACATGTGCAGAGAGAAAAGATGCATGCAGGCCTTCCGCAGCCGGTCGTTTGCAAGCCAAGCAATTGCTTCGGATGAGCAACATAGGTTAAATGTCAATTCAACATGATCGATCCATTGTACAAGGAAATCTAATCAGTACAACATACTACTACCTTTTACAGTCTCTCAAGGACGACCAATCAATCACATGCAGGCTTGAGGTCACATCAAGATGGGAACAGGCAGCCAATTACCATCTCGCGCCAGCTCCCTCGATCTGAAAACCGAATCTGATGCCAACAGCGTTGGCGTTATCACTTTAAACCTCACCGTTCGTCCATTTTGACCTGAAAATCGTGATAGCCTTCGGCGATTTACCCTGTTTCGACCTGTCGCCGTTTGTCCCGCAATTCCCAATGTCCAAAACGATTCCGAGGAAGTTTTAGAAAGCTGAACCATGGAAAACTAAGCCTGTTTAATCATACTCCGACTTCCCCGCTTTTTACCTCTTGTGCCGTCGCGGAGTCTCCCACTCCTTTCATGCAAGGAATGTCAAAGTCGACCTATCATTATACGTTTGTATTCCGCGGTAGCAATGGTGTACCTGCTAGCATGCATCTATGCTAGTATGCCGCCTAGCGCGGTGATTCGGCCCGGATTTAAGCCTATCAAGGACAAGCGCCCATCCTGGACAATAGAGTAGCTATGCACGACATGTTCCAATCAGCAACCTTCAATACATCGTACCTCCAGCTCGATCGATGATAGGTACCGCCATCGCAGATACCGACATAATGGCCGTGCAACCTCCGGCTCAGCCAAACGCTGAATTGCCCCTCACGAGCTCATGTCGATCTCCTCTTCGCCTTGGCCGACTCAGATATGTTGATACCTGCAGTGCATCCGCTCATGATGGTACTTGCCGTACTGTACCCCGGTTCCAGATCTCTTCTCTAAGCCCCCAGCTCAGGTGTCGGTTGAGTGATGCCGGCTTGAGTCGTGAGTTGCTAGCGGTGGTCTCTGACATCTGATATCCACCTTCTCACTGTGATGCTTGACCATACAGCCAGGAAAAGGTAACAGCAACAGCATCATGGTCTCATCTGAGATATCAACACCTCCTGAGGTAGATGAGAAGGCTATTGGTACGAGCAGTCATATTCACAATGTCCAAACCAACGAGCGTGTCCCTGGCCATCCTGGCTACTATGAGGAGGGTGGGCTGCGCACTTACGGCGATGATATGGATCATGACCATGAGCCTCCGGTACAGTAGTGCCTCTCGTTCACATACAGCGCCAGAAGCTGACACAGAGCCAGATGACATTCAGGCGCATCATGTCTCTCATTGCTATGGCCTTCCTCTGGACCGGCTCCCAAATCCCGCTGTACCTGTTCGGAGGTATCCCTCCCTTGATATACCGCGACATCGGAGGCACAGATAGGTGGACATGGTTCGTGCTCGGCAACTTGCTTGCTCTTGCAGCTGTTTGCCCATTCGTCGGTTCCATGTCAGATCTCATGGGCCGTAGGTATGTGGCTATCCTTGGGGCTTCCTTGATCATTCTGGGGATGATCGTGGCCTCGACTGCGCACACCATGAACATCTTCATCGGTCAGCGCAGAAAATCATCCTTGAGCAAAAGAGTCTACTAATGTTCTTTCGCAGCCGGTATGGCCATTGCAGGAGCAGGCGCTGGTATCAATGAACTCACTGCCCTTGCCGTTACTTCCGAGCTTGCCCCGACGAGAAAGCGAGGCCAATATGTGGCTATCTTGGTGTTCACCATCATACCCTTCTGCCCTTCGGTTCTCTGGGCCCAACTGATCGCTTCCTATGCTGGCTGGAGATACTGCGGTTTACTCTGTGGAGTCTGGGCTGCTGTGGGTCTGCTCTTGACGATCTGCTTCTACTTTCCACCACCCAGGGTCAATTCGAAGGGCTTGACAAAGATGGAGGTTATTCTACAGATAGACTTCGTTGGTGGCTTCCTCAGCATCTCGGGAATGTTGATCTTCATGGCTGGGCTCCAATGGGGTGGATATCAGGTATGTTTGAAATCGGCAAGCAGAGTCATGTGGTACTAAGACATAGTATAGTACAGTTGGAAGACTGCTCACGTTCTTGCGCCCCTCTTCATCGGCTTCTTCCTACTCGTCGCCTTTGTCATCTGGGAAGCCAAGTTCGCCAAATACCCTATGTTCCCAGCTCGCCTCAAGCAATCACCCCGCATCCTCGCCTTGACTCTCGTCATCACGTTCATCTCTGGTGCTAACTTCTTCTCCGTGCTACTCTTCTGGCCCACGCAAGCCTTCAACGTATATGGCCAAGACCCAGTCGGTGTTGGTATCCGAGGATTGCCAATCGGCTTCAGTATTTTGGGAGGTGCAGTGGTAGTGCTTTGGCTTCTCAGTCTGCTACGGGGTCATAATAGGGAATTGATGATTGTGAGCTCGATGGTTATGACTGCTGGTATGTATCCCCCCACCCCTCGCTACAACATCCGGTCCGCTAAGCAAAGCTCTTCAGGAATCGGCGCTCTTGCCTCCCTAAAAGCTGACACGCTCTACCGCGCCTGGGGTTTGCTCATTCTCGCTGGCCTTGGTATTGGCGGCATCGTCGTCCCCGCCTCTATCATCACCACAATAATCTGTCCAGACGACCTCATAGCTACCGTCTCCGCGCTCACACTCGCAATCCGCGTCATCGGTGGTTCTATTGGCTACACAACCTACTATAACGTATTCATCAACAAGTTTGTGCCCAACGCCATCACTTACATAGGTGGCGCCATGATCCTCGAGCTTGGCATTGAATCTCGCGCCGCTATCAAAGAAGCGATCACCCTAACTGGCGCGTCGTTGCTGGAGGATCTCAAGATGATTCCAGGCATCGCGGGGAATGAAACGGCGTATGCGATTGTGGTTAGGGCAGGGCAGATTGCGTTTGCAGAGAGCTATCGCTGGGTTTATTTGGTTAGTATTGCTTTTGGAGGTGTGTCGATCATTGCGGCGTGCTTGTTGGGGAATATCGATAAGTATATGGATGATCATGTTGCTGTGGTTATGTAGGAGGGTGTATGTGTATCGGGATTCCTAAACCAGAACGCTATGACAAAGTCCATTCAGAACGAGGTGGGGTTGAGATAGTATGCTATTGGCAGCTCAGACATCGCCCTAGATGGTAATGATAGGTTGTTCACCCGAAGGTGGCTTTTTGCCAGCGAGTGCTAATACAGCTCCTTGATGGTCGCCACGTTGGACTCTCAGCCGCACTTTCACTCCACACCTGCACATGCAATTCAAGGCTCTACTCGTCTTACATTGGCAACTACGTACGTGGCG
>JAABUW010003724.1_pt1 | contig 21364 bp, 30 predicted proteins | sample 5560081 | NCBI WGS metagenome assembly JAABUW01 (sample SAMN10711882, study PRJNA513363) | rock metagenome | isolation source: Antarctica rocks | place: Antarctica: Victoria Land, Knobhead sud
GGGGGGGGGGGGGGGGGGGGCATTTTCCGGGGGGGCATTTCCGGAGAATTTTCACCGGATGCCAGATCAGCATGGTTCAACCTCGTGCTGTGAGCCACACGCTGCATGTCTGACAGTTGGTCATCTCCAGTGCCGCTGTCCTTGTGGGGCGCAGGAAGGTGGAAGCACTGGACGGCCTGTCCAACAGTGACTGGTGGGCAGGCGAGCTGCCAGCGCCGCGCCAGCTCTTCAGCCTGGAGTTTGTGTTTGCAGACTCCGATTCTGGCGCCATCGACAATAATCAGTGAGGCTATGCTCATATCATTGCCCCTGCGAGCATGGAAGTGCAGTGTTTTGTGCGCTGTCTTTGCTTTCTCCGCTGGCTTGCCCGGCTCTCGTTGGCCTTAGTGGCTTGGGGGCGCAGCCAGGTACGGCCTTCGTCCGACCAGGCAGGACCACCCTGGGGCAGTTCGCGACTTCTCTGCCCTAGCTTGAGATTTGGAGCCTGGCTGTGCCTTCCCGCACACTGCCGCCAGGCGGCAAAGGGAAGGGTTCTTGCTAGAAAGCCTTCAATCGGATGACGACTTGAACAGAAGACCCCCAGATGTCACACCCTGGATTCCTTGCAGGCAGCACAACTTCACCATGGAGCTGGAGGGCGCCACGACAGAGGAGGCCATCGCTGAGGAGCGGGCGGCGGCGTTCCACGCCGCCGAGAACAAGCGCCTGCAGGTGCCTGCAGGGCCTTTGCAGCCTCTCTAGCAATGTCCTGCTGGGTCAGATCCCGTGCTGCTTGCGATTCGCGCTGCCGCAGCACCGCTGCTTAAATAATCCGTCTTTGAGCGCCTAGGGCCCTGTGGTGTGTGTTCCGCTGCCATGCAGTCAAGTCGTTGATCGTTCTTCTGCGAATCCGTCCATGCCAGCGCAGGAGCTTGAAGAGGAGGAGGCAGTGCTGTGGGGCGAGCAGCTGCAGGTGGCATCCAGGGAAGCCGATGCCGCCCGCACCAGGTGAGCGCTCCGGGCGCTCGCCCCAGCTGTGCATCGCACCATGCCCGGTGGCATCTCGAGTTTATCTTGATGCATCCGAAAACGCTTCCAGGGCGAAGGCGACATCACGAAACAGCCCGTGCTTCCTGATGCAGGGCGCGGGAGAACCAGGCGCAGGCTGTGCGAGAAGAGGCGGCCAAGGTGGCGGCGGAGCGGCGAGGCAAGCCAATTGAGGCCTTCCGCCTGCAGGACGGCATTCCCAACGTCTTTGCATGGGGTCCCGCGCCGCCGCCAGCTGGCAGCACTGTCACGCTGGCCTACAATAAGTCGCATGGGCCGCTGCGGTGAGCCTCCATGTTCCGATGGCAACCCAGCTGCAGTCTTGAACAACCCTGCACCAGTGAGCTGCAGTCTTGAGAAGCCCTGCACCAGTGGCGGTTGCCAATAAACCCCACAGCAAACATTGTCCTTGCCGTGAAGCAGCTTGCACATGACTGGCTCGCTGTTCCCGTGTCTAATTTGTTGGGTCTGCTGCGAAGATCGCCGTGCAAAATCGCCAACCGAGTTTTAGTTGCGCTTGAAACCTGCATGTTGTAGGCGTGTATGCCCCCTGCGCATTTTCGGCCTCGCGCCCACACCTGGCAAATGCCTGACCATCACACATGCAGGGGCGCGCGAGACGTGGTGGTGCACTGGGGCTACGATGGCTGGTGGCAGGAGGACTTGACGCATGCGCCGCTCTCGCCATTGCAGCGCCCTGAGGTGGCCCCTTGACGGCATCGCAACGGCTCCTGAGCCCTTTTGTCCACTGGACGCAGCCATCAGCTACCGCTGTCTTCTTCCGCACCCTTCGAAACCGTAGTCATGACCTAGCCGTGTTCCCGCTGGATCTGCCAGGGTTTAGGGTTTTCGACGGCGCCGGGTGATGGTGGCTGGTGGGACCGCACGCACTCAACCGCCTTCCTGTGCAATTTTAACACCTCCCTTCACGTCTCCTTTGTGCTCGCAGTGGGCAGCGTGGCGCTGCTTGCGACAGCAGCTGGTGGGGCGTGCGCATCCGGCCGCCGCTCACCCACACATATCTTGCTGTCCAGTGTGCGCGAGTCTGACTTCACATCCCCTGTTCCCATCCGCCAGGTGGAGGCGATGGCGCTGCCGGCTCACGGCGACTGGTGGGGCGCGCGGCTGCAGGTGCCGTCCACTGCGGCGGTGCTGGACTTCGTGCTGTCGGACTCGGAGGAGCGGTCCTGGGACAATAATGGGCGGTTGGACTTCCACAGTGCGGTCGGCGGCGCGCTGCACGGGGCAGCGCTCGAAGACCACCTCGCCAGGCTGCTGCGGGTGAGGCACGGCAGCTCGTGCATTTCGTGACATGCTTCAAGTGGGAAGCCGGCAGCAGCTCCTGGTGCATCGCTCAGGCCGTCCAGAAGCCTTCAGGCAGGGACGGGAGCACACGTTTCGCCAATATGGCTTCCAGTCCAAGGCGCGGTGCAGAGCTTGTGGGGTTTGCTTGAGCCGTGAGGAGTCGTTCGTCTTCCAATTTCAAGTCTCAGGTCAGCCTGGGTTACCCTAAACCCAAAATCCTAAACCCTAAGTGTGTGTGATCCTATGTAGGGCGCGAGCGGCGACGAGGAGGAGGCGGTCGAGCGCGCCGCCAAGGCCGCCCACGAGCGCATTCTTGCCAAGGTGACTAAACCCTGCCACTGCTTGCCCGCATCACCTGCTCCCAGCTTGTGGGCCACACCGCCCCGCGAGCTGATGCACGGGGAACCAAGGCGGGACGCCACGGTTTCCTGGAACGTCGGAACGTGAATTACTCCTCTTGTGCAGCAGGCGCAGGCGCGGCAGCGGCGGCAGGGGCTGCAGCCCACCCTCACCTACGCAAAATCCCACCGTCGCAAACCATACACGGTGTCGTTGGTGCAGGCGCGGGCGCACCGGCTGCGGCGGGAGGTGCAGGGCACCGTGCTGTACACGTGCCCCATTGTACGGCGCAGCATTTCCTGAACTCATCTCGTGTGTGCAGGCACGGGCGCAGCGGCGGCGGCGGGAGCTGCAGCGAACGGTGCTGTACACGGATCCGGTCACGCCGCGCGCCGGGGAGCGCGCCACCGTGTTTTACAACCCAGACGCCACCGTGCTGCGCGGTAGCCCCGAAGTCTGGCTGCGCGGCTCCTGGAACCGGTGAGCGCTGCTGATCTGAGAATCCTACCTGCTCCAGACTCCCACGAAGCCTGTTGGCAACCCTGCCGGACCTGCCGCCTGGAGGGTTTAGGGTTTAGGGTTTTTGCCAGCATCGACGTGTGCCACTCAGAGGCGCACTGGCATCGGCAGCCGCGCCGCCACACGCAGCAGGGCTCGGACGCGCTGCACAACACCAATATGTGAAGCACGTTAATGACCCTTTTCTTTACTGCAGCTGGACGCATCCCGAGTGCTACCTGCCGCGGCGCATGGAGCCAACGGACACGTCCAGCAACCTCGGCTTCCTCAAGGCCTCCGTCGACGTGCGCACCCTGTATTGCCTGTGTCCTAAGCAGACAATCACCATGCTCTTGCCTCCTGTGCATGCAGCAGGAATCAGATGTGCCGGTGGCGGCTGGGCCCAGGGGGTTTGTTTCAACACATTCGCTGCTGCATGCTCTCCTGTCTCTGCCACAGTCGCCACGTCCGCTGGCGTGATGCCGTGCAAACCAATCCTTGTACTTGGGCGTCGGCCTGTGCACAGGTGCCGGAGGACGCGCAGTTCATGGACATGGTGTTCTCCGACACCGGCGACCTGCAGGGGGGATTCTACGACAGTAATGGGGGGCTGGACTACCACGTGCCCGTCTCCGGCGGCGTCGGCGCTGCAGTGAGGCTCAACGTGGTGCACGTCACTGTGGAGATGGCCCCTGTTGCCAAGGTGAGTTCATTGTATAATGGAGAAGCACAGTCGAGTCTGAGGCTTCGTGGCAGTGAGCAAACCTGCTGCAGACGCTGCACGTCACAGTGGAGATGGCTCTCATCTCCAGAGAGGCATGAATGTCCTTCATTCGTGGAAGGTTTAGGGTTTTAAAACTTTGCTTCCATTGGGGCTTAGGGTTTTAAACATCACCAGGGTTCCTGGGGCTTGGGAACTGATTGGCTGGGCGTGGTGCGCTTCACACTGGATCCTCGCCCGAGGGGTGGGCATAGAACAGTATCAATGAGTCGGCAGCATCAGCAACATGTCGCGGCGCAAGGCTGCAACATGCAGGCAATGGACTGCGCCTCTTCCCACAGAGGCACAATACCGTCTACATGTTCACACATTCCTATCTCAGTGGGTGGCATCAGCAGTGTGATCTTGGCGCTGAGCCGCACTTGTCAGAACTTGCCACTTCGTACAGGATGTACAGCGTCAGACAGTTGCCTTAGCATCGGGGACCTGCCTTCTGCAGGTGGGCGGCATGGGCGATGTCGTCACCGCGCTGGGCCGCGCAGTGCAGGACGAGGGCCACGATGTGACGGTGCTGCTGCCCAAGTACGACATCCTGTGCTACGGCGACATCACCGAGCTCAAGCAGACGCGCGAGTTCTGGCACGACGGCGTGCAAGTACGCGTCTGGCGTGGCGTCGTCGAAGGTGCGGCAACTGGAGAAATGCTTGAATCAATTAAGAAGCTTTTCCAAATGTGTGCCCGATCAAATGAAGCCTTGCCTCCCTCTCTTCCTCTGCGTCTCCTCGGTTGGTTGAGGAAGCAAACCGTGAGGAGCATTCTCACGCTGCCACCCACCACCAGCCCCGCCGTCAAGCCGCAGCTACGCGGTGCGCGACAGCAGTTGGAACAGTGGCCGGCACAAAGTCGCACATGCAGAGCTGGACACGATCTCAAGCCTCACACAGCCTCACTTGGACTACAGCAATGCCTTTGCCTTTACCCCTGCTCGTGTACCTGCAGAGGTGCGCGCCACAATCGCAGTGCGTCAGAAGGTGCCTGGTCTGCAGTGTCGCCCGTATCCAACCTTGCCATCGACTGCGAGCTGAAATCAACAATATGACACCTTCATGTATTTACCCCGCAGAGCTGGAGACTATATTCTTGGAGCCGCAGAACGGCATTTTCTGGGTGGGCTGCGTGTACGGCCGCAGCGACGACGCCTCTCGCTTCGCCTGGTTCTGCGGCGCCGCCGCCGAGTACATCCGCACCAGCGAGCACAGGTGACCCTCCTTCTAATAGACAACAGGTGACCTACCTTCTAATAGACAACAGGTGACCCTCCTTCTAGTAGATAACAGGTGACCCTCCGTCTAATCGACAACAGGTGACCCTCCTTCTAAAAGACAACAGGTGACCCACCTTCTAATACACAACAGGTGACTCTAATCTGCCCTGATGCACGAGAGAGAACTGTTGGTGTCATGGCGCCAGATCGCTGCAGAGCCGTCTGCTACGTGCCAGCCGTAACCATGTTCACCGCCCAATGGTGGCCGGCGTTGCTGCTGTGGATCATACGGTGCGTGATTGCAGCAGCTCAACCGCGACACTGTCCCCGCCTGCAGGGCGGACATCGTGCACTGTCACGACTGGCCGACGGCACCGGTGACGTGGATGGACCTTGGAGGCGCCAAGACCATCTTCACCATCCACAACCTCAACTACGGCGCCGACCTCATCGGGTGTGGTGACGCAAATACACAGATGTCTGTGTGTGTGTGCTTGTGTTCGTGTCCATCACCTGGACACGCATCGAGTTTCATCGTTCATGTGCCTCGCCTGTGACGCTGTCGCCTGCAATCGTTGGGCTCGATCGCATGAAGCGCCTGACCCGTACAGTACACTAAGACTTGGGGCGAGATGAGATCGCCGCGGCTGCTCTCGCAGGCGCGCCATGGCAGCGTCAGCGGTAGGCACAACGGTGTCACCGACCTACGCCGCAGAGGTGCCCACCCTGTGGTGCCTTTCTTTCCTGACTCCACCACCTGCAGCGGTCTACGTGCCAGGATTTTGCATCCTGCATGCTTGTACATGGAAATGTTGCTGCTCTGCAAACCATGGTGGCAGCATGACACACCATGATTGCACACACTGCCACCTCGAACGTTGCGACTGACCGCAGGTGAGCGGCCACCCATCGGTGGCGCCGCACTTTGGCAAATTCTACGGCATCCGCAACGGCATCGACCAGGACATCTGGGACCCCTCTCAGGACCGCTTCCTGCCCAGGTCCGCTCCGGAAAACAGGGTTTAGAGCTGCAGCCACATGTTGCAAAGGGAGAGCACATCTCTAGCGCAGGCTCTGAAGCAATTGGCAAGCGCCAGAGTCCAATCGCCAACTACCGGGTCAGCACGCAGCTCTGTCCTGTGCCGCCTCTCAGCACATAGCAGGCCGCCATGCCACAGGTGCCTCAGGAAGCCGGACTGCCGCCACCCATTAACGGAAGTCGAATGAAAGCTGGCACTCCTCATCAGTAATCTGTGCATGCACCTTTCCGTATAGACTACAGGTCCAGGATGTGGGGCCTGGGATTGCGGCCAGGCGCGTTGACATATGTGTTCGGTCAATCGACACCATCTAATCATGATCATAATGATGCCCCAGGAACTACGGGCCGGAGCACGTGGCCGCCGGCAAGGCGGCCGCGCGCGCGGAGCTGCGGGGCCGCTTCGGGCTGTCCAACGCGGACGTGCCGATCGCGGCGGTGGTGACGCGGCTGACGCACCAAAAGGGGACGCACCTCATCAAGCACGCCGCCTGGCGCGCCCTGGAGCGCGGCGGCCAATTCGTGCTGCTCGGCTCCGCGCCCGACCCACGCGTGCAGGTCGGTATTGTTGTTACTCTGGTACTTGACCTTATCAACTATCACTTGATACTATTAAAGTGTGTTGTCACATCATCAAAGCTCACCAAACATACCGCCTAGCGCCCCCTGGAGCGCGGCGGCCAATTCGTGCTGCTCGGCTCCGCGCCCGACCTCCCGCGTGCAGGTTTGGAACTTTTGACGAAGCTCAAAATCTTCTCCCAGTCTGCAGCTGCCTGACGTACAACAACCCCTGGCTTCTGCGACTCGGCCTGGTGTTTTGTATTGGCTCGCTTCATGGCGGTGACTCACAGTGCTGCTATCCTCCGAGGCCACTGCGCAGCCGCCTTGCGGGCGACATGCAGATGCAGCAGTGACGGCTACTTGCGAATACATTGTTCCCGAGGCTTGAGGTCACCAAAGTTGCGCTGTACATGCCTACTGTGTCTGCACCAGGGCAAGCTTGAACAGAAAGCTGGGCGTCAGCATGGTGACTGGGTGCATTTCCGCTCATGTGCAGGCAAAGTCAATGCCTCACATAACCCAAAACACTGGCTGACTTTGCTGCCAAGTTTCGAAACCCTAAACCCAGGCCGAGTTCAATGCGCTGGCGGGCGACCTGGGCGCCGGCACGGCGATCTTGTGTACCTCCACTTCCACTTTCACTGCAAGTGACATACAGCTTCTCAATCAACGACCCGGCAATCGGTTGAACATCTCTCATGCTTCGTCCCAGGGCAAGTTCAACGTGGCGGCGGGCAATTTTCGGGCGGCAGCCAGGTGCACCTCCACTTCGACTGACAGACCTCGACGTCGATTCGGAACCCAGCTGTGCTAAAACTGTGGCTACGTTTTCGCCCTAGGGTGAGTTCAACGCGCTGGCGGCCGACCTGGGGCGCCAGTACGGCGACCGGGTTCACTTCCACTTCGAGTATGACGAGCCGCTGAGCCACCTCATCTACGCCGCCGCGGACGTGCTGCTGGTGCCCTCCATGTTCGAGCCCTGCGGCCTGACGCAGATGATCGCCATGCGGTGCGTGTAGCGCTTCTGTGGGATGCAGCAACCACTGAACCTCTGTGCCGTCGCGGACGTGCTGCTGGTGCCCTCCCTGTTCGAGACCTGAGCGGCCTGACGCCAATGATCGCCACGCCTCGCATGCGCCCTGCTTTGTGCGGGGTGTTTTCTTGAGCCGTTTGTACCTATTCCGCCGCGGACGTGCTGCTGCTGCCCATCATGCACCATTCCCCCACGTTTGAGCCTGCGGCCTCGCACAGATGATCGCATGCGGTGCGCCTTTCTGCTCTGACATCGTTGTTGGACGTCATCCGCCAATCAGAGATCGTGTCAAACTCAACGCTCCCAAAAGTCCGGGTGCAAGTCTGGCCCTTCTCGTAATTGCAATTCGCAATGTCTCAGGTATTGCCAGTGGTGCGTCGCACGGCCTGGCAGGCACGGTGTCCGACCCTGGCGGTGGTTCGGCGCACCGGCGTACCGGCGGCCTATGGTGTGCGACCTTGAATAACAAGGCTTACTTCTAACGTTTTATTCAATGTTGACCCGTAAATGTGCAGGTACGGCACGGTGCTGGTGGTGCGGCGTACCGGCTGCCTGGCGAAATGGTGTGCGACCTCGAATAACAAGGCTTACTTTAATGGTTTATTCAATGTTGACCTGTAAATGTGCAGGTACGGCACGGTTCCGGTGGTGCGGCGTACGGGGGGCCTGGCGGACACGGTATTCGACCTGGACGACGACGCAGAGCGCGCCGCAAGCGCCGGCCAGATTCCCAATGGCTTCTCCTTCGAGGGCACCGACTCCAATGCCCTGGACTATGCGCTCAACAGGTACTTGCGCTTGGTAGCCTGAAACTGGTATTTGGAAACGGCGATGTCAAAAACCACGAAAAGAGGCGATCCCCAATGGCTTCTCCCTCGAGGGCACCGACTCCACGCCCTGGACTCCACTGTCAAGAGCTGCACATGCGCCTACTGAGTTTCTGCAGAAGCTGGCTGTCAGGGCGTGTGGTCATGCCTGCGGCGATTTCTATCGCTCGTGGCATTTGAGATTTGTTTCCCCTTGGAGGCTGCTAAAACGTGACTAGGCGCAGCACCCTTTTGCCAGCCCCCGCTTTGTGATTGCGAGCTGCATGCTTGTGCAAGGTTCAATTTCACACTTGAATGCTGATTGTGCTGGCGCGCAGGGCGTTGACGATGTGGTACGTAGACAAGCAAGAGTGGGCGGACCTCACCGAGCGCATCATGCGCCAGGACTGGTGCGCGGAAGGAGGTTCCTTGCGTCACATCATCTCGCGCCTGCAATTGTATCCCAGCGTAATCTCCAGTTGCCAGCTGTGTTGATGGCAGGCATGCTGCTCCCTCACGGTACTGTTGCTGCGGCTTGGGCTCCCACCGCAGCAAAGGGTCACACTGTCAAGCAGTATGTCATGCCTCTGCACTCACGGCGCACACAGCATCATCTGGCCGACGTGTCCCCGCAGGTCGTGGGATGCACCCGCGCTGGACTACGTGGACCTGTATTTCCGGGCCATGAAGGAGTGAGGGCGCCAGCGGGAGGATTCAGAGGACGTGAGGGCGGCGGCGGGGGATTGTCGCTGCAGCCTACACATTGCAGCCGCCTCTGCTGTGGCGGCAAGGCGAACATATGCAGAGGCATTCGCATAGCGCCGAAAGGGAGGTGCCAAGGCTCCCCACCTTGGCACGTATGCAGCGTGCAAGCTGTGCGGCGATGGCCACGCGGTTCATCGCCGCAGGCTGCGCCGCCGAGCATAGTAAAGCTGTGACGATGTGGCTGGCGGCGACGAGGAAGACGGACAAAATCCTTTGAAGTTTGGCCAGGCTGCCAGGCTAGTGCGTGAATGAGGGTTTTATCACAGCTGGAAACTACATGTGCGACTCTCACGAGATATGGTAGTAACCCAAATAGTAGTAGCCCCTTGTCAGGCTCCCGCCAAACGCGGTTGGCCAGGCTGGCTGCTTGAAATCTCGTCGCGGGTGCATCAACACGCGCTGGCGCTGCTTACAACGCGTCCGCATCAGTTGACGCTGACAACCAGGCGTCTAGCATCTACCGGGGTTCGCAGCCGCGTCGGATCTGCCTGGCCGCGTGCACCTGCCGGCCGCTGACAGTGTCAGCTAGTCGTCGCTTAGGCTGTGATTGCAGGTGCGTGGTTCGTGCAGCTTTATAGCCAGCTAGAGCCACCGTCATTCGGGCGCTGTTGCATCGGGATGCGTGCTGAGACTGCAAGGCGCACCCGTCATGGGCTTGCTCGTGCTGGACAACTCAAGCACATACACGCCCTCTGCGGACGAACCCGCCAGCAGACTGTGGGATTTAGGCATGTAATCAACGTCATGTCTTGTTCATTCACGGGCCTGCGCCGAAGTTCGCGCGGTACTGCGCCAGGTGCGTTGCATGAGGCGGCGTACGATGGGCAGTAAAACCACAGCTCTTAACAAACTTATCTTGCGGCTGCTGCGCGGCCTGAGTGCCGATATGTACGCCCAGCTGCTCTTGCCGTGACAAGATCGCAGTCTGACGAAGGTGAAGGGGCCCGTCTAGGCCCCTTCTGGGCGCGCAGTGGTCAGCTGCCGATCAATTTTGATTGTCTGTGCACACGTGTACACGCGCCACATGTGGCGCGTCCGAAGCACCCGGCTCTTGGACGCCCTTTCCGCTCTGCCAGACTGCAAGCACTGCCGTTTCATGGTTGATATCATGTAAACTTGGCGCGATGACATTTCAAATCACGGAATCGATGAAAGTCGGCTGGCGATTGTGGGTCTGCCAGCTTGTGGCGGTGGAGCCTTGTGTTGCTGTGCATGCATGCTTGCTGCGCCGTGATCTCCTGCTCGGACGTAGACTTATCATTTCAGCTGTGTGCCTGCGGGAGAAGTGCTGCAGACATGACACATTCCTGATCACCAACGGCAGCGACACCACCTATTTTACCAATGTGGCCATGCTGTGCACAGCATAAGTGCGCGCGCGTGCTGGGAGGAGAGTCGGAGAAGCCATCACCAGGCACTGGCGCATTCGAAGAGCACGCACACACTGCCGCCACAATGTGAGGTTGTGCGCTGTTTCAACATGGCGTACCTATCCATCTTCTGGCGGCCAGCTCCCAAATGCACCAAGACCATTCAGGCGCTGTGTTTCTAACCCACAATGCTTGTGCAGATGCGGCTGCAGTAGGCAGGTCGTTGCAGCATGCGCCAAGCCCACGCCGGCAGCAGCTCAATCTCGGTCTGGCGGTTCAGCATCGCGATGAAAGCTGCGACGCCGAGCTGGGCACGCACTCAGGGTGCAAGATAATCCCCCAGGTGCGGCCCGGCTGCCAGCCAAACACAGCCCGCCGGGCATTGCATCCCGGCATGACTGGCCACCCATGTGGAATTTCGCTATCTTCACCGCCGCGGCCCTTGTGCCGCGTATGTGCTGCTTGGCCGCCGGAGCCTTGGGCGCCCGGAAAGTCCAAAAGTCCAGAGCCGGCCGCAGCTGCCGCCGCCGCGACACCGGGCGCGCGGTGCTGCCTGAACTCCAGGGCGATGATTTCAAATTGAACGCCTAGAACCCTGTCCCCGCCGCAACGCCAGGCGCGCCCCCCGCCTCGTAGATCCCGCGCAGCCGCCGAGCGTGCTGCCGGAACTCCAGGGTGCCCAGCGCCGCCATTGCCGCGCGCCCGCTGTCGCCCGGCGCCCGCAGCCGCAGTTCCTCCAGCGGCACCCTGCGATGATTGTACGAGCTCACGCAATCGCCCGTGGCGTTTTGAGGGTTTTGAACAGACGTCAAATTTGGATGTCATCACTCAGCGCCGCCGCCGCCGCGAGGCTGCTGTCATTTGGCACCCGCAGCTGCAGCTCCTCGAGCGGCACCCTACAGTGATATGTTATGTACATCACGTAAGACATGAAAATACATTGTTTCTGAGAAGTCACGGTGATCACTCGACATTCGGATAAGCGTGCGGCAGTCCCCGCAGCCGCATTCCGTCCAGTGGCACCCCGCATGCGACAAGAGCACACTGTTTGCCCATCGCTAGCGGGGCCACCCATGAACATCTGCAGAGGTGCTATCGACCGTGCTTGTCAATCCGGCAGACATTGCCGTCGCGTAGCTGCCGCCCGGAGCTTGCAGCTCCTACGTCGACACTCTGCCAAGTACGCGACCCTCCTATGTCGGCTTTGCAGTGCCATGAGGCGGCGGCTCAAGCCAAACGGCCGCATCGGTTGCCATATGAAACCGGGGTTGCTGTGGCGCACCTCACGACTACAACGTCCACATCGGCTTGAAGCGCCACCAGGCAGCGGCTGAGCCGCGCGGGACGGTGTGCGCTGCCTACACTACAAAGGGCGTGAGACCTAGGTTGTTGGCTTTGCACGTTGTTCAAGGGTTTAGGGTTTAACCCACCTGACGACCGGTACATCGACATCGGTCTGCAGCGCCACGAGACGGCGGCTCAGGCGCGCGGCCGCTACGCCCTCCTCGCTGCCGAGCGCCTCACGCACCGCCTTGCGCTTGATGCTGGTCGGGTCCTGGAAGACGCAGCCACGATATGCGGACTTTCAGTTTTCTGTTCGTGCGGCGTAGCCTCGCTGCCCAGCGCCCCGCCCTTTGTGGCCGGCAGGTCTTGCCGTGGCAAGACACGGGATCAGGTGAACCTGCAATCTTCTCAATAGCGAGTTGCAAGGCGGCAATATGAAACTTTGCCAGGGCAAGCATCTCATGTGGGCCGCTGGTGTCCTCAAGCAGCTGCTCGCGAAACCCAACCGGTTCCTGATGCTCCTAGGAGAAAAAACCTTTTTTGTACGGAACAAGGCACCTCGTCGGGCACTGCTAGAACGGCCTCCGGGTTGCCGAGTTGCCGCAACAGCGGCCTATGCAAATGTGTTTGACATGTTGCTCTGCACAAACCACTGAAAATGGCATTTTCCAGCGCACGCACACCTCGGCAGCCACAGCCAGTACCGATTCCAGGTCGCCATGCTGCAGCAGCAGCGGCTCTGCAGTTTTCGGCCCGATGCCACGCACGCCGGGGACATTGTCCGCCGAGTCACCACACAGCGCCAGCCAGTCAGTGAACTGCATCACAGGAATGGAACTCACGGCTTCAGCAGTCAGCGAACTAAAATGAAGTCGAATGGAATGGGTTACACCGACGCCGAGCTCGGACCTGCAGCATGGAGTGCACAGTGGCAGCAGACACGCCGGCGGACACGCACCGATCATGCCAAATGGATTTTACCGCACCGTGGAAACAGACAAGTGAAAGTAGTCACACAGGGTTGCCGCCAGATTCGTTGCAGATAATGGGTGCCAATGCAGGCGTGATTTGTGGCTCCGAGTGCCTGACCATGGCTGTCAGATACGTGTGCAAACAAAAAACGGCAGGACGCGCCTGTTGCGGTTCCAGGCCGTTGTACTTTTCGCGGAAATTGTCGTGCGTGAAGTGCACGAGGCCTGGGGCACGGCTGCCCTGCGCCGGCTTGCCGGGCCGCAGGATGTCGATGCCGGGGCGTAGCAGCTGGAAAAAGTCCTGCAGTAGTAGCGCAGGTTCCTCACAGAGACGTTCATCAATTTCAGTAGAACCTGGTCGCTAAGAGCAGGTCACCAATTACGCCGCACCCCCACAACGAGCTGCGCTCCTGCAGCACTCGGCACCGTGGGTGTAGCCCAGACATCACAAGCGCATAGTGCGGCTGTAATAATCGGTTGTCTGAGATTCGCATCCAAGTTCGAACCTTGTCGGGGGAGGCGATGGTGACGTGCAGCCCCTCGCGCAGGGCGCGCACCGCCAGCGTTGCGATTATGTCATCCGCCTCCAGCCCCGGACTCTGCATGTCAGCAGCAGGCATTGTGCTACAGTCGACACAGTGTCCTCAATTGTCCTTGATCAGTTGAAAACGGATTTGCTGCCATGCCGCACCAGCGAGCACATAGATACCACAGGTTGGCAGCTGGCGGGTCTTGCCGCTGACGAAAATTGCAACTCGAAATGGCCTCTCTGATACCTGAAAGGCAGGGATCTGCATGAGCTCCAGCAGCTCGACAAGCTTCGGCAGCGCAGCTGCGATTTCATCCGGCATCGGCGGCCGCTGCCCCTTGTACCCTGGGTACAGCTCGTGCCTGCGCAGCAGGTTGGAGGCTATTGTTTATGGCATAGTTTCTGATGGTGACGACATTTGACCAGACGGGTGCCAGCTGAAAGGCCGTCCGGCTGCGGTGCCTCACCGCTCCATGAAGCTTTTCGAACAGGCTGCCCATCGTGCAGAAGCCTTCGGCAAACAGTCTCAGAGAACACGATTTCCGTCGGCTCAGGCGCAGCCGCCACCGTGCAGCGCCATGCCATCAAGCGCAAGAGGTATGCTGCGCAATTGTACGATTGGGTACACACCTATACATGACCTCAACACAGCACTTCCTGCACCTGAAGGTGTTAGCACCCCAGGCGGAGCCGCCCATGTCCAGCACCGTGCCAAAGGGCGCAGAAACAGGCTGCGCAGTTGTATGAAAGGGTTTAAGACCCCACAGGGTAGCACATCTTCGTGAAGTAAGGTTCGTGGCACCTGAAGTTTTTGGCGCCCCAAGCGGAGCCGCCCGCGTCCAGCACCACGCCAAAGTAACTCGGCGGCGGCGCCGCCTCCAGCAGCGCCAACAGCACGCTGAGAAAGCCGTACAGCACGGAGGTGTCCTCGCCGGATGACGTCGTAAGCCGCATGGACGGCCCAAAGCTGAAGTGCGCCCGATACAGCACCGCAAACGCGTCCAGCAGCACCAGTCTGCAACGGATTCAACGAGTTCAGGGAAGCCTTATCGGGCTGCAAGGGTGAAGGAGCTGAATGGAGTTGCTATAGGGTGTTCAGGACCACATCACGGCAGGTTCCCGTACCCGGCACAGCACACAGCACAACAGCCGCACTGCCTCAAGCGCGGCACTGGGCGGTCCTGACTTTACGTATATTACGATGCAGGCAGTACCTTGGCTTTTGCTGGTCCACTGAGTCCGCAGCTGTGCCGGCTGCGGTCGCGGCTGCTCGTGTGGCGACACGCAGGCTGTGCGCGGCGCGGCGCTGCGGCCGGCTGGACCTTGCACGGCTGACGCTGCAGCTTGCCTTCGGGGACGCAAAGCTCACTTCCGCAGCACTGACGCCGCAGTGCACTTGCGGTTGCCAGCGCCAGGCGGGGCTGCCGCTGGCGCGGCCGCGGGCCGGCTGCGGCGCTTGCATGCACGCGGCAGGCGCGACAAAGTGCCGCAAGTTTGGCTGCTGGCTCAGGCGAGCAAGACTCTGCACAGCACATATCAGAGGTGTATCTCACGACCATCAGCTTGGCGTTACATGCAGTGCACATGGCATCCGCGGCGCATCTGCATATCATCCAAAGCACGGCTTGGCACCTGTTGCCCCGTCGAGATTACTTCACTGGACATCTGACGCAGCAGCGGGGCCATCAACGATAGCCGCGGCAGCGCGCGCATGTGATAGGTGTCGATTCCAGGGCGGTAGCGAGACGTGTCGAGGTTCGAGGCTCGTGCCTAATTCGCGGTTTGCGCCGCCTGCAGCAAAGGGGCTTGCACCACTTTCACCAAGATGTAGAGGTGTGCAATCGCTAATTCTCTGCAGCTGTTCACTGACAGCGAGCGCGGGAGTAGCACAGCATGCAGAGCAGCTTTTACGGGGGTTCGCCAGTTCTTCCGCTCCCTGCCCGATTTGAAGAGCAAACTTCTGAGCTCGCACGCGTGCGCGGTGGTCCTTGCTGCGCAGTGCAAAGTGTCACAATCAACATACTGCAAACCTGCTGCACATCTGCGCAACCTCTGCGGCATGCGTTGCTAAGTCCTGCAAGTGGGACACCTCCTTGATCTGCTTCATCCCGATATGGCAGCCGCGTGCGTCCTGCGCATCGGCGGGCTGCACGCGCCTTGCTGTGCCCGTTCAGCTCGCCCTGCACCTCTCAGACGATCTGCCTGCAGAGGCAGGCCTTGCAGCCGACGAGTGGTCGCTGTCTCGGCGAGCCTCGCACTAGGTGATACTTCACTCCTGCCGCCAGCGCCTGTTGACGGCAGGACGTGGCCGGTGGCGCAAACGCACAACACTGCATGCATGCTAATGCACGCGTGCTCCCATCGAGCTTGCAGGCTCGATCATGCCATCGGCAGAGCACTCGGTGCCTGGTTCGGATGTGGTAGATCGGGTGAATCCAAGTCCACAGCCTTGTTCAGCGACGTGCGACGTGTCACGCAGGTGGCGATGCGCGCATCAAGGTCGTGGGCGTGGGCGGCGGCGGCGGCAATGCCGTCAACCGCATGATCAGCAGCGGGCTGCAGGTGAGACCGCCAGCTGGGACAGCTGACGATGCCACAGCTCTGCCAATGTCACGCGATACAACAGGATGCATGTTCCACCTGTTCGACGTCACCTCGATCCACCTTAATATCCACAGCTCCGCCGATGTTACGAGATACAACAGGGTGCATGTCCCACCTGTCCGACACCACCTCGATTCAGCTTGATATATCTGAGCAGGCGGCGGAGTGGGTAGCAGACATGTGTCGCGTGCGTGTGGGACTTCCTTGCAACATTTGCCCATGCATTCGAGCGGGCCTGGATTCTGCGTCCATTCCAGTTTCTGCCAATGTGCAATGCGCAGGGCGTGGAGTTCTGGGCGGTCAACACGGACGCGCAGGCGCTGGAGAATGCGCTGGCGCCCAACAAGCTGCAGCTGGGCGGCGAGCTCACACGCGGCCTGGGTGCGCTTTCATTCATTCAAACGGCTACATCATGCTGCAGGTGTCAGCATTGTATGTGTTTGCAATTTTGCACCGGTGCCAGCATCCTGCAGCACGGCTGACAGTGCATGTATTGCGGCAGCCGAGCACTGTCCTGGCCCGGCGCTGTGTCGCCTGGGCTGGTTTCGGATCCAGTGCTGTAAAACTTGGGTTAATGGCCAGACAGTGCGCCGCCTCGTCGTCTCCTGAACCATGGTACAAGTCTCCAAGACAAGCCTTTGTGCATGCAGGCACGGGCGGCAATCCAGAACTGGGTGAGCAGGCGGCACAGGAGTCGTACGCAGACCTGGGCGAGGTCGTCGCCGGCGCCGACATGGTGAGCCCTTTGCAATCACCTAATCTGCTCCTGACCACTTCGGTGCAGCATATGAACAACATGCCGGCACCACAGAGGCACCACCAGCATGCAATTCAGCAGGCTGGATGGTGGCAGAATGGCAGAACTCGTTTGGGGTGCACATCTGCACTGCGATGTCACCTAGAGATGCACATACTGAGCGGGCTCAGCCTGTAAAGCTCGGTCTCAGTTGCTGATGGCAGTACACAGCCAGTACCATGCAGCTGAGGGAAATGATATCAGGCATCCATTTCGGCGCGCATGGGCAGCTGCAGCGGCATCAGCACCAGTGCGGTCCCGTTTCTCCTCGGAGATTCATCTCGGAGAAATAGGTTTGTGCTCCTGATCTCCGACCAAGTTGCTGCAGGCGCTCGCCATGGTGGGCATGTAGGGTGGCAGCGCCGACATTGGGCCGCGCCGGTGATACCGTGCCTGGCTTGGTAAGTTCGCTGACGCAAGTGCTTTGCGAATCCCCTTCTGCAGGCTTTCATCACGGCGGGCATGGGCGGAGGCACTGGCACGGGCGCCGCGCCGGTTGTGGCGCGCCTGTCGCGGGAGGCCGGCGTGCTGACCGTCGGCGTCGTGACCTACCCCTTCACCTTTGAGGGGCGCCGCCGCGGCAACCAGGCCTCTGACGGCGTCGAGACGCTGCGCAAGAACGTGGACACGCTCATCGTCATCCCCAACGACAGGTGCTCGCACATTCGCTTTGGTCGTCTGATGGCGTGTGCAGTGGATGACCCATTGAACCTTGGCAATATTCGAGTGTTTGCATCTTCCCTAAAACATCTGTGGCTGAGAGTTCTTCCTGTCACCTCAGGCTGCTGGACGTGGTGGGGAACAACACGCCGCTGCAGGACGCTTTCCTGCTGGCTGACGATGTGCTGCGCCAGGTGTGACACCCCACATTGCCAGCCAGCATTTCAGATCGCGAGCGCCGGCCCTGCTGCCGCCGCAATGCCATCCTGCCTGCTGCTTCAACCGTAGGGTATATTGCTGCGGCCTTGTGCAGCAGCAGTTTGTTGATGTCTTGCAGCGGAGGGTCTCTCATATGAGGCAGTATAGGGCCCACGCCCTTCAGCTGCAGAGTCACAGCGCCGCGCGCCCGCTCTGCCAGCGGCCTTCGCATGTGCACAGGCTTTCGCTGTGTGACTGACCCCTGCTTTTGGACTTTGCTTTCGCTGCAGGGTGTTCAGGGCATCAGCGACATCATCACCATCCCGGGCCTTGTGAACGTGGATTTTGCGGATGTCAAGGCCATCATGTGCAACAGCGGCACCGCGATGCTCGGCGTCGGCGTCTCCTCTGGCCGCAACCGCGCCGAGGAGGCCGCCCTGGTAGGGTCTTGTTCACGGCAAACTCTTGTTTGGTTTTGCTGTTCTCCCCGCCATGCTCGGCGCCCTGCCGCAACCGCGTCGGGGAGGTCGCCATGGTTCACTGACGTGTAGGAGATCAGTTCACACGCGGCCACCGGTTGCTGCGAGCCAAGGGCGATGCTCTGCTGACGACATGCCACGGATTCGCACTTTTCTTTCGACGGACACTTTGCTAAGACGCATTTCTGTTGACTGATGCACAGGCAGCCACCAGTGCGCCGCTTATCGAGCGCTCCATTGAGCGCGCTACCGGCATCGTGTATAACATCACCGGCGGCAGCGACCTCACCCTGCAGGAGGTCAACCGGTGCGCACCTGACGCCTGTTGTCCTGCACATTGGAGTTTTGGCGGAATTGTCCAGGGCGCGGAACTTCTCCAGGCAACAGTCACACTTCTTCACACGCGTTGCAACACCAGACATGGGTACCCTGACCCTGACTACTCTGAATCTTATCCTCAGATGCACCTGCCGCCCTTCTCCTCCCCTCTTTATTCATTCGACCGGAACAACACTTTCGCTGCAGGGTGTCGGAGGTGGTCACAGGGCTCGCGGACCCGGGCGCCAACGTCATTTTTGGCGCCGTCATTGACGACGCGTATGACGGCGAGGTGCACGTGACCATCATCGCGACGGGTTTCACGCCCTCCTTCGAGGATAACATCCTCGCTGGCAAGGTAAGGCTTTTGTGTGAGGGTGTTTGGCGTGAGGGCTTTTTCGATGCGAGGGGGCAGCGGTGGGGGAGCTTGTCAGGCCGGCTAGGGTTTAGGGGTGGTGGCGGCAGCAGACATTTGGGGAGGTTGTGAGGGGGGACGGAAAACAATACTGAGAGACTATGTCTCATAGTGTGGAAAGACTCTAGGAGGATTGACAATGGCTCCAAAAGGGCAGGCAGGCACAGTAAAGCGCCGCCCAACGGCCACAAGGGCGGCCGCGCTGGCAGCTGCGGCAGCGGCGGCCGCCAGCCATCCGGCCGCCAACGTGGCTTTCCAGGAGGGGCAGCGGCACTGACAGCGTGGCGTGTCTGGGCACAGATCCCTGAGCCGCTGCCGCCTCGGTATGCCGCTGCCCCTGCGCCGCCGCTGCCGCCGTCACCGGCGCCTGATGCCCCGCAGCCGGCGGCGGCGTCGGCAGACGACTGGGAAGCCCCGACACAGCCCGCCTGGGCGGCTCAGCAGCCGCCGCCGGTCAATGCCGCAGCGCCCAAACAGCAGCAGCAGCAGTGGGCTCAGCCGCAGCAGCAGCCGACGCAGGTGCAGCCTCGGCAGCAGTCTCGGCAGCAGCTGCAGACGCCGTCCAGCCAAGCTGTAAGCAGGAGTGCGCCGGAGCAGGCAGCTGGGTCGACAGCAGGGCAGCCGCTGTCAGGCATGGCGGCCCCCCTGCCGACGGTTGACCGCCGGCAGCAGCAGGCAGTCGCTGCCGCCCTGGCAGCCGGCCCCCGCCCCGCCCCCCGCCGCAGTGGGCCGCTGCTGCACAGCACCCAACGCGGCCGCTTCCAGCGGCAGCCAAGTGACCCCGTGCCGTTGCTGACGCCGGCGCCGAGGCAGAGCAGCGGCAGCGGGGGCAGGACGAGCAGCGGCAGTGGCGGCGCCGCCCGCCCCTGGGCCAACCCAGCCTTTGCGTCGAGCGCCGCCGCGGCGCCGTCGCCGCCCGCGCAGCGGCCAACAGCTCCACCGCCGCAGCCGCAGCAGCCGCTGCGCGTGTCTGACGTCACCGGAGTCGGCCGCTCTGCGCGGCTGCCGCCGACGCTGGCCCGGACGATGGACGCCTCGGACCCGGAGTTCCGCCGCGGGGACGGCGCTAAAGCTGCTGTCAGGGCGGTGGGGCAGCCGGCAGCTGCGAGGCCTGCGCCAGAGCCGGCTACTGCCAGGCTCCAGGCGGCTGACCAGCTGCACTCGGCTGCGCAGCCGCCAGCGCCGGCACCCGAGGCAGCCCCGGCCGCTGTGGCCGCCGCGGCGGCCACGAAGCCGACGCCGGCCCGCGCGGACAGCGGCAATGGAAGCGAGGCGGCACACGGCAGCCAGCCGGCCGCTGCGGCGCCACAGCCGGCGCAGGCACAGGATCAGCCAGATGAGCAGCAGCAGCGGCCGGAGGCATCGGGGGTGCAAAACCCTATCCCGCTGAGGATCCCAAAGCCCAGCGAGGAATGGTTCTGGCCCTCGGGCACCTTCAAGCGGCGTGACGAGTAGAAACGAATCACCTCAGTGCTGCCGAGGTGGACAGCGGCCTCTCGAGATGACGGCAGCTGGGGACAGCAGGGCTCGGCTGGCCAGGAACAGCCGGCTTGCGTTAGCGGGTGGCTTCCTGCCTGGGTGACAGCAGTTTTGATAAACAGTCCCTCCTCCGCTGGGGAGGCCACAGAGAGTGACACCGACAGCTGGGCCAGTGGGCAATGGCCGGAGAGTGGGTCGGCTGGGGGCGAGTGCTGGGGTGTGGTCAGATCCCTGGCAGAGAGCCAGTTACTTTGTGCGCTGGCATCACGCCGAGCGCGAATGATGTCCAAAGCATTTTTGTTGCATTCGTGGATGCAGATTGATGAAGCTCCGGCGGCGCTGCAACCATCGGCGGCGCCTCAGCAGCAGCAGTCCTCGCCATTCCCATGGCGGCGGTGAGTCAGGCAACGGCTGCAGTGTGCCGAGATAAAACGCAATCGCGGCGGGAGCGAAATCGCATCCCATCCCAGTGACCTGGCTGGGCCGGGGTGGATAGGATAAGAGCTTGTTGCTCTACACGACACACACATTGGTGGCGCGGTTACAGATTTGTGCTTGCGCAATGCTGCAAGGCGCCTGGTGATATGCATGTGCGCTGACTGCTGCAAAGGCTGCTATGCAGCGTCCCACTGGCAATGGTGAGCGTGATTGTAGATGGTTCAACCCCACAGCGTACGTGCGTTTCCACAGAAGAATCATGCGTCCCCACAGAAGAACTCCACAATCAAGTGTAGCAGAGCCAAACCCAAGTCAAACCAACATGAATGGTGTTGACGTATATGCAAACGTCTGGCAGCCTTGCTGGCCTGCACGCCAATGGGGGCCCTCTCTGAGAGCCAGCGTCACTGGCACTCGGATCGATTTGCCTCAAGGTTGGTGGCGGCTAGCGGCGTCAGCTCGTCGA
>JAABUW010003726.1_pt1 | contig 21336 bp, 6 predicted proteins | sample 5560081 | NCBI WGS metagenome assembly JAABUW01 (sample SAMN10711882, study PRJNA513363) | rock metagenome | isolation source: Antarctica rocks | place: Antarctica: Victoria Land, Knobhead sud
CAATATTGTTAATATAAAACAAAAGTATAATATATTGTTCGAAATACAACAAGAGACAGAAATTAGTATTGTATTGCTTAAAGTCTAGTCTAACAAACTCTTTAATATAGTATTTATATCAGTTGCAAACAATTTGTTTTAGATTATAAAGACTTCGAAAAATACGCAAATATTGTTCTAAAGATATATTTACTCTAAGTAAAAGTACTATATAGATCTTCTTTTTAAGAAAAAACTTAGTAAAAAGATTGTTAATGTCTATCTAATAGTATTTCAGATTTTTTAGTATAACAATAACAAGAAATACTTGTAAGATATTAAATTTAACAATTAGAGCAAAAATGTCTTTATAATTAATTCCGAAGACTTGTATAAAATCTTTTGCAATCAGTTTTGTTTTAAGCTTCTCTAGTATTCTATTTATATATATCTTTGCTTTAAATATCTACTTGCTTATTACAATATTAACGTTTCGAGAAAAAGTAACAATCTCTTATATACTATTAGCAGCAAGAGCAAGTAATTTCTCTTATATAGTATCTTTCTATAGCTTCTCTTAGACAAGATTGTTTACAATTTTGTTTTATATTTTTAATATAAATATAACAAGCTTATTAGTATTACTGTCTTTCTTATCGATAACTGCAAAGTTGCACTTCGAAGTTATAGTTTTATTAGTTATATTTTAAGTTATAAAGACTGCTATAGCGCAAACAATTTTATTTCGATATTTTTCCAAGTTCTCTGCACTATTATTAACTTGTTTTCTCTTTAGAATAATAATATACAGAAATATCTATATATAATATTTAAGTAAAACAAGATTATCTAAAGTTATCTAAGAAAAATCTGAAACAGTCTAAACAAGATCTAAATTATTCTGAACAAAATCTAAGTTAGTATAAGCAAGATCTAAGTTAGTATAGATAAGATCTAAATTAGTATAAATAAGATCTAAGTTAAATTTATTTCTAATTGTATTTTTGCAAGATCTATCTACTAACTATTTTTTCGACAAAATATTAATAATCTTAATACGCATCTTAAAATTAATATATTCTTTCTTTTTGCTCTCGATATATTTAACAATATTATATCTAATAATTTTACTTAAGTTCGATACTTATATTTTGACAAATATATTTGTTTTGTCGATATATTTGAGAAATACTTTTATTTGTTCTCTATCTATAAACTTATTTCTTCTGTCTTTAACAAGAAGAGATTTGAAGTCTATATAAAAATAGTATTTGCAATCTTATATATGCAAATAATTAATAGATAGTTTGATGTTAATAAATATCTCTATAGATATAATAAACTTATTGTCGATAAATAATTCGATTGCTATATAATTTTGCAAATATATATTTGTTTGTGCAACTTCTAATTAGAACTTAATAAGAAGTTTTGTCTTTTTAATTATAATTTTATAAAGTTTTCGATAATTTGTATATCTTGTTTAGCAATATTATTTTGAAGAGAATTGTACAACAGAATATAGTTAAGTACAATATTAAAGAATAAATATTACTTATTAAGTGCTAACTTAAACTCTATACTATTGTTGCTACAAACTACAAGTATTTTGACTCTATTTTAAAGCTTTGTTTGTATTTGCTATTAACGAAAAATATCTATAATCTGTTTTTATTTAGTTATTGTTAATATTTATGTTCTATAAAAGTAATTGTCGACAATTTTAAAAAAATACTTGTATTTAAGTTTTGAGACTAACAGTAATTTGCAGATATTAATTAAAATAAGAGCTAGAATAACTGTTTTATATTTGCTAATATAATAATTTCTCTTATTGTAGAACTTAATTAATGCGCATACTTTACAAGAATTTTCTATATCTTCGATAATAGAAACAAGCTTTAAGAGTATAGTAATCTTATATAGTTTTTGCAGCTTAGCTGTGTCTAGATAAGCAAATCGACAATATTAAAGACTATACAATTTTGTTTTGAAGTTGCTAATAATTGTTTTGTTAATATTAATTTGTATTTAATTTTTCTGATTTGATACGCTATTAACTGCTGAAAACGCTACAAAAGACTTCTGTTGTATAATAGCAATAAGAGCAAACTTGTTTAAGTTCGATACTATTTTGCTGTTACAATTCCAGACTAGATAGACTTTGTTCTCTGGTTATTCTCCGGATCTCCGTCTTCTAGTCTCGGATATACTACAAATAACGTCTAGCGTCTTGATATCTATAGTACTTATATGTATTTTCTATATATAATTAGTTCTATATAGTTAGTATTCTTGTCAATCAACTATATACTAGTTATTAAAACTCTAATTCTAATATAATACTAGCTATCTTTTTAGACACAACTCTGCAAATTGTACTCTAAAAATACTTATATTTGCTACTTTTTTTGTTCTGCAAAACAAGTTCTAGATACAAAGCTATTAGAATAGACGCTTTGCAAAACGTAACTAAGCTGCAACAATAAATATCTCTTAATCAATATATAACTCAATAATATTCAATTTTGTTAATTCTCTAGTAAATTTGCTAGAATAGATAGACAACAAATTGTTCTAACTACAGTTCAATAAATTTGCTAGAATAAAATTAGTAAATCTGCTAGAATAAAAAGACAACAAATTGTTCTAATTTCGACTCAATAAATCTGCTAGAATAATATCAATAAGTCTGCTAGAATAGAATCAATAAATCTGCTAGAATAAAATTAGCAGATCTGCTAGAACAGCAATTACAATACAATTTTGTTGCTATTTTCGAATAACACTTTTGTCTTTGTATACTAGAAAATTTGCTACGTAACAAAACAATATTTTAAACAATATCTATTTTTAATATCGAAAATTTTGTTTTGCAAATAATATAAGTTCTTTAATATCTACATAATATCAAATATATTTAATCTCAAATTTCTATTTTTGTTTACAAATATCTGTACTATCTGTATCTTATCTATATCTACAATATAATTAACAAAAGAATAGCTTTAAAAAGCAAAATCAAATTTAGTTTTAGCAAGAATTGCAAGTTATTTAAGAAATTCTTGATAGATAAAAATTAATTAGATATTAATACTGTTTTTTGTTACAATTACTATTCTATAGATTTTCTATTAAATTAAAACAATTTCGAAAAAAATTTAGAACTTAAAAAGTATTTTGATTTACTTAAATACAATATATTTGAGTTCTTGTTGTCTGTTCGATTTAATTTTTACAGAACTATAATCGACAAACTAACTGAATCAAATTTGTTTAATAATATAAATTTATCAAATATATTAATTCGATTTTTGATATATTAGTTGCTAGATAGCAGTTTTGTTTAATTTTGTAACAAATATATTAAGAAAAAAAACAAAAATAAATTAAGTCGATATTGTACTCTAGTTAATCAACTCAACAATTTTAACAAAAATTAACAAAAAATATTTTAACTTCTTTAAAAAGTAGTTAAAAGTAATATAGAAAAATAACTTCGACTACTTTATAAAAATAGTACTACTATTGTTAAGTTTCAAATTGATAAAAAAATTAATTTCGACTTTGTTTGCAAGCTAAAAATTTAAATTGATTTTTTAAAAATTTATTTAAATTAAGCAGAATTAACAATAAATATTTGCAACAAAACAATATATTGTCTTTAATACAAACACAACAACGCTTTAGTTTAATACAATTTGTTTAAAATTACTATATATTAACTAAAACAAAAGCTTTTTTTCTTTTAAAATAAAAAAACTATATCTATCGAATCTACTTACGTAGTTTATAATTCCGATAGTAATAGCAAATATAACTACTCTTATAGATCTAATTTACAAACAAAAAATCGATTTAACAATATCTATTTTGTTTGTAATCTTAAATCGAAGCTACAAGATATAGAGAACAATAAATACTTTTTTGATTTTTTTGTTTTTACTAAAAATTTCGAAAATTTTAAACAATAGATTACTGCGCTAATTTCTAAATTTAGCAGTATTTCTCGATATTTTATTTTCGAGAAAATTAAATTCAGTTTTGTTGTTGTTAAAATTATCGACAATATTTTTAGAGAAATTAAATATTGTTTGTTTAATAGATCTGTCAATTCTTATCTAACAATAGATAATTTGTTTAAAAATTTAAGTACTTAATAAAACAATTTAAACAAGAAACAATATAACTTTGTTAAAATTATATTGTTCGAATTTGTTATAAAAAATATCGAAATCTTTAATTAATATATTAATTGTTTTATATCTATAATAGTTGAAATCTTTATATTAGAAGTCGATAAAATATATTGATTTAACAAAAGTTTAAACTATAGATTTCAAAGCTGCTATATTATCTTAATAGACTATATTATTTTAAATTAATTTATTAGACTAATTTGTAAAATCGATCTCAAACTTTAACAAATAAAGAATTTTTGTTTAATAATTATTCGAACTTGTATCTATATATAAGCTATCGATAGTATTAACAAACAAAATAATTGTATTAATATCTCTAAACTCTCTAAATATATCAATATAAATATCTGCAACAATAGTAGTTTTAATATATATATTTCTACTCGCAACTAAAAACAAAATATAGAAATATAACTTTAAACTTTTAAAAACAAAATTAAGTCTCTTAATCTTTGTCAAAAATATCTTAAATCAGAATATAGATTTTATTATAGAGATATCTCTTGCAAAAACAAATTAACTAAAATTAAAAAATAAAATTTTTGTTAAATTTAAAACTTATAATATTAGCAACTTCGAGTTGATAGCATTTAGAAAAAATAGTTTCTCTAATATTTCAAATAACAACTTAGATAATTCTAGCAAATTAAAAAATTAAATATTTTCGACAAGAGTTGCAGTTCGAAACAAAAACTAATATTTATAAGAAAAACAATAAAGAAACTCAAAATTATATTTAATTTATAAAATAGAATCTTGCTTGTTAAAGTCGAGCTTAGTTCTAGCACTATTAATAGCAAGTTGTTTAACAATTAGCAACTAGATTTTTATATTAAAATTTGTTCAAATTAAATCTATCTGCTTTTCGATAAATATTATATTAAAATAACGCTACTTATTAATATCGAAATCTTTAATAGAATCTTTGTTAATAGAAAATTTGTCAAACTTTATAAACTTTCTATTATATTGCTTTAAAATTTTATTAAATTATATTTAGTTAATAACAAATTCGTCTCTAATATTATCTATATTGCTCAAATTACTATTAATCTTAGCAAATATATTAATATCTTATAGTATTTAATAATTGAACTGAAACAATTTGCAGTTATTTTCGATATATTCTAAATTAAGAAGTATAATATACAAATTAGAGACAATACACAATCTTTTAAATTTAACTTCGATTATTGTATAAAGTATTGTTTGTTAAATTAACAATTATTAAAGATCTTTAGCAATTAATACAAACAATCAGAATATTTGTTTTTAAAATCTTTTAATAAAATCGATATTTATTAAATAAATATCTCTATATTTTTAAAGCTTGCTATTAAAAAAGACTACAAAACAGTTGTAATATTGTTCGAGTATTTTGTTATACTAGATTAATTAAAGAAAAACAACAGATATCTAGCTTGCGCTGTAGATAGCAATATTATTATAGATATTGCAACTATTATTTTCAATAATTACAACAAGTTCTATATTAAACTTAAACAAAATTCTTCAAATATAAAATAACTTAAAAAGCAGATATATTTAAAGTTTAAATAATAGATTAAATTTTTTAATTTGCAAAAAGTTAATAAATTGTTGTTTAATAGAAATATTAATTATACTATTAATTTTGTTTCAGAAACAACTTCTTTAACTAAAAAAGTCTACAGTATATTTTATTAAAAAAAAGAGATTATTAGAGTCTATCTAGATAATATAAAGAGCAAAAATTAAATTTGCAATAGTATTTTACAATATATTGTTTTTACTCTTATAGTTAAGAAGTCTAATAAAAAATTGCGTATTTATATAAACTATAGAGATCTTAATACTCTAACAGTTAAAAATTGCAATATTTTATTGTTAATTAGAAAAATCTTGCAACAATTATACAAAATTAAGTACTATAACAAATTCGATATTATTGCTGTTTTTAACAAGATTCGAATATATTTTAATAACAAATATAAGACAATCTTTATTATTTGTTACAATCTATTTAAGTACATTATAATATCTTTTGAATTGTATAATATTTCGATTATATTTTAGTTTTTTATTAATAAGACTCTTAGTTTCTATCTAAACAATTTCTATACTATCTATATAGATAATATTTTAGTCTACAGTAATATCGAGAAAAAATATAAGAATTATATAAACAAAGTTTTTACTAAACTTTATAATGCAGATCTTTATCTAAATATTAACAAATATATCTTTTTTGTTAAACAAATTAAATATTTAGATTTAATTATTATTATCGAAAAGATTTAAATAGATTTTAAGAAAATTAAATATATTTTCGAGTAAGAAACTTCTATCTATATATACAATATATAGATCTTTCTAGACTTTGTTAACTTCTATTAATAGTTTATCTATAACTATTTAAATCTAGTTAACTCTTTGTTAGTACTTAGTAAACTCAAAAATAAAAATCTTAGTTTTCTATAGCAATTTAACAATTTTGAAGATCTTGCGTTTAAAACTTTTAAAAAAATCTTTATTAATTAATTTATTCTATATTATTTCGATTTCGATCTAAAGATCTAAATCGAAAATAATATTTTTAACTTTGTAGTTGTTGCTATACTCTCGCAGATAGATTCGAATAAATTGCTCTATTTAATAATTTATATATTTAAGACTATATTGTCTGCAGAGTGCAACTACAAAATCTATAACAAAAAACTATTAACTATTGTTTGCGCTTTTAAGAAGTAGTATTTAGAGTATATCGATATATTTGTCGAGCAATCTATTAAAATTATTATCGACTATTGTAATCTAAAACATTTTATAACTATTAAATAACTTAATTGTTATCAAACTTGCTAAACTAAGTTTCTGTTCGAGTTTAACTTCAAAATTATCTATCGATCAAATATACTAGACGCGAAATTAGACAATTTAATTAGACAATTACAGAATTTGTTTTCTGACAAAAACAACTCTTGCAATTAATTTCAACAACAAACAATTCTTAAGCAATATAACTTAAAATCAAATATAGTTAAAGCTATTGTATTAATTTCGCTATTGTTAAATATTATCTACAATTTAGTAACAAAGTTAGTCTATTTGTTTCGAGACTCTATTAAGTCTAAACTGATTGCTAACAAAAGAATTGCAAAAGCTTGCAAGAAGTTTACTTAGATCTTGCTAATAGTCTGACTAGACAATTGCAGAATTTGCTCTCTAACAAGAACAATTCTTGCAATCAGTTTTAACAACAAACAATTCTCAAGCAATACAACTTAGAATTAGACATAGTTAAAGCTGTTGTATTGATTTTGCTACTGTTAAATATTATCTACAATTTAGTAACAAAGTTAATCTATTTATTTCGAGACTCTATTAAATCTGAACTAATTGCTAACAAAAGAATTGCAAAAGCTTGCAAGAAATTTACTCAAATTTTGCTAACAACTAACAAAAATATAAAATTATTTATATTTCTATTGTTTGTAGTATCTGCATTACTTTAACAAAACAAACTTTATTTTGCTAGATCTTTTCTTTTAGTTTTTTTGTTTGCTATTGTTGTATTTACAATCTTTTAGTCTACAATTCTTTTGTTTTTAGCTATCGATTCTATTTTTTTTTCAGATATATCTATTCTGTCTATAATTTAGCTATCTATATTTGCAATCTTTTTTATAATTGAACTTTTGTTTGCTGTTGCAATCAATTTAACAAAAAAAAAAAATTTGAAATAAAATTCGATTTCGAAATTTTTGTTTAACAGATATTAGAAATATATTTGTATAATAAAAAAATAAAATAGATTATTCAAATTAAAAAAACTAATAAACAAAAGATTTTAATTATTTTTTGTAAAACAATTAAACTGAAATTTAAGAACTATACAATAATCGAATACTTAACAATTAAAATTAAATATCTATTTGTTTAAAACAGAATATATATTCTTCGAAACAAAAATAATACTTTTTAAGTTAAAACAATCAAATTTTAATATAAATTATTAAGTGCTAAATATTCGGATTAAACAGTTACGTTTAAGAAAATATAGTATTACTACTATTAATCTATACTATATTTAAATATTAAAAAATATATTAAAAGCTATTTGATTTGCAAATATATTAAATTATATCGCAAATATAAGTACAATCTACTAAAGTCTTTGTCTATTTTAGATTGTTACTAACAAAATATATTCTGCAACTTTATTATCTCTTTGTTGTTATACTATTATAGAGAAAAGATTTTTTAATATATCTTAATAATAATTGATAGACTATTTAAGAGTAAGAAGTTTATATCTATAAACTCTTTAGAAATTAAAATTGTTGTTCAAATTTTTATTAATTTTGTCTGATATATTAAAAACTTTTTAGCTACTATTATTTTCGACAGAGATATTTAATTTATTGTTTACTTCTAACAATATCTCTGCAAAAGATTAAAAATCAAATTTAAATTATTAATTGTATTCTATTCGAAAATCGACAGTTAAATTGAAAATATTAATACTGCTCTTAAGCAATATCTTCGAACATATATATAGTACAATCAAAATAACTAAATTAATTATTTTGCTATTGCCGAATTTATTGCAAACAATTATATTAGCAAGTCTACTAACTTATTACTTTTTTTTATTACTAAAAACTATCTATTATAATTAAATCTAAAACTATTTGAAGTCTTTCTAACAACAGTATACTCGAAACTTGTCGCAATATAAAGAACGTCGACAAAACTATTAAAAAGATCGAAATTTTGCACAACTTTTTTTGTTAAAAGCTTGTCTAAATTTAAGTTAAACAAATAGAGTTTGCTAATTGTAGATATACTGCAATCTTAAAATTCAAAATCGATAATTAAGTTATGCTCGACATTTAAAATATTAAAACAACTCGATTATACAAGTTTCTAAAATATAAGAATACAAATCTCTATAAAATTATTCAAACAATTAACAATTATATCTACAAACTAAAACTGTCTAAGTTAATAAAAATTTATTTAGTATTTTATTTATAATTTCTGTATCTTAACAAAAACAAATCTTTGTCAAATTAACAAATTAAGCTTTTGTTGTCTATTAATGCTGTTAACAACATTAGCAACAATTTCGAATACTATATTAAAGATATCGGAATATTATAATACAATATACGCAAAAATAACAATAATATAAATTTAAGTCTAACTGTTATTAATTACAGATACAAAATACTACAATATTAAATTCTCTTTATAAACTACATAAACTACAACAATAGATCTAAATAACTAAACTATTCTATAGTTAACAACTGTTTTAACTTTGTTATTAACTTCTATTACAAATATTCAAATACAGCAAAATTTTACTAAATATTTAAGATATCTTCTGATTGAAAATCTAATAAGTAGAATAATTTGTATCTATATATTTTCTGCGCTCTACTATTACTATTGTCAAACTTTGCTTAATATATATTTACAGCTCTTGTTGTTATATCTAGAATCGATTTCGAAAACATATTGTTGATATATTACTATTGTCGAAAGTTATTTATTATATATTTGCAATCGAAATCAAATTTAATTTATTATCTTATCTTCTTCTGTATCTAACAAGAATTCCGAAAATATATTATCGATATATTACTACTGCCGGAAATTAGCTAATATATATTTGCAATTTTTGTTGTTGTCTCTATAGTATTTCTGCTAGACACTCTATAACTATCTCTTCTAAAAATTCTTTAAATCAGAATTGACTTAATATTTCTGAATATATATACAAATATATATAAATTGCTGTTAAAATACTTTTATATTATTTTCTTTCTCTGTATTGCAGATTTAGACAAACGTGTCCGAATATAGTTAAAATTTAACAAATTTCGACTTTTCGATATTATTATTTTCTCTTGTTGTTATCGATTTTTTCTTAGATTATATAACTAATCGATTTTCTAAATCTTCTTAAATATAATCGATTTTTCGAATCTTTTTAAACGCAATCGATCTCTATTTTGCTATTAATTTTTTAGTTTTTGTATTATGTAATTCGAACTTTTTTTTTAGAGTTAGAATTAATAATTTTTTGTACTTTTTTTAATTTTTTTATATTTGATATTTTCTTAAAATTTATTTACTCTTTTATCTCTTTCGATCTTGTTGTTGCTCGACAAATTGTTCGAAACTTAATATCTATTGTCTGACAATTGTTCGAAACTCGATATCTACTATTTAACAGTTATTTAATATTTAATTTCGAATATTAGATTGTATTCGACAAACGTATTTAATACTAATCGAGAATAGTTAGAGATTAACTAGAATACTATTTGCAATATATATATTTATATTACTGTTTTTTGTATATTTTGTTTTAAAAATTTTCGATTATCTTTTCTATTTAACAAATTTATTTTGTTGTCTAATATATATCAAAAATTTTAGTTCTAATTGCTAAACAATATTTAATATATATCTAATATTAATCGAAGCTTGTATTTAATAAGCACTTGAAATCAACTAAAATTAACTAAAAACGTTAACTGAAAGATTTGATATTACTTTGTCGAAATTTGCAAATAGAAAAAAGAGATAGTATTACAATTTTAGACTAAATAGATTTTGTTCTTCGATTATTTTTCGAATTTTCGCTTTTTAGTCTCGAATATACTACAGATAATGTCTAGCGTCTTAACACTTATAGTACTTATATCTATTTCCTGTATATAGTTAGTTCTACATAGCTAATACTCTTGTCAATCAACTATATACTAGCTATTAAAGCTCTAATCCTGACATTTGCTTACTATATATATATCTTTCTGCTAATTTGCAGTAAAAATACGTCTTTCTTGTCTGTCTCGCATTTATATGCTGTGTTTGTTAAAATCTTTATGTAGATCTTTCTAATATATATATCTATTAGACAAAAGATTAACTTCAAGATCTAAAACAAAAAGAATATTTGTTAAATATACTTTGTTTCTGTTCTTTGTATATATTGTTGCTGTTCTATACTAATCTAAAAACAATTTCCTCTCTCCGATCTTAACAATATGTCTAGAAATAACAATAAGAAAATCTATTTTCTTTGAACAATATTGCAAGTTCTTTATTAATACTTTTCTTAGTATCGAAGTTGCTATTATTAAGTAAAGATTCTCTCGACAAGCTATTGTTTTTAGTATTGTAAGCGCGATACTTCTTGTAAGATTTTCGTCTATTATTTTTGATAGTTTTTGTTTTTTCTATTTTCTTTTGAATATATTTGCGAATATCGACGCAAAAAAAATACTTTTTAACAAGATATTTAAAACTCTAACAAAGATAGCAGCAATATATATTTCTATTAATTTTTCGATCAAAGAAGCTAAGTTTTCGATAAGAATTAAAGTTCGATTCTAAAGAGAAATTTTAATACTAATATTAAAATCTTAAACAACTAGTTTTGCGTTTAATTTATATAGTAGTTTTATCGATCTTAAATAATGTTTTCTTTTTCTGCAACTTTTAAAAAATTATATCGATATTAAGAGAATCTTAAGTATTAAGAGTATCTTGAGTTGCAATATATTTTAAGAATAAAAAAACTAGCAATATCTAAATTAGTCTATTGTTGCAATATAGTTCCTTTATATTAGATTAAATCTCGACAATCTTTTATTCTAGTTTTTTAAAATATGTCTATACTTTATTGATACTCTAATTAATAGACTTTTTGTAGTTTATATAGTTTGTTAAGTACTATCTTTTAATAATCTAAAACTTCTTTTTGTATTTATATATTAAGAATTTTTATATCTTATATGCAATAGTTATAACAATTACGTTCTTCTTCTTATTCTTGTTCAAACAAAGTTAAATATAAAAAGTAGTTTTAATATTTGTTTTTATATCTTTAGATTAAGAAATTATTAATAGTATTAAATTAGTTTTGCTTGTAGAGATAGAAAGTACAATAGAGTCTAAAAATTAAATTATATTTTAAAGATTTTCTGCTATAAGATAGTTTTTTATTCGACAAAATTATTGCTTGCTTGTAATTCGACTAAGTATATTAATTGTTTTGTATATATTGTTCTCTATAATATATAGAAATAAATAAAATAAGATTAATAAAAAAATAAAAAGATAGATAAAGTAATACTTGTTAAATAACAATAAAGAAATTTAATATACTAATCTTTTATCAATCTAGTACAAAAATTGTAATTATACTATTGTCTTAACAGTATTTTCTAATATTGTGTTTGCTTTTTTTAAAACAATTTAGTCTACTTTTTTTAAAGCGTTAACTAACTTTCTTTTAAACAATATAGTCTGCTTTCTTTAAAGTATTAACTAGCTCTCTTTTAAATATATAAGATAGTCTCTTTTATTGTTGTTTGTTTTTTGTAAAATTTGTAATCGAGCGAAATTAGTTTGTTTATGCAAAAATCTTTTGCGTAACTTAAAGATATATATCGATTTCTATCTATTAATAGTAGTATCTTTTGTTCTTTATAGAATACAATTAGAACTATTGCAATAATAATATTAGAAACTGTTAAATTAAAAGTTTTTGCAAATTCGAACTTATAATCTATTGAAAAATATAACAAACAATATAGTAAATTATTAGTATTCTCGAAGATAATTATATATAAAGAGCAAAGATTGCAGAATATATTGTAGTTTCTAAGTTAATCTTAATTAAGTTTAGCTTACTTAAGTTAAATTAATTTAGATCTAAACTAGTTTGCTAAACAAATTAATTAGAAGTAGACAAATAGCTTTTCGAATTATCTATCTGCTACTATCTCGATCTATAGACTTTAGATATATTGTTATTGTATTGCGCAATATTGTATAAAAACAATATATCTATTAATATCTTTTCTGAGTGCTATTCTACTTATATTAAAAACAAAACTCTTTATATTAATATTTACAAAATAAGAGTAATTCTTTATATTCTTTGTCTTTAACTATTTTGTTTTTGCAATAACAAAATTATTATTTATAGCAATAATATTGTTGTTGTTATCGATTTTAATAAAGAATCTATTTGTAACAACTCTATAAATCTTTTGCAAAATATTGCTATAATTCTTGCTTTTAACAATATATTAATAGAGTCGATTTAAATTAACTCTAAATTAAATAATTTTGCAAATCTGTTTTTATAAAATAAATATAAGACTATTGCTAACAAATATTTATAGTTAATATATCTTGTTGTTTAAATTCTTGCAATTTTTTTAACTTCTAATATACAAAGATATCTTTAGATTGAAATATAGCTCTTTTTCTATAATAAAAGTTTGCTATTTTTACAAAAGATCTATACTTAACAATCTTTAAAAACTATATATAATATTGTTATCTTTATTTTTATTGCAATATTCTGTCTACTATTATTTAAAATCTTATTAGTTAAACTATTTATCTAAATCTCGACTATATTAAAACAAAAACTATTAAAAACTATATCTATAGTTTCTGTTCTATCTATATCGATAGAAGTTATTTTAATTATACAATTTTTAGTAATCTACTTTTTCTTTGTATTATATACAATATTAAATATTGTTAGAATAACAATATTCTTTGTAAATACAAAACTATTATACAAGATATTCTATTAAATATTCTATCTATCTTTAATATAATTATACAATTAGATATTATTTTTTATATTGTCTTTTGTTTTGTTTTTGTAGATTTTCTGCAAACAAACAAATTTATATAGAATATATATAATTTAAATAATACAAACTTTGTTAATTAATTTATTATTAGATTATCTATTAAATTTTTTGCAAATAGACTCGAACTAGATATTTCTATTTTTAAAATAGATTCTTTTTGCAAAAATATTACTTTTAGAATTGTTATTGCTAACAATATCGATTATACAATTGTTTTTTTAAAAAGAATACTTTTTATAGTATCTAATTACTCTATCAACTCTTTATTTAATATCGACAAAAATATCTTTAATAAAAAAAGAATTATTAATATTCTTTGTTAAAAGCTTTGCTTTTTAGAATATAATAATTATTATATTAGTTATTTTTTTTGTTGCAATATAGCTACTAAGATATGTAATTCTAATATATTAGAGATTATAATTATATTTTTAGATTGTTAAAAATCTAATATTTATTTATATTATATTAAGATTAATTTTAATTTAATTCTACAAACTTTATATTGTTATTAGAACTACTAGTTTTTATTGTTTTTGTTTTAACAATATTGTTTTAAAACTTAAAGAAAATTAATCAACTTTAAAATAGTTCTAATAATTTTATCAATAATTTTATATTATTGACAATCTCTTTCGCACGCTTTTAGAGCAACAATAAGATACTTTTTAAGATAGTCGATACTTAAATATCTTATATATAGAAATAGTATTTTTGTTGTATTTTTTCTAACTTTTTGTTAGATCTTTTCTATCTATTTTAAGTCTTAAAAACAGTAGTAGAGTTCTGCAGAACAGAGAGACTAATATCGAAAATAAAAAAATTTAAAGAGTTAGTACTTAACTATCTGCTATACTATTTAGTATAATGTTACGCTAGTACTTCCTACGAAGATATTAGGATAAATTGTGCTATTGAAGAGTTTGTAGACGTCTTTAGGCAATGCAAGCAATCACTTGATAACAAGGATTTGCAACTATAGGCAATTTCTATGTTCAATAAATCTTAAGAAAGATTCGATGAATCAAAGTAACAATAAGTAAAAATTTATGATAAATTAAACACAATTTATAAAAGAGTTGTATTTTAGTTTCTATATATTAAGAAAATACTAATTGTTTATCTTGTTCGTTCGTCGAACAATGCGAATATGATTGTTCGTAATATTCGTTTGTTAAATATAACAAACATTATGCTTAAATTGCTCGCTTCTTAAGTATGACAAACATAATAATAAATTCGCTCAAAAACGTAGAATTTAAATCATTGATACAACTTTAATAAGCTCGTAACATTATCTCTTTTCTTTAGAGTTTTTGTCTCGAAACTCAATGTCTTCTTATTATGTTTTCAAAAAAAATTAATACTAAATATTTTTTCTTTCGAAGAAAAATTTTTTTTAACGCTTTGAGTTCGATGTTTTTAACGATGCGTTCTTGTTGTAACTATACGATGTCTAGTAAAACTTGTCGTATAAGTAATAATTCTAAAAAGTGTGTGAAGTGTGTGCGATCTAATTGTGATTATAATTTAACAATTTTTTCTACATTGATCAAACGAATTTATGAAGAGCGAATGCGCTTAAAGAAAGAAGTGGGCGATGCGTATACAAAGCTAAGTCAACTAAAAAAACAATTAGATTTTCTAGAGAATAAGAAGAAAGAAATGATTGTGACGAAATGAAAGAACATTAACGATTTGAAGATAAATGAAGCACACTTCGTCGAGTTCGTTACAAAGATTTTCGAATTATTGTTTAATATATCGTTCGAACAATTTTAATTTTTGATTAATTGAAATTAAGATGCTATTTTTATGCCTTGCTTTAATAAAACTTCTTTAGAAGATTTTGGCAACAATTAAGATTCTTTTTTGATTTTTACGTATTCTTTAAGATAAAGTATTTTTTTTATTTGATAAAATACTTTTGATCTTTTTGTCGTAGAATTTTTTCAACTTCGAATTGATTCTCTTTTTGCGAATAAAAATAAAATATGTTCTATAAAGACGTGATTAAGTTTATTAACTTCAACAATAAGATATAAAATACTAGAAATATTTTGACGTTCTTAGATAAATCGAATTTATAGTTGATTGATTTCTTAGTCTTTTTGATGAGAAACGATTCGATTTTGACATGATTTAATTTCTTGCTTAGCTTTCTTGTTCTAAGATTTTTTGTAAAAAGATATATTTTATTTCTCTCTTTTAGTTGAGATGTCGTTTTTCGTTTTTTATTTTAGTATTTAATTAATCTTTCTTGCATTTTCGAGATGTTGTTGTGTATCTTTTTTAATGTCGTTATTCTTTCGATAACTAATTGCGCAAATAGATGCGTGCGCTTTTCTCTAAAGAGATTTGATTTCTTGTTACAATTGACGAAGAATAAAGTTATTTTAGTGATATTCGAAACCTTTGCATTGAGTGCTAATTGCGTCATAGATAAAAGTGATATCTAATTGCTATAAGTATTGTTAATGTAGTGCCTTAAATATTGCTTAAGACTTTGATTCGTTCTCTTTATTTAATCATTTGTGATCGAATAATAGACAATAGACATTTGAAGTCTTGTATCTAACATTAAGAGAAGCGTCTTTCAATAATTAGACGTAAAGAGCTTGTCTCTATCACTAGTTAATCTCTTAAGTATATCGTGATATTGTATAAGTCGATTTAATATAATGTATTTTAGTTGTTTTGCGATGAACTTCTCTTTGCATGCGATAATATGTGAGTACTTAATAAGCTTATTAATCATTATTAGTATCGAATCATATTTGTCTCTAGTTGCTAAGTTCGTCAACTTTAGCAACTTAATAATGAAGTTTATCGTGACTTTATTTCATGACGATTTAGATAATTCCTAATATTAGATTTCGTCATAGTTCGCGTGCGTACTATGCTTGTTTTGCTAACAATTAAGATATCGTTTAATGTATGTCTTAATAGCTTGTCTCATTTGTAAGAACTAACAATGCTAACATAAAAGTTGAAGAATTTTTGTCACTCTTAGGTGTCCTTGTAGTGATTCGTCATGATGTTTCTTATATATTCGTCAATTTTGTCGATAAATATCTAGAGTTTTCCTTTCTTTATTAAAAACTCTTTCGTATTATTTTGAAGTATTCGTAGTGTAGCATTTAGCTCGTATTTGTTTGTTAATAATGATTCGTCTTTGTTAACCTTAAGTATGTTGTAATTAAACGATTTTTTCGTTTTTATGTGATCATTTCTTTTGCTAAGTGCGTTTGCTTTATTATTATTTTTGTCTAAAGTATATTGTATTTTGAACTTGTACTATTCAAGTCTTTTTAATTATCGCATTTGTCTTTTGTTTAGTTGTTTCGTAATAGTAAAGTGCACAAAATTCTTGTAATCTATAAGAATCGTAAGTTTTGATAATTCTTCTATGTATATTTTTCATGACTTTAAGAAGATTATTATAGCAAGTAGTTTTTTATTGTGAACATTATAGTTTTGTTTAATTAACAAGAGTTTTCTCGAGAAATATGTCATTAAATGTTACATGTTTTCATGTCTTTAATTAAAGTATATATTAATAACTAAATTTAATGCGTTAATTTCAATTTTGCTTAACAATCGCAAATCGTATATCTTTAATATTAATTTTTTCAAACATTTTAACTTAAGATTTTGAAATGATTTCTCTTCTACAAGTCTTCATAATTATGACGTATTTTTTTCGTAAAATTCGTTAATAATATCGCGTTTGCTAAGTAGTTTTTGATGAATTTCTTATTGTAATTTATAAAACTTAAAAAGAATTATACTTCTTTAACATTTATTAATGATTTTTATTCTTTAATTGCTCGTAGCTTTTTAAGATTCATGCGTATTTCGTGTCGTTCAACGACAAATTTAAGAAAATTAACTTTCTTTCGATAAAATTCGCATTTCTTTAATTTAAGATGTAAATTTCTCATGTTTAAACATTTTAATACTTTGAAGATATAACTAACATGCTCTTTTAAAATTTTTGAATAAATCATAATGTTGTTCAAGTACGCTATGACAAATTGATCTAAATATTGTCGTAGTATATCATTGATCATTTCTTGACACGTTGTTAAGACGTTTGTGAGTTCGAACGATATTATCGTGTATTTGTATAATTTATATTGTGTGCAAAAAGCTATCTTTTACTTTTTTCTTGCTTTTATTTTAATTTAGTTGTACGCTTTTTGTAGATCTAGTTTAATAAAATACTTCGCTTCAAATAGTCGATTCTAAAGTTCGTTAATATTAAATAGTGAATATTAATTCTTAATCGTAATATTATTTAGCTTTTGATAATCGACACATAGACGAAGAGTTTTATTCTTCTTTAATACAAAGAGAATTAAATATCTTGCCTATAATTAGGATTTTCTAATAAATTCTTTTTTTTCGTTTTTTGCTAGATATTCGCGAAGTACTTCGAGCTTTTTCTTAAATAAAGTATATATAAGTTCAAACGTAAATTGCTTGCTTAATTCAAGTCTAATTTCGTAATTTTACGATTAATGTTTAGAAAAAGTCTTTGTTGTTTTCTTTTCTTAAAATAAATGCTTTCAATTGTTGTATATTTATAATACGTATTTTAGCGATTTCTTCGTTGTATTAGATAATTTAAGATTTCTAGAAAATTCGTAATTTTTTTCATTTACTTTGACTTTGTAGTCTAATTAATTTTTGTTAATGTTTGTCAAATTGAACTTTGTTAAATCGTTTTTTTGCAAAAATGCAAATTCGTTGCTTGCGATCGATTTTCGACTTATTCTTTTATTTATTATTGAACGTTGTTGATGCGTAGATTGAATGTGAATTACGTGATCACATTGCGTAAATTTAAGTACTTGTGTATTTTAGTTAACTTCTAGATTGTGTTGCTTCAATCAAAGCATTTTTAAAACGATATTATGAATAATTATTTTTACTATATTAAAGATTAGTTTCTCGTAATGTTGCTAAATAGTTATTAATAATAACTTCGTTTCTCTATTTACTTTTTCATTCTCGTCGAATAATGGGTTTTCATTTATAATTATTAGATTATATGCGTTAAGCTTCTTTTAAGTAGAGTATTTTTCTCTCTTAACAAAAGCTCTAGTTATAAAATTACTTATTGCACTAGAATTAATCATTGCGATAAATCGTTGTTCATTAACTTTAATTAATGTGATAAAACATCGTACGTATGTTGTTAAATTTAGTTGTTGCTATTAGGTTAACATATTGCATTTCTTTGATATGCTCTTTATTAAAGAATTTGAACTTTTTCTTGTTTTGATGTTAAGACTTCTGCTTCAAGCGTTTGCTTGCGTTAAGCTTTCTTTCTATGCTAAATTAATAATTTTGATTTTTTAAGAAATCAATTGACTTCTTCTTTGTCTTCTAGATGAGTTTAGCATAAGTTGTTATAGCATTCTATCTAGTTAAGTGTCGCGTATTTCTTTGCTTTATTTATCTTTTTTTAAGATAAACTTACATTGCTTAGTTGTCGTTCGATTTTATCAAAAATTTCTCTTTTTATAGTGACGTCGCTTTCTAGCGCTTTCTCGCATTTATTCACGATTTAATTTATCTTTTTTTCTCTTGATAAGCTAGCTAAAGCGTCAAGGTGTTTCGTGATGTCTTTTAGGCATTCGTGAAAGTTCTTTTAGTCGTATTTGTCGTCTAAGTTTGTTACTAAATAAAAATATAACGTTTTTAATCGTTTCGCTTTTATAGTTTCGTTAAGTATTTGATTAACTTCTTGCGTAAATGCGAATGTCTTGTTTGATGATGTTTCATCTAGAACTTTTTGTAACTAATTTAGATTTTCTATCAAATAGTAGTCGTCGTTCGATCTAGTTTTGAGGGTGTTCGTCTTTGTGTCAATTTGCTCCCTAATGTCGTTTTAACTATTGAGTGTCTCTCTTAACATAGCATTGATTTGTCGACGATTTATTAAGTTTCGTGATCGACAATCTCTTGCGAAGTAACTTAATTTATCACATAAATAGCACGTTTTTTAAAATTTATTATCTTGCTTTTCTCTAAAAATTTTCTCTTTACGTTGTTAAGTAAAATCTAGTTTCATAAATGCAAATCCACGATAATTAAGATTGCTATACTTTTGATTAAAACGAAATTCTTTTTGCTAATATTCGATCGCTAATTTAAAGAAGATTTTTGTCTTTTCTTAAAATTAATTATATCTTTTTTTTATAGCTTTTTTATATAGTTTATCGTCGAAATCAATAACTACTTCGATGAGATCAAACATATCGTTAAGAGTTTTTTTATTACGCATAATTTTGTTCTTTAGATTGTTCTTAAAATTTCGTCGAAACATTGTTATAAATGCGACATCGTTTCACTTGATTAAATTGACATACTTTTGAAATCTAACGACGTAGTTTGTTGCAAAAATTCGTTAAGTTAAATGTTAAATCACTCTTTTTGTAATTTGTTTTTCGTTAGATGTTTTAAAGATTCTTTGAAGCTCTTTTTTGAAATTGTTAAAGTTTATGAACATTGTACGAGAGTTTTCGCTATTGTTTTTCAAATATTTTCGTAAATTTGACTTGAGCTAATGTTGAGCTCTTTCTTTGAGAAATGTTGATGCAAAAATCGTCTTTTGATTCGCTAAAACAAAATAGAAGATGAAATAAATATTTATTTACATAAGCTAGTTCTTCAAATCGATACAATCTTCATAATAAATATCGAGTTTATTAATTTTGATTTTGTCGTTTCTTATGATCAATAATTGACGTAATGTTGATGAGCTAGTGTTTGAAATAAAGACGCGTTGATCTAATACAAACATTCTTAGAGTGTTCAAAGTGTTACGCTAGTACTTTCTACGAAAATATTAGAGTAAGTTGTGTTGTTAAAGAGATTTGTAAACGTCTTTAAGCAATGTAAGCAATCACTTAATAACAAAGATTTGCAACTATAGATAGTTTCTATATTTAATGAATCTTAAGAAAGATTCGATGAACTAGAGTAACAATAAGTAAAAATTTATGATAAATTGAATACGATTTATAAGAAAGTCGTGTTCTAGTTTCTATATATTAAGAAAATACTAGTTGTTTATCTTGTTCGTTCATCGAATAATGCGAACATGATTGCTCGTAATGTTCGTTCGTCGAACATGGCGAACATTATGCTCAAGTTGCTCGCTCCTCGAGCATGGCGAGCATGATAGCAGGTTCGCCCAAAGGCGTAGAACCTGAACCACTGGTACAGCTTTGGTAAGCTCGTAACATATAGCAATTGCTTATTGTATTTTTTTTTTCTTTTCTTTTTATTGTATTCGACTTTTTTAATCTGTCTTTTTACTTCTTTTGTTTCTGTTGTCTAGACTGATCGTTCGGTTCCAACAGTTGGAACCGAATTGCATAAATTATGAAAATACTAACTATATTAGGTTAAAACTTGACCTAATTAGGTATAACTTTCGGGTCGGGTTATAGATTTTGGGGAAA
>JAABUW010003727.1_pt1 | contig 21334 bp, 22 predicted proteins | sample 5560081 | NCBI WGS metagenome assembly JAABUW01 (sample SAMN10711882, study PRJNA513363) | rock metagenome | isolation source: Antarctica rocks | place: Antarctica: Victoria Land, Knobhead sud
GCCTGGTAGCTTCAAGTATACCAACAGCGGCCGACTTACACCACGACGAAGGCAGCCTAGAGAAACGCGAATTCAAACAATGCAGCGCTGCTGAAACTGGGGGAATCTATATCCTCTAGTCCGATGCTCAGCAAGTGGTCACAAATATTCAATCCGAGCTCGACAGCTATCGGTTTATTCCATCTAGACAGACCTCGTAGTGGACGTCCGGCACCTTCGTAACGAGTACATTTTCGAGAATACCTATGTCAATGATTCCGACATCGTGAGCATTGCTAACACGATCTTGAGTAATTGTTGTGTCCCGGACGCGCTTGGGTACTACTGGGGGGGCCAAGGGTTGACGTACGGCGACACTGGGTTGTAAGTCCTCATTTAACATACACTACAAATCGTGGGACAGTCGCTGACTCTCTCCGACGTCGTTAGAAACCTCCTTCTCAATGTTGTGCCCGCGGAATCTAGCTGGTACAACCCATACTGGTAGGAAGAGGAGGCCTTCGTCAAGTACCGGATACAGCAGGGTGCACTCGGTCGCCCTGTTCGTGTATAGGATACGGGAGGCATGAGGCAAGCAACGAGCGCGATGCGGTTGTTCTCGAAGCGATGAAAGCGGTGCGCTGGGCTGGAAGAAGTTATGCTTTTCCTAGTGGAATGAAGGGGATCTGTTACGTGGGAACGCGGCGTTGCGCTCAGGAGGAAGCGGCGCTCGTTATATCTGCCTGCATATATATGTACCGTCGTTCAGCTCATCCTCGAACCACGTCGTTGCAAGCTGCGTGTCCGCAGATTCCACAAGCAGAAAACATCGGTCCACGTAACGATCACCATCATGAAAAGAAAAGCAATGTCGGCATAGAGCTGGCGGCACAGTCGCTGCGAATCATCTGGTCCGGTTTCACAGTTCCATCCATTGATCAGGGCAGCCAGCGTCTGTCGTTGGGTTAGCTACAGGAACGTCATAAAGGCTAGTAGAGCTTACGCATCCTCCGCCTAGCGCGAAGCCTCCCATAAACTGGCTGCCGAGAACGACCACGTACCAATGTACTGTGGTTAGGTAGATGTCTATGAGGGCCAATCCTACGTCAAAGAAAGCCCAGACAGCGACGAAGATGCAGAATTTCAGAGCTCCGACCCCAGAAGTAACCTTTCTGCAATCCTCATCGTGCGTAATATCTTCGCAAAGCGTTCGAAGATGCATCCACCTGGCAAGCAACGATGCGGACAGACCCAGGATGACAAGGGCGAGGACAATCTACTGCCTGCGTCAGTGATCGAATCCATAGCGGAACCGGACAACGTACCTCAGCTCCACGACACACTGCTACAACAGTTTTGAGTGTGTTCGTTTTCATTGATGAAGGTTGATAGATGCATTGCCAGAACTCGAAGAGCGTACCCGTATACTCGGGAGAGGAGAAGCCTGCAAGATGATGTGTCCCTATACCATGATACAACAGTCCAAGTAGCTTTACAATACAGCCAGGGTGAGGTTGAATACACCACAATGCTGTTCAACATCCAGTACTTGTGGTAGAGAATTGGGCGACTAAAACATTGATTAGGTTGCGACGCAAACATCGCGCAGCCTCGCGGTCACACCACCAGAAGGCCCCTGTGCGGTTTGACGTCCCGAGCCACCCCTCTCGGAGTGTATCAATGTACATGCAGGCAGTCTGGGCGGCGGTACAACGTCAGATCGGGACCGATTCAAGCCTTGTGCATGGAAATGTAACAGGACACGGAGATGTCAACGTGATTGTAAATCCACGTGTGGTAAAGAGAAGATCTCCATCGGGATTACTGAAAATCTCGGACGATCACAACACTGTCAGACGTTTTAGCCTTACACCCGACAAAGGGTTCCATCGGATCGTTGGCTCCAACCCTCACTTCCGACACATACGGCGCACCAGAAGACGTCTGAAGGATCCAATCGCTTCTTAATCGACAACAGGCGAGCGTAGTTTGAGCCCCAATAGGCTTCCTGGAAGTTTGGTTCGTTCACATCGCCCTGGCTCATTTATCAGCACGATCCAATGCGGAGTTGTGTTGGCCTAGCCTGGGCAAGGCAGCCACTGTTTGAGCGGACTTACCTCGTTAAGGTATGAACCTGTATCAGGTGCAAGCTCCCGCAAGGCCTCCATGTAGACATCGGTGAGAAGATCGGTCTGCACCTGCTTTGCGGTATCGTTCTGAAACGGCCAGGTTACAGACACAACATATTGAACATAGGCTTCACGCCAAGCAGGCGTCACGGAGTCGCTCCCGCCAGCAGGTTTCGCAGCCCACAGTCCCGGGCCAGCAATAAAATTCAGGTTGGCCACCGTGCCAGCGGGCGTAGCCTTCTCCATGGCCGCGCGCAGTGTTGTGGTATCAGTTAATGCCTTACCATCAAGGAGGCGGTTGCCGATGGCTGAGTTCGCCCCAATTGGGGCAATATTCTTGTTGACCAGGTACCGTGCATAAAGGCTGGGATACTGCGTTGGCACAAACTGTGCCCGGACCCCTTTTATGGAAGAGATGAACTCTTGCAGTTCTGTGGTGGCTTCTGTAAGCTGATCGATGGTGCCATTCGGAAGGATCAGTTCACCGAGCACGCCACCGACTATGAGGTCTTCCTGCGAGAATGGGAGGGTATAATTAGTATAGATCTCGCCAGAGAAGCACATGGTGTCCCAGCGGTGGGACGTTTTCATCAAACTTACGTAAGGGTACTCTGGCGCAAAATAGATATAGCCCATCACATTGCTCTCCTGTAGCAGCGGAGTGTGTGATACAATGTACGTGGCGAAGGTCCAGAAGGCCTCCGAGTTTGGCTCCGCTGCTATAGAGACTGAAAGCGATGCGGTAGGCATGTCAGGGAATGTCTTGAGTGTGACGGAGGTCATGACTCCGAAAGTGGCTCCACCTCCCTACTCCAGAGTCAGTCTCTATCGACAGTACCAGTGTGGCGGTACTACGCACCCCTCGCATAGCCCAGAAGAGATCACGATTCAGCTTCTCATTTGCCTTCACAATTTCACCCGAAGCCAGGACTACTTGCATCTCAAGCACTTGGTCGGCTGCTAGTCCGAGCATTGCGTTGAGGGGAGAGTGTCCACCTCCAGTCACGTAGCCGCCCAGCCCGATCGTATCTCCAGTCCCACCAACAAAGGTAAGGTTGAGGTCGCTAGCAGCAGTATAGATCTGTCCCCAATCTTCACCTGCCGCAAGGGTCGCCGCCGAATATGGTTTACACGTAGGGCAGTGCGCCGGTCTAAACGCGGAGTGGAACTCGATGCCACGGATGTGCTTCGTCCATATGGACAGCGAGTCCGGTGCCACAGACCTACCTAGAGGGTACCATCAGCCCACATTCCACTGTACATGCGCCTACACGCTTAAAGCCCAGGCTACCCAAGTAATCGTGACCAGAGCCTTTCACGTTCAGTCGAATGTTGTGCTCCCTGACGAAGTTGATGCCAGCAGCAACATGCTCGGGAGTGCTGGCGTTGACTACGTAGATCGGAAAGCCGTCGCCACTGCAATGATAAATCGGCTGAGATAGACAAGAGTCATTGGCCCAGTTCGGATTGACAGCACCCACTGGGTCTTCTGCGTAGGTAGTGGCACTCGTCCAGTCGGTAGCGTTGCAGACCTCGGCGTCGAAGGTTGGCTGGTCAGCGTGACAAACAGCAGCTGGGGGCGTCGATTTGATAAGACGACCGTCGAGGCTGCTACTCAGAGCTTGCCATTTGGTTTTGCGAGGCCATCTATGTGACTGAGGCGTCAACCTGCAATGAGACGCTGTGGCTATCGTCCACAGCAAGGTGTGGAAAAGTAGAAAGTTCATCGCAACGTAGAGGTAGATGAATTCCGGATGAGTCTTTCCTACCTTAGTCGAGCATGATTATATACCACAGGCCCACAGTCTTCATACAGTACTCAGCCGGGGCACTGTATACTTTTCGCACATTCGATCTCAATCGGGCTGCATCACGTTACCTAACTGGCGACGACATGCCTGTGTTCCGGCGGCCGCAATTTCGATTAACAGCATGCTGGTTATTTGGATGCCCGTGCCACGGCACTCTCGAGATGGCTCGAGGGTCAACAAAGTTAGGTGACCGTAGGTGTAAGATGGAGAGTTCCTGGGCAGAAGGAAGTCAGGAGACTCGAAAATTGCCACCCGAATGGGAAAGGTCGATTTCCAAACTGCAGGTGATCCCTGAGACTTGTGCAGGCATAGCCTCCACCACTCCCGAGTTACCATCACAGGGTTTCGTGCTTCTCATATATCCTGTTAGAGTCTCAATCGTCGAGAATGATCATGAGTCTTCAGTACCATCCACCTCGCCATGGTAGGCGTCCCTGGTCGTTCCAAAGCATGCCAGCCGTGTAAGAAGCGTCGTGTGGCAGTAAGTAGTTCCCGAGGCGCCGTGATTCTACGTTTGTCAATACTGACTGCTGTTGCATCAGTGTGACCAGCAGCAACCAAAATGTTCACAATGCTCCAAGAGGAAGCAGGACTGTATCTACCACCTAGGCTGCATCTTCGTTCTCGCCGAAGCAGGGAGCCATAAAACCGTGTACAAGAAGAGCGACTCGCAGGTTCATGTCAATGATGTCGCTATCAAGCCCCAGCATCGCGCCAATGGGAAGCATGACTCTGCAGGCCTTAATGTTCGTAGCCAAACTTCTGCAGAGCTACAGGTGGCACGACTAGCCAGAACTCCCACGCAGGGCTACGCCATACAGCAAGCCTTGGTAGCAACCGCGATATCTGAAGGCCAGTCTAGCAGCTCGTACACACTACCGAGCATGCTCGCAAAATCTCTCCAGCTAGATGCACCTGGCTACATGTACGCGGCGCCTCTCGCATGTTTTGCCGCGTGGCGTGGCCGCCGAGACGGCAATGCGACTCTGATCAGTGCAAGCCACCAGCTCTACATTCGCGCTCTGCGTGAGACACAGGTCGCACTATACGATCCTCAAATTGTTCTTGCTGATTCGACACTTGCTGCTTGTAATGCTCTTGGCTTGTTCGAGGCCTTGGAATGCCCTGATCGTTCGATCAGTGGCTACCAATGGCATCGTGACGCTTGCTGTCGTCTCGTGCAGTTGCGCGGTCCAGCAGCGCATGTAGACGGATTTGGCCATATCCTGTTTCTCAGTATTCGGCCATTTGGTGTAAGTAATCACAATACTGACGAGCCATCCGGGTAGCTGAGTCTGACTGATGGCGACCAGATACTCGAGGCGGTCGAACAGGCTCGTCCTAACTTCTTGAGCGACCCGGAGTGGATGACGATCCCGTGGCTCAGTAACGTCAAAGCACCGATGGACGTCCTGGTCGATACACTTACCCGAGGGCCCGCCATTCTCCGCAAGGCCCGACATCTCGAGGCTGGCTTGACGAGCGCGAGACCTGAAGATACACTTGCACGGATGCTCGAGATCGTCTACGATATGTCTTGCGTGCTATACGAGCTAGATGTGTTCTACGAAGACTACGAGCAGACCACTCAGGTGCCACAATGCTGGGAGACAGACTCATTTGAACAGGAGTCACCAGACCTCGTTTTCCAGCCCGTGCTGCACTTCGCGGATCTTGGAGCAGCTACAACTCTGACCTTGTACTGTACGACATTTCGTGGTTTGGGTCTACTCAGAAGGTCAACATGCTGACTGTCGATAGGGGCTGTACTTGCAATGGCATGGGTATCCCTGGCAGATTTGCTGAACGGTTGCATGCAAGCCGGGATGCAGGACTTGTTCTTCTCAACATTCCATGCCCAGCGGGAGGAATTGAACAATCTTCGTCGACCTTTGGCAACATACGAGGACATGACGATGGAGGTTCTACGTGATCACTGGCTCGACAATGCACGCAAAGTGCTCGGGAGTGTTGCTTACTGCACCACTGAATCCTCGATCGAATCTGGGCCACCTAGAGTGGCTACAGCTCTCTCAATGATCATCGACATTCTCAAGGGTCGACTAGGTGCCACGCATGAGTATCGCTGGGCTGTTCGAGCACGCCAGGCGATCGGGGAGAAGTGGTTGAGGCTGGCGAAATTCCAGATTTGATTTCAACGGGATGTCTCATTCAATACAGGAGGAATAGTCTAACATATCTCCATCGTTGCGGATATACTATGCTTCGTTCTCCTCTCCTTTACTTTACTGTTGCATTCGACATCGAAGCAATCACATCGTCTTTGAGCTGAATGTAGTAATTCAGAAGATCGGAGGACGAGGTGACGTTGTATATCAGCCTGAAGAACGATAGGTATGTCAGCACCGGTTTGAGCAACTTTCAGCCATAGAGCCTGTTGGGATCTTACCGCGAAGATAGATCTACTTGGAGATAGTCGATGCCTCTGTATGATATCGGCGTTCTGGACAAACAGTTAGCTTGTTTAACTTTCCCAACACCGTATCACTCGTCTTTGTGACCAGGAATATGAATTGGCTTATTCGACTAGTACGTGGACTCCCTTAGACTTTGCACTCGTCGAATCACTCTGCCAGCGTACGACACTGCTTCAATCAGCTTTCTTGTGACCGCTTGCTGGATAAAGAGCACTTACACAGTATCGCATGAAGCGAAATTGGTCACAATGCTGTACTTGACATCGGTCACCAACGTGCCTGAATAGCCGGCACCGCTGACGGATGCCTCGACGGCAGAAGCGTTACTGTAAACAGGAGTCGGGTCGCCGAAGGTTGATCCCTGGTCGTAGTAGGTGAAGTTGGGCGCCAGAGTGGATTCGACAAGTGCTGCGCCCGTGCCAGCTCCATTGGAGGTCGTCTGGAAGATTGAGAGCCATCTCCGAGATATCAAGTATGCCTCCGCGGTATCAAGGCACTGTGCGCCTCGTTGCAGATCCTACGATGTTCCATTGTTGCGCTGTAGTTACCGCGAGGAGTGCAGTGAGCACGATCGTGAGTGAGGAGGTGGTATTCATCTTATATTACGGTTGGTTCTGGATGGCGTTGTGGGTAAGAGGGCACGACAGGGTATGCCATCGGTTATATAGATATCCATGCTGGCGTCTACCTTGTTGTGACGTGCTCAAGCGAGCGAAGCTTCTTGATCAGCAGAAGAGATCTGCAACACCCAATCTTCTTAGAGCTCTGACGCTTTCCTAGCGGTTGCCTGTTCCTGGCAAGCATACTGTCTACCAAACCTAAACCCCACTACCATTCGAGTCAGGTCAGAAGAGGAAGAGATGGTCGCACTTGCGGGGCATTATCAACGACCATCCGCTTCTCCGAACACAGGCAGGACGATAGCCTCGCACAGGGCGGAGGGAGTTTTACGATGGTCCTCGAACAACATTTCATAGTAAAGTCGCATCTGTCGACTCAGGGTAGGCTTTGGGAATATTGATTGTAGCACGGGCTGGCTCCCTCTCATTGCACGAAACACGCTTCTGATGCCTATGGTGATAAAAGCGACATGCGACCGGTCTGTTGGCTTATAAGCCATCCGACTCGGGTGGTCCTCTGTACGCTGTAGACTGTCAGCAAATCGACGAACAGCTGTGTGATGATGCTCGGATACGTACTTTTCCTTGCGAAGAGCAGATAGTACGCCAGACTGATCGCCATGAATCCAACAAACACCACAGAGGCCCAGTTCATCGTTAGCAGAGTCACCGGGAGAGCCGCAGGCATACTGAAGAGCACGACCTGGAAGCCGACCCACAGCACGGTGACGGTATTGACTGTCCAGCCAACGAGTTTTGGCCATCCGAATCTCGCCGTAGCTACAGCACGACGACCTTGCAGCATACTTGCAGCTACTGGGGTTGCATACGCCACCGCCAAAGCTATAGTCCCAACAGATGCGAAAGCGGTGAACGCAGCGGTTGAACCGAAGTTGATGAGGCCAAGGAGCATTTGAATAATGGTAAGCAGCGCAAGTGCGTTAACAGGCGTCTGATCTTTGTTGACCTTACTCCACCATTTGTGGCCTGGGATTGCGCCGTCTCTCGCGAACGCCCAAGTACAGCGAGAGGCGGCGACAGTGATGCTGATTGAGCAGAAGATGGCCACACCAAGGATGAAGAACATCAGAGCAAGGCCACCTCCAGGACTGCCCATGACGGTGTGGAAGATGTATGGTAGAGCTACGAATGTTGTCAGCATCTCCCCTCCGTACGCTTCTACTGGTTCTGGAACTGATGTACCTTGTGCAGCTGGCGCATCCAGGATATCGGCCAAGGGAGGCATTGTTGCACAGATTGGCAGAATCTGCCGGAACAGAAGGGTATAGTCAGTCGATGTCTTGGATGGAGAACACCTAATATTCCGGAGAACGGATACATACGAAGAATAGTCCGGCAACGAACGAGATCGGAATGCAGAAGCTCAACGCTTTCGGTAGGTCAACTGCAGGATCACGGCACTCCTCGGCCATGGATGAGATGAGTCCGAGCGCAGCATACGTATATGCTGCCGGTAATAGGCCAATGAAGAAGGTGAAGCCACCCCATCCACTGAAGGTCGTGTCGTAGTGTGCTAGCGTGTCTGCTACCGAATGTCGCCCGACGTCTGCGGTTGCGCTTAGGCCAATCAACACGACGATGATGGTGACTGCGTTCCATACTGCTGCCGTCGTGTCGATGTAAGGTAGAAACCGGTTGCCAAAAGCACACACGAGAAACATGCCAATGCAGAATGCGTAGAAGATGAGCAGCAACTGCCACACGTTTGCGAACCACGTTGGGTGGTACTTCGACCATTAGCAGGACACCAGGCGTGGGAAGGTCGCCTCTGGACATACCATCGTGACAGTGCCGGCCAGTAACGATGCTGTGCCGAAGTTGACCGACAGCGCTATTGTCCAGTTCTACACTTTGTGAGCTGAAACGTCCATGGTAAGTGAGATACAGGAGCCTTACACCAATAAGAAACACCTGCAGGTGAATCAGCGTGGTTTCGATCAACAAGGTGTCTCAGGCAACTCACCCATCCGGTGAAGAAGGACAACGCTTCGCGGCCTCGTCCCTTTGACAGCTGGAAGCTCCAATAGTATGGTCCTGCAGATGTTGGGTAGCGGGAGGCCAGCTCGGCCAGCGACATAGCAATACATTGGTCCAGGATAGAGACGACGATCCAGCCAACGAAGTATGCCAACTGACCACCGCCGACCACAGCACTGAGAAGAGCCGTGCCTTCGCCAAAAGGCACTGCTATGATCGCGAGGCTCTGGAAGAGCAGTGTATAAAGCGATCGTGTACGAATCAGCTCCGGGTTGTAACCCAGATGTTGCAATTCGATGTCTTCTCGACGCTTTCCTTGTCCGTCGGCACTCTCCGCATGGTCTGTCTCGATCGGCGACTTCTCATCATATCCTTCGGTCCCCATGATAGCTGCTGGTGAAGTCGGTGAGAGAGAGGTGTATGAGATACAATGCCCTTACCGTCTGGACTTGTCAGGTGAGTCCATGCTTGCTGGCGGCCGAATACGCGCTTATCTCAGAACGACAGGTGCAAGCGTCACATGCCTTGTTCGATAACAGTCTAGTTTAGAGTTGGCGCGAAGCTCGATAAGAGCCGAGAAGCTTTGCTCATTCGAGGCGGGGTTGGAGTAACACAACGTTACCACTCGTCCGGATGGTGGGCGCGACGGACGATTTGCTGGTGGCCGATCCATCCTCTCCGAGACAATCCCGGATTGGCATGTAAATTGATGGAGATCCTGTTGACCACCTTCCCAGGTATCGCGTGATGGGATCGTGCGGTGCGCCATCGTGCCAGCCGAAATACCATCACCCGAATTCTCGAGCGGAATCGTAACGCATTGCATGGCATTTCGCAGCTTTACAATGTTGCGTACGACCTAATAAGGTGAGTCGCTGCCATTCGAGCGATGTCGAGGAATCGTCAGCTGGAAGAAGTGAGGTCAAGATGACATGAGACGAAGAAAAGGGGCTGCGTACTGCGTCTAGCCGGATTGGGAAGCAGAGGAAGTTCACTGTTGTTCGACACTGCTTCATCGACATTCGACGTTCCCGAAGACTGACGACCATCTGCAGGATCGAGCAACTCAATCATACACCGAAGATATCCCAAGCCGCCGATCTTATTGCCTCTACTTTGCGAAAAACGTTCACGATGCACGTTTCGAACTTGGAGGCCAACAACCACCATCATATGGCGCGAGATGATACCTTCACAATAATGGCGCATGCTTGGAGGGAGTTTTCCCCGTGCCTCATGTCTAAGTGGACTTTCCGTGCGTTGTCACGATCTCACAGTACAACTTGCCCACAGCTACCACTCTGTTCGCGACTCTCTCGAGCTCAACACTTGTACAGTCACATCAAGCCTTCGAGATGCTTTGTGGCAACAACGAAACACTCCGTTCTTGATCACACGTTTGAGGAGGAGACTCTCCCAGGCTATGCCCCTGGCCAGTTCTGGCCCATCAAAATCGGCGAGACGCTCAACTCGCGATACACGGTCGTTGGAAAGCTGGGCTTGGCGCCAACTCCACTGTCTGGCTCTGTGGAGATCTGATGTGAGTTGAAGGGCTTACCTTCGGGTGCTTCACTAAACTGATACTAGTCGCAGTAATGGCAGTTTTGTTGTAGTCAAGGTGTATGTCAAAGCATCGCCCTCTCTAGCCCATCGTGAGCAAGCGACGTATGAGCAATTGTCCGAAATACAGTCTTCTCATCCTGGCCGACCGAGCATACGGCAGCTGATAGACTCCTTCTACCTATCTCAAGCTGACGGGTCGCGACATTACTGTCTTGTCCATGAACCCTTGCAAACGACCATGTTCGACTTGCAGAGGTATGGAGGTCAGGCTCGACCATTTCCAGAACACCTCGTGAAAGATTCGCTTCGGTCACTACTAGAAGCATTGGACTTTCTACATGCAGAAGCGAGTATCACGCACTGTGGTATGTACTACACTGTGGCACTGGCAGAAAGAGAAACTTACACTGTGTTCAACATATTAAGCTTTCCAATCTGATGTTACAGATGGAGGACATGAGCGTTCTCACTGCCTTTGTGGAGGCTGAGCAAGCCGACCCTGTCCCACGTAAGGTGGTCAGCGCAGAGAGGACGATCTATGGATCTCGCAAGTTCCGGCATCCTCGAGCCCCTGCGTTTGGATCGCTAGTCCTCTGCGACTTTGGTGAGGCTCGAGTGGGCTCGACTTTCTCGTACGAAGAAACCCAGCCCGCTGTGTATAAATCACCTGAGGTCCTTTTGCAATTGCAATGGAACAACATGGTCGACATCTGGAACGTCGCATGTATGGTTAGTTATACATTTCCGATTATTCGCATGGTGCTAACAGTACACCAGGCGTGGGACATGCTGCAAGGGCAGCATCTGTTCGACGGTCATGATGAAGTAGGATACCACAACAACCGTGTCCATATCGGTGAAATGGTCGGACTGCTTGGCCATCCGCCGGTGGATTTGCAGCATCGAAGTGCCAACTCATGGCGAGTCTTCGACGATGGAGGTAATAAAACGATCCTGTATAAACTGAGTTTAGCCAAGGCACAACTGTGGAAATTGACCATCGGAATAGGCCAGTGGAGAGGCAACCCACCACTTTCGCTCGATTCTCTGGAGGATCGCGTGACTCGCCCGAGCCAAAGCAAATCGGAGTTCTTGGCTTTCTTACGCTCTATGATGACATGGCGACCCGAGGAAAGAAAGACTGCTCGCCAACTTCTTGCAGATCCTTGGTTGATGAATTGATAGCTGGAGCAACGGCAACTTTTCGAGTGTCTCGAGAGCTACAATCTACGTCCGATTGAGTGCAAGAGGCCATCAGCTTTCCGACATGCCAAAATCAACACCGTCCGCTTTCTCGCCCGTGGACATCACGATCAACCAAGTTTGGTCCTCACAAAGGCCAAAGCTGCTTGACCGTACTCCTGGCCGTACCCGTTGTGGGTCTGCGCATTGTTGCCGTTGCAGCAATATGGATCAGAAGAATCGCTGCGAAGATTGATGAGTACAATTAGTAAGTCTCACCAGAAGAGCACGTGGTGTCTCGGGGGTGGGTATCAAACCCATCGGACTTACCAGTAAGACTTAATCGCGCCGTTGAAGTTGCCGCAGTACTGGCCGGCGGGGCGTGCGTCGAACTACGATATGTCGGTTCTCGCTGTATACAGAACTGCAAGCAACAATACGACTTACTCCTCCAGCACCGCAACTGCCGACATTATACGGAGCACCTGCACGGAACCGTGGGTTACCCATCCAGATGACGGCTGCGATGTTGCTGTAGTTCGCAATGGAGCATGTGGAGCCGATGCCTTGGTTGGGGTCCCCTCCACCGCAGAGAGCGTTGTCAAAGATCTTAGAACCCTGGCTGTACCCAACGAGCACGAGCTTGGTGTTCGGGCAGCGGGAAGCGAAGGAGCTGACTTGATTGCACACGTTTTGCGTGCCCTTCAATTCGATATCAGCCACGATCTTCATCTCAAGGGAACGTTCAGATACACATGCACACATACCTGCTGGACGGACTGGCTGTATGTCGGGTTGCTTCCTGAAGCAGGATAGCTCAGGACCTCAGCTGTGGAGCCGGGGTATGCATTCAAGATAAGGTTGACGACAGTGCCAGCAGATCCGTAGCCATAGGGGGCTGTGGTCTCACGTGCACCTACACTTATTGTCAGAGTTGGTGTCGACTCGGAGAAAGGTTGATTCTGTACCGAAAATATGAATCTGAGGGCAGCTCTGGCGTGCCTCAAGCTCAGTATCGATCGGAGATGCAGCAGCGATGCACGCCGCAAGAAGAGATAGCAGGGCAGTTTTGGTGAGCATTTTGTTGGTATTGCAAATAATGTTGGCCGTATCGAATGTATCTAGAAGGGAGCACTAGAATCTTTATACAACAAATTCGACACTGTACCTTTCTGTTCATCCGGCGAACCATGGCAGAAGGTCTTTACGCAGATTCCTTGTTTGACCTTGTCGGCATGCTAAGCATTACTTAACACGCTTGTCATCGCCGGCTACAGCGTCTGATCACCAACTTGCTTGGATCCGACTTGTGCGGTGGAACGGAAGACCGGAGACCAAGACGTAGAGAGGACACTCCGCAGCATCGAGTATATTGTTGACAGCGGTGACTGTTACTTCGCTTTGGCGTTGTGGGACAGTATGTTAGGCAGCAAGGCTCCCCATACCCCGTGGTCTTCGTCGTGCGAGTTGCCTCCTAGGGTTTAGCGCCCGTATCTGCCGTCTTAGCAAACGGCCGAGCCTGTGATATGTGGAATCTTAGAATCTCTACATATATTTTCGCGGTCGTCGATGTATTTATATAGTTACTATCGGCGATACTGATAGATTAGTACAATTATTTACAGCGTCATACGTATTAAAGTAATCCGTAGCTACTTATTTCTTTTTACTATCTCCTATGTCGAGCAAAATAGTTAATAAATTACCTATCTTTTATATAGCGTAGGGATATAGTCAAAACGAGCTATATTAACTAGCTAGTAGTACAGTAGCTTGAAGGCGATTTATACCTATATATACTAGTACACACGCCTATCACTAACTCTACTCAGGAAGCGAGTGATACGAGCAGCTTTCCCACATCAGCAGCAGGCAAGAGGTAAGTAGCCATCTTTTCACTCTCCCAGTTGCAGTCCTTTCTGCTTGAATTTGGAGACGAGTTCGTTGGAGTTCTCAGTTCGTTGAGCTACTGCCTTAGGCTTCAGGCTTCTGGGATGTTGTGTTTTGATTTGATCTACTTCTCTTATCTGCTTGTACAACAGGCCTTTCTCCTCTCACATTTGTGTGGTCATTAGTGGTCCTATCCCAGCTATTCGTGCCCCATTCATGTTCTCACTGTCTCCATCTTCACAAACCCTTAGTCCTCTATTGAGCAGTTGTGGAGTACAGGTGTTCGGTCGCACAACTCACTGTTATCACTGCATTCGGATGCATGTGTCGAGGCAGTGTAGCTCGATCATCAGGACAGCAAGCACAGAGCAGTCTGAAGGCTAGCTGTTGGCAAGGATCCAGACTTGCTGCCGTCAGCTGGCAGACCTCGCCATGGCGGTGCGTGTGAGAAGATTGTGAGTACAGTATCATGTGCAATCTCTGGCCGGCACTTGATAATGTATGTTTGCTACTTTATGAGTTCTGATACAATCATCGACCAGTCATCGAGTCACAGCCGTGCTCATCGATCTGATACGGCGTATATGAACGAGTCTTCGCCTGCTAAGGAGGCTTGTTCGCTCACTTCCACACTTGTAGTTCTCCCCCACAGATACACTTGATAACTACTTGAACAACATCAGATACCACAACCAGAACACACTCCGGCAGCGATCATTTACCAACTCCAACGTTGCGACGTCAAGGATGTCTTCCAAGGGACAACCTCGAACCATGGGAGGCGCATCATCTCGCCGAAAGCAGCCAAAATCCAACAAGGACCCAGCGTCCGCATCTTTGGGCTCCACGACCTCTTCGGCTTCAAGTCGTAGTCTGCAACCCAGAGGCGACGACCGTGCTAACACTATCGAAGGCGACTCGGTCACCAACACGGCGGATACTCGAACCCGGTCCTTCCATAAGCGACCAGCATCAAGTAAAGCTGCTGTAGCTCGCCCATCTACGTCGGCGTCGCCCGCTCCAGAGAACATGCGTCGCTCAATAACAGTTGGTTCAAGCAATGCAGACGAGAATGAATCGCCATTTCAGGACGGTGATACTGACAATGTTGCAACAACAGTCGCAGCGCCTCCATCAGCGCCTCCACCACGTCGTGTGGGTGTAGGATTCCAATGCTCGGTGCCCGGATGCCGAAACCTTCAAACCTATAAGCAAAAAAGGGACATTGAGCGGCATATGCAAGCCGAGCACGACATACAAGGCTTGCCATCACCTCGCCACATCGGAGATGGCAGATGGCAATGCGCTGTCGAGGGCTGTTCAGAAACTAAAACGACCAAGGGCAACGCCTGGGCACATGTCCGAAGAGAGCATGACCCTGACCATCGCTTTCCTTGCGACATGCCAGGCTGCCCTAAAGTGTTTAAGGAGGCACATCGTCTAGTGAAGCACAAGAGAGTAATGCATGCAGGACGCAGTGCAGCCACTGCTGGGTCTCTAAATGCTACAGCGTTGAACATATCTTCGAAAAATGCAGTACCACAAGCCACGCGTAGCAGACCTTGCCGCTATAACGAGCCGCCAACGGATACATCTGGAGCGGACGAGCCCATGGATCCAGAACTCTCTGAGTCAGAACTCTCAGAACTCCCGGAGTCAGAGTTCTCGGATTCAGAGCTCTCGCAGTCAGAACCTACGGACGCAAGACCCTTAGTCTCAAGTGGTAGTGTAACCTCGAGGAACAAAGCTTCGGCCAATACTTTCGACGACAGCACCAGAGAGAGCACCTCTCAAGACCGACAGGTAAGCATCAATGGGTAAAAGGGTTCTCCGAGATATACGCTCTTCCAAATGTCCGAGACACTTGCTAACCCTTTTACCCTTCTGTTCTATAGCCTGCTTTGCGTGAAGCAGCGGCCGCTGGCCCGTCGAAAGCAAGACAACCGGCCGCAAGTCGCAACCCTCGGCACCCCGAGGATGTCGAAGAACAGAACATTACTGTTGAGGACGACGCCGGATCTATATGGAGTGACGCGGACAACGACGACCAGGGTTCCGAGCCAGCTCTTCCGCGTGAGACTGAGGGCGGGTGGGAATGCGCGGTGCAAGGGTGCTCGAACAGCACCGTGTTTAAGGAAAGGAAATACGCCCTGAAACACAGACTCAAACACGACCCAAGAAAACACGTACTATGCTTGTATCAAGGATGTTCACGAGGTCTAGCGGGCAACGGCTTCGTCAGCCAAGGGCTCCTAGACCAACACGTACAAAACATGCATGAGCGAGACACTAGTAGGCGCTTCGCTTGTCAAGCGCCAGACTGCACAAAGTCTTACTCCGTGAAAGTCCATCTGGAGACCCATGTACGAAACAATCACACGGAGAATCCGGAGCTCATTCAGTGCGAGACATGCAACAAGACATTTTCTGACAAAGCCAAACTTACGAGGCATACAAAACTGCATGATCCAGCAGGCCGTCCGGAGTTCAAGTGTAAAGTGCCGTTCTGCAAGAAGACCTACAAGACCCGCGACGGTCTAAAAGTCCATTCAGAGAAGCACCATGGCAATTCCTCCGCTGTACACGACTCTGATAGCCATCTTACAGAAGAGACCGTGGAGAGCGGCCTGGAGAGGGATCGATCGGACGAGGATGAGGACAGCAGTCAAGAGGTTGGCGCACTGCTCCAAGGATACCGCGATATCGACGGTCCGAACGCAGCAGCCAGATCTGTGGTACAGCTACGTGAGCGAGAGAACTTTGCGCGTAACACGGCGGAAAACCTTAAAGGCTTCAGCTGTACAGAGCCGGGCTGCGACAGATCTTTCACGAGATTTGACAACTTGCAAAGGCACGTGAGGGAAAAGCATTCCGGCACTTCCCCGGATGAGGTCGTAGTGCGCGACCTCCATTTCTCAGCCCTTGGACTACCTCCGCCTCGTGAAACCGAAGGTGGTTATGTATGCGCGTGGCAGGGCTGCTCGAACACAACTGTATACAAAAACGTAGGAAACGCCTATAGACACACGAAGAGCCACGCTCCCTCTCTGGAATTACTATGTTCGCGGGCTGGATGCGTACGAGGCACCAAAGGCAACGGCTTCTCGCGTAGAGACTTGTTGAACCGTCACATACAGAAGGTCCATGGATCTGGTCCTTCTGGTCGCCTCAAAGTTACTGTTGAAGCCGATGCCGGACGCATGGCGAGGCGGACTGATCCCGAGGGCGTGGGTCAATCGGACGATGCTGTGGAAAGCAGTCAGAATATTCGCGAATCGGACGACGATTCGGAGAGTGGTCAAGACGTCGATGCACAGGCCCAAAGATTCGACGACAGTGACAATGGACCCGAAGTATCCTACAGTGAGCCGGATTCCCTGCTTCGCAAGGTACGCCGACCTCGCCATAGATTACCAACATCCTCGGAATCTGATCTGTCTTTAGAGCCCAGGATCCGAGGGCGATCTCTAGAATCGCAATCCGACTCCGAGGACGAGCCAGAGCAAGATGATGGGTCGGAGATAGTGGTGGCGCATCGTACGTCACCAACTTCAGATTCAGAACTGCGTGTTCCGGGTGTACACCCGTCGATAGAGCAGAACGTTGCGCGGAGTGTGTCTCCATCCACACCTGCTTTCGCGAATGCCCATATCCTCACACGCAGTGTATCGCCGGTGGTCCACGCACGTGAGACTGCTCCAAATGCTCCCTCACAATCTTCCAGAGAACCCAGCGCGCGCCCTCCATCATCAGCACCGCCGGCTGACGAAGGAGCTCCTGTGATCGGTACACGTTCCTGGAAGAGGACTCGACGCAGCGTTTCAACAGAGATGGTATCCAGAGAAGCTTCGCCTGCTAGATCTCGAACTCAAGCCAATGAGTCACAACCAGTAGGCCCATCTGGCAGCGACAGTAAGGACTTCCGAGGATATGCTGACCGTTTCATGAACTACTATGTCACCGAGGAATCCGACAGCGGACGAGAGAGCAGAAACCGCGAGACAGAAGCAGCACGGCGCGCGAACATTGCTCAGCTTCCTCCTCTCCCCAAGAAGAAGGCCAGAAAACGATAGTTTCTTGGTCGTTTGCTGGAGGTAAGTGCATTAACTCGAGATACGGTAAGTCTTTTCTGCTTTCTTGCGAGCATCATATGAAGTCCGAGATATGATTCTATCTGCTGCGATTGTTCCATATTCTCCTAATTCATTATCCACCTTTTGTGAGATCTTCTTTGACCTTGGCAATCTCCAACCTCAATAGCTTCTCCTGTATAGCGTCGACCGTGATGGGTATTGATACTGGCCACAAGCACATTAGGGAAGACAAAGACGGGCACTAGTCCCAAAGAACCTAGCCTTCAAGCGCCTAAAGCTTGGCGGCGGCAGTTTTTGGCTGCGAAAAGTAGTATCAAAACAGGATGAAAAGTAGTCACACCCCAGAGCCACCTTTCGCAAGACAAGCCGGTCCTCCGTACTGGAAGGACAGGCTTAAGACAGGGCGCTGAAACATCGGAGCATTTAGCCCCCCGAAGCGGCTTTACCCGGCACACTGCCGCAGCGCGGGTATAGGTGAAGACCACCGACGACATGGCACAATTATCCAGATTGCTGTTGCTTCTGAATATGGTCGAGCGCTCGAAAGAGGTACGGTAGCACAGCTTTCGGGTTCTAGGTTATGTGTTAGCACACCGCGCCGTCAAGACTGGAAGACAACGCACTTCGGTCAAAGGGAAATGGCCCAGGCCTTCCATTGCCTCGAAAACAGCTCCAGGTATCTTGCCTGCAGTAGTTTTGCTCGCCTCCACGGTGCAGCTGTAGTCATATTCTCCAGTGAGCATATAGACTGGACAGACCTTGGTGTCAATAGTCTCCACGCGTCCGCGGCCGTCCCAACCACGGAAGTAGAATTTGAGGTCGCCAGAGAAGATGCCATAGCCCTGCGAGCTGTACTGCCACCATATCTGACGCTTGTAGTATTCTGGAGAAGTCGGAGCACACATTCCGCATACTCGTTCTGGGTCAAGCAGCGAGACGTCGGAACCTCCGATCTCGTATATCGGCTGGCTGAAAGCAAGGTGCTCACACCCCTCGCAAGGTATCGCTCCGTGGATATTAAGTTCTCGGGCTCTGATAGCAGCTGCCAGACAAACATGGCCAGCCATAGAGGCGCCACAGACCACTGTCTTGCGAAGCCCCAGCTTCTTCACGACTTTCGAGATTGATTCGAGATAGGAGTCCTCCGTGAGAGCGTAGCCCTGCGGCATCTGCTTCGTTCCGAGGGTGGACCTACCGTGAGCTGGCAAGTCAAAGGCGTACATCTGACATCGCTCCTGCAGTTTTTCATGGTTCATAAGTGAGTGGTACTGTCTTGAGTCTGAGCCTGCTGTGTGGAGGAACAGCACCGTTTGCTCCCCAGATCCGGCGAACTCGTAGAAGATTTTGACCTTCCCATACTCTGAATGATCGATCCAGGTGTACTTGCCAGTCACAGCATCGTCTTGAGTTGCTTCATCAGCCGGTAACTCTTGCCCAGCAGTCACGCGGTCGTCTTCGCTCAAGCATCCTCGGGAACGGTCCAGAAGGATCCTCCATATCCTTGCATGACGGCCAAACGACTGCTTGTCTCCAATGACTGCTATGCCTTCGTTGTGGCCAAGAACTCTCCTACATTCCGAGAAATCAAACGTTAGCTGTGTGGTGAAAGTGGCAGCGACCCCAGTGGTACACAACGTACAAGATACCCCAGTAACTCTGATAAGGACGTACTAGCTTCTCAGCAAAGAATTGATCCCAGTCCTGGTTTCGTGCTTGAAGTCCAAAACTGCCTGAGCTTGTGGGACCAACTCCCAAGGTGACCTGCCCGTCATTGACGGACACCACTACTACAGCGTCAGCATTTTCCGAAGATGAGATGCTGAAAGCACAGCTGACTCCCAATGCGGATGCCCTGAACTCTGGATCGTTGTCGAGGCGGTGTTTGATGGTCTCGAATGCTGGCTGTAAGATCTCCTGGATCCGAGACATGGTCATATATCTGTCTACGCTATCACGCTGTCGTAAGCCCATAAAAATGCCGGGATCTGATGGGACAAGTATGAAATAGGAGACTCGATTGTTGACGAAGCGGGGTCGGAGGAAGACAACCGAACGGTTTCAACTTATCTATGCGTCCCGGAGTTATACGCTGATAGCTCGCAAACTGATCATCTCAGCATATATTCGAGGTGTAATCCCGAGGAACCATGCTGTCCAGCACGTTCTGGCGCTTCCAGTGGTTCGGAACGGATTCACATCAGCAGAAGGGGCAGCACTGCGTTGAATAATTCACGACGCCTCCTCGGCGCTGTGTTGTAGTATCGGTCCACTTTACATGTGTAGCCGACCTCATCCTTGAACGGTGTGCGTACAAGTGATGTGCATTTTGTCATTGCGATTGAAAGGAAGAGGTGGTGGTGGTGATCTTCGGAAGCCACTTGCCCCGATCCCAAGAACGCGCGGGCTACGCAAAGACGACGAAAGATAGGTTACACCGAGACCTTCATCTTCTTCTCTCTACCTCCGAGACCTTAATCGATACTCTTTCTCCCGAGCTCTTCCACGCGAGAGAGCAAAAGAACGTGACCACTCGACTGACTCGCTCCCAAAGGATGTATGGCCCCAAGCGCGTGCAATGGGAATGCACGTTTGGGGCGGGCTCGAGGTTCTTGACCTCTTACTATGTCACAAAGACATGCCGGCCTTCCTGTATCTCGAGACCGAGCGAAACGACCCAACTTTTCGCCACACGCTCGGGTCATTACTGTGCAATCCCCCGAGTTGAAGTAACGCATATCAAGGTAGAGTAATGTCAACCACCACGCACCTGGTGCCATCATTCTGCTAGAGTCCGAATAGGACTGTAGACACATTGTACGCGTGGCCGAATTGGCTTCTATACCAAGGCTAGACTCGCTGTAGGTGAGATAGGGCACTACCAATCAGATTCATTTCGTGTGCAAGTCCGGTGGAATGAGCCTACTTCGGCATCCAGTGGGAGTCGCAGCCTCCGATAGCCGCCGAGTCTGCTTCTGCCAATGGTTTGCACCATATCCGGCTCTGGGCGAACAACATGACTTGGTGCACTGAGGCGAAGAACCAGGTGCTGGTGCAGCAGTATCTTGAGAAGACCATCGCTGTCACGAGGAAGGACCAAGACCAAAGAGATTATGTCGATTTCACCACTAGTGTTCGTCGGCCTGAGTCGCCCCGTGCAATACCAGTATCGATATCAGGAAAGATTTGAGCATCTCCAGGGTCTGAAGAGACGATGGGATCTCGACGCCATATCCGGTCACGATCTGTTATGAACAGGTCGAGTAGCTGTATCCATGCTGATTTGAGGCCTCGCGCCTTGGAAAGAAGAGGGTTCTTTGCCCTTATAACGAAGTTTCAGGCATAGCGCAACACCAGCGCGTGATCAGAAGCGAGCTGTCAGTACAATCACTGCGCTCATAAATGGAATGACGACTCTTCCCCACTGCCTATTCCGATGCAGAGAACAGGTCAGCAAACATCTCAAGAGTTCGAGGTGGTGAACATTAGGAGAACATACAAGGTCTGCCATTTCCTCAACAGGTTCTCCAGTTTTTCATGCTCACCCTTCGGCAAGTCTTCCTTGCCGACCTCTTTGAGCCCCTCGCCTTGAGCCTTAATCTTGTCGTTGATCGGAAAGATGAAGACAATCTC
>JAABUW010003730.1_pt1 | contig 21332 bp, 14 predicted proteins | sample 5560081 | NCBI WGS metagenome assembly JAABUW01 (sample SAMN10711882, study PRJNA513363) | rock metagenome | isolation source: Antarctica rocks | place: Antarctica: Victoria Land, Knobhead sud
AACCGTGTTCCTGGTGACTGCGTTTTGTCCGCGGGCGATTTACGCCGACAGACAGATTGCAGCGCCAACTGATTCAAAGAACCCCAATGTGCACACGGCCTGAATGCTACGAGGCCTACGAAGTGCGGATGGAAGCGTGGCGAATCAGGATTGATACACGATCGTTCCGATAGAGCAAACCTACGGCGGACCCTTGGCTGCGTCTTCTAACCGAATAACCAGCTTGACATGTACTACGAGTGGACCGAGGAGCTGGCGAACCGGCTCTCATGCAATCCTGCGTCCTGAAACAGCAGGACCCGGCGGGAAACGAGAAAGAAAGCATTGACTCCAGGCGCCTTCTCATGGAAGCGGACAAACCAGAAAGAAACGGAGCCAAGCACCATGTTCAATAAAATCACTCTCATCGGCCGCCTCGGACAGCATGCAGAGGCAAAGACAGCCCAGAACAACCGCGAGTACGTCGTCCTCAGCATCGCCACCCAGGAGAGCTGGAAGAACGACAAGGGCGACTACGAGACCCGCACCGAATGGCATCGCGTCTATGCGTGGAGCAATCTCTCGAAGTTCGCCAAAACTCTCCAGAAGGGCCAGCTCGTCACCCTTGAAGGGACACTCCGGTATCGCGAAGTCACCGAAGACGTCGAGGGCAACAGCTTCAAACACCGGATCGCTGAGATCCACGCCACCAGCATGAAGCGGCTCTCGAAAGTAGAGGCCGCTGACGATCCCTCGGACGGAGCCGGCGAGGTGTAATCGCCGGCTTGGCGGACGGGACCTGATCGGTCCCGTCCACGATTCTCCCGAACTCACAGCTCGTCAGCTTGGTCTTGGGGCACGTTCTGAAGACAAAACTCGTGGACCTTTGCCTGGAGTAGCTTTTTGTCCGGCAGTCAGTCTGGTATTCAGCAATCAGAGCTGGCGACAAGCTTCGACTCAAGGCGTACTCGACAATCTCATCGTTTTTGCTCGCACAGAGGAGCACCCCGAATGCTGGGTTGCTCATGAGCTTTGCGGACGTCCCGATCGAGTGCTTCGAGGTAGAAGCCAAGCTTCCCGAGATACTCTGACTCGAACCGTCCTACTTTCAGCTCAATGGCTACAAGGCAGTTCAGGCCCCGATGGAAGAAGAGCAGGTCGAGCGCCAAGTCGCGATCTCCCACCTGAAGCGGGAACTCTGAACCTACGAAGCAGAGGTCGCGGCCAACTCGGTGAGGAAATCTCGAAGCTTGTCCAGGAGACCACGGTGCAGGTCGGATTCCTCATGAACCGGTGGCAGGCCCAGGAACTCTACGCTGTACGCGTCCCGGAAGATGCTGAGGGCCTCAGGGTATGTTTATGTCACTAGTGGTGACACTTTTGGCGGACTGAGGATGGTTCTCTCGAACAGGGCAGATCTGAACTGTCGCTCGAGTTCTCGCCGGCTCCACTTCTCTTGGATGGTCAATCTGATGTAGAACTCACGTTCTTCCGGGCGTTTGCCCTCACCGAGGATGATCAGGTGATGTGACCATGGCAATTGTGCCACCAGTGGCGACACAATCGAGTTCTTCGAATAGGCTTCGTAGAACTGCCTCATCCGAAAAAGGTTCCGTCGCGTGAAGCCGCGGAGACCAGGTTCGGTCCTGGCCAGAAACGCGGCAAGCTCGTCCACAACTCCTGATCCCATTCGGCGGCTTCGATCTTGCGGCTGATCATCGCTCTATCGCCCAATAAAGCTCGATCAGTGTCGTGTCAATGGATCGAAGAGCCTTCTCCCGGGCAACACTAATCAGCCCCACAACTTCGAGAAAGGCATCGTCACCCTCGTTCCCCGCTCGAGAAACCCTCGGTTTGGGCGACGGAGAAGCGGATCCGTCATGCGCGCCCTTTTTCGTCGAGTGACTTGCAGACTTGGGCTTACGGGGAGGCATAGTGCTCATAATAGCCAAGGCCAGCACCGATTTGGGGATCGGTCGCGTGGTCTGGCCGAAAAGGGAAAACGTCAGCTCCGAAGAGCAGCATCCGCGGCCCACCGTGCTACCGACCGAACCCCTTTGAACTGGTGTTCCTCGCCTATTTCAGTCTTCAGGAGATAAGTGCCTGATCTCTGTAGCTCAGACAAATTAGGTCGCGTTGCCAGCTGGACCGACCACACACACAGGCAGCGCAGATCGCAGAAGTACATCTCACCGCCGGAGTCTGTCAGAACAAACGCGTGCTGCGGTACCTCAACCATGTCATATGAGCAGAGTCGACGTTTCATGGTGCTGCGCACCTCACTTCGTGGAGTCCGACCGATGAGAGGGAAGGACCTCGCACACCCTCCAGAGCCCAAGGTCATCGTTGACCCCTACGGCGATCTCTGTTCTGACCCAAGATACCGCTCCGTCGTCTGGATAGACGCTGGCTGACCAGGGAGCAGGCAAAGGATCTGCTGGCGGTTCCAGACCGGTCCACCCCCAAGGGGGCCGAGTCCAGCACCATCCGACGCAGTGTTTGCTTTGCCTCCGTAAGGGCTTCCGGGGGCATTTTCAAGACCTTCAAGGGGTGGCGTTGGCAGCTCGGCAATCACAGCGGACCATACGACCACAACCGGAGTTGTCGTGTGTAATCGGAGAGCGGCGAGGTTGCCGAAAACGCCGTTTACATGAAGGGCATTTCCTCTAGCGGAACCTTGGATCGACAGTGTCATTCTATAGTTCAGCTGTGACCACAATATCGGTATCCGAAGTCGTGTTTGCTCTGCTATGTGGGACCGTAGGCTGCAATTCAGTCGGCGGCTCACAGACGCAGCTACCTTTTTTAAACGGGGCTCCGTCGGCACAGCCTTCAGACTCGATCGGAGACAAGGATACCTATGCTGTGTATGACGCAATACTTGGCGGCCCCTCGACGGGTCCAACGAAGGAGGCCAACAACACCGTTGCGATCAAGGACCATACGAGAACGGGAATTAGCTGCTCCGATCTTTCGACGGCCGTTGACCCACGATTGAAAGCCGCCGGACAGGATTTCGCTGAGCAAAACTCCAAGGAGCGGTTTCTGACACCGGGGATACCGACCTCCGCTTCATTAGAGACCTGATTCACATGTCCGGGTAGCGGGCATCTCGGACACTTGGCTTCGCGGCAACCGTTCGATAACACAGATTGACATTCTCTGTTACCCGGCCCAGGATGATGGCTGGAGGTGCTTGCCATGAACGTCTCTTTAACCCCGGAGCTGGACCAGTTTGTCGTGACCAAGGTCGCATCAGGGCGCTACACCTCGGCTAGCGAGGTGGTCCGCGAAGCCCTTCGACTGCTTGAAGAGCGTGACCAGGCGCGCAGCGCACAGTTGGGAGCCTTCAACGAAGAGCTCTCGAAAAGGCTGCAATCACTGGACCGCGGAGAGCATGTCGAGCCGGCAGCGGCTAAGGCACGGATTGCACGGAAGTCCGAGGAGCGGGGACGCCCTCGCGGATGAGCCAGTATCTCCTTGCCCGGGCAGCCGAATCCGACCTGGACTCCATCTGGGAGTACATCGCACGGGACAGTATGGACGCGGCAGACCGCTGGATTGCGAAGCTGTTCGAGGCATTCGAGGTCCTGGCAGCCAACCCTGCCATGGGGCACAAGCGAGAGGACCTCACGTCACTGCCCGTGCTGTTCTGGCCCTTGGGTTCCTATCTGATTCTCTACCGAAGGCAGCCGGAGCGGATCGAGATCGTGGCCGTAACCCAAGGGGCGCGCGACATCCCGTCGTTTCTTGAGCACCGCAAACCCGAGGGCAAAGACTCATGACCGCCGAAGCATTGACTCTCCGCGCGCACGCGGCTCCTCTGCCGTCGATCTTTACGTCGCGTCCAGAAGCACGTACGCGGATGCGAGATTTCTTTAGCTCGCATATCCGAAACCCCAACACCCGTCGCGCTTACATGGAGGCGGTGCGTCAGTTCCCCGCCTTCTGTGCCGAGCTTGGCATCCTGGATCCCGCGCAGGTCAAGCCGGTGCATGTGGCGGCGTTTGTGGAGGCGCAGCTCAAGCTTCACTCCAAAGCCATAGTGAAGCAGCGGCTGGCCGCTCTGCGAATGCTCTTCGATTGGATGGTGGTTGGCCAGGTTCTGCCCGCTAATCCCGCTCATGCGGTGCGCGGACCGAGGCATTCCCAGAGACGCGGTAAGACGCCGGTGTTGCAGGCCGACGAGGCTAGAACACCGCTTTTGCGAGAGCATTCAGCCCGACTCGGCGTTCCGCATCGCGCCTCTTTTGGAACGCGAGTACATCCTTCAGGCGTAAACGACGGTGCTGGCCTACCCTTTCAAAGGGAATGTCACCGGCTTCAAGAAGCTTGATCAGGTGCGGTCTTGGAAAGCCAAGGATATTTGCAGCGGATTGGGTCGTGAGTTGTTGCTTTGGGGAACAAGCGTTACGGCTCTTCCTGCCATCCTGATCAGTTGAGATTGCTGACATGGCGTCCTCAGGTTTCTTGAGGGATACTTCAGGGCGTTACCATTAGGGTGGAGTGGTCGTGGGCGGTCGCGTCAGTACCTAACCACAGATCAAAGGTGCCGGGCTCCACCGCGCGCTGATGCGTTTGCGGGCTCCAGAAGCTCAGGTCATCGGTGCTGAGTTGTATTGTGATGGTGCGCGATTCGCCGGGGCGGAGCGTGACGCGACTGAAGCCTTTGAGCTCACGAATGGGTCGGCTCGCTGAACCGGCGCGCTGGTGTGTGTAAAGTTGAAGAACCTCGTCGCCGGTGACCGCGCCCGTATTGGTGAGCTTGACTGAGACAGAGACCGAGGAGCCCGTGCGGACCGACGGCGCGCTTTGGCTCAGCTTCCCAAGCTGAAAGTTGGTGTAGCTCAGGCCATATCCGAACGGATACAGCGGCATGCTGGAGTCGTCCCAATAGCGACGGTCGGGGTCGTCTGGGATCTGGGTGAGGTTGCGGGCATAGTTGATAGGGATCTGGCCGACGCTGCGGGGCCAAGCGAGCGGAAGGTGGCCGCCTGGCGCGGCGTCTCCGAAGAGGAGGTCGGCAATGGCGTTGCCGCCCTCGGTTCCCGGATACCAAGCCTCAAGGATGGCCGACACGTGCTCGGAAGCCCAGGTGATGTCGAGCGGACGACCATTGATGAGGACGAGGACCACGGGTTTGCCGGTAGCAACCGCGGCTTCGAGCAGCTCCTGCTGACGGCCAGGGAGAGAGAGTGAGGAGCGGCTGGCGCGTTCACCGCTCATGCTTTGCTGTTCGCCGAGAACGAGGATGGCGAGGTCGGACTTCTCGACGAGGTCCACCGCGTGGTGGAACTCGGCATCGCGCGCGGCTTCGGTGGTGAGGGTCGGCTTGGGACTTTGGAATTGCGCGTCGAAGATGGTGGGCGCGCCGCGATCGATCTCGACGCCTTTGGCGACGTTGAGAGTGACGCCGGAGGGAAAGCGGCGGCGTAGCCCTTCGAGGACGGTGACGGTGTCATCGTAGTGGCCGGCAAGGCTCCAGGAACCCATGGTGTCGGGCTTGGAATCGGCGAGCGGGCCGATGACTGCAATCGATCGCACGCTCTTGCCCAGCGGAAGCAGATGCCTTTCGTTGCGCAGGAGAACGGCAGTGCGTGCGGCGATCGAGCGTGCGGCGGCGCGCTGCTCCGCCGTGACGAGCTGCGACTGGGCGTTGGCGACATCGGCGTAGGGGTGTTGGAAGAGGCCGAGGCGATACTTGGCCAGGAGGATGTCCCGGACGGCTCCGTCAACGGTAGCCTGCTGGACCTTCCCCTGCTCAACAGCCGCGGCGAGATGGTCGCGGTAGGTTGCGCTGGTCATTTCCATATCGACGCCGGCGTTGGTTGCGCGCGCGGCTGCATCCTCCGGCCCTGCGGCGAAGCCGTGTGTGGTAAGACTCTTGACCGATTCCCAGTCAGAGACGACGAAGCCGGAGAAGTGCCAGCGTTCACGCAAGACGTCGTGGAGCAGCCAACGGTTGCCAGTGGCGGGCACGCCGTTCAGGTCCATGTAGGCGCTCATCAGCGAGCCCGCGCCAGCGTTGACCGCGGCGTGAAAGGGAGGGAGGTAGACATTTTCGAGCTGCTCGTCGGAGATATTCGACTCCTCGTAGTCGCGGCCACCCATAGCGGCGCCGTAGCCAGCGAAGTGCTTGATGCAGGCAAGGATGTGACCGGGCTCGCCGATGCGATCGCCCTGGAAGCCGCGCACCTGGGCTTCGGCCATGCGAGCGCCGAGGAAGGGGTCTTCGCCTGCGCCTTCCATGATGCGTCCCCAACGCGGGTCGCGGGCGATGTCCAGCATGGGAGCGAAGGCCCACTGGATGCCTACGGCCGAGGCCTCGCGTGCGGCCATCGTCTGTGCCCGCTCCGCGACGGCGGGATCCCAGGAGGCGGCGAGCGCGAGCGGTACTGGGTAGATGGTGCGAAACCCGTGGATGACGTCGAAGCCGAAGAGGAGCGGGATGCCGAGGCGCGAGTGCTCGACCGCCATGTGTTGAAGGCGGCTGATCTGTGCCGCGTCGGTGGTGAAGAGAAAGGAGCCGACGTCGCTGCGGCGCGCGTGCTCTTCCGGCGGAACACTGTCGGAGGGGGAGTTAAGGGCCATTTGCGACATCTGCCCGAGCTTCTCGGCGAGGGTCATCTTGACGAGCAGAGCGTCGACAAAGGCGTCTGCTTTGGGATCGTCCGGGATGGACCTGCCTGCGGAGCTTTGCGGGCCGGGGGGCGACTGGGGAACGGCGTAGTGGGAAGCGGCGAGGGTAGGCATCAGGCCAAGCGTCATGACTACAATTATGAGCTGGCCAGGGCGGGGGTGACGGAACATCAGGAGCTCCAGGATAAAACAAGATCCGTGCTGCTGAAGATCGCGAGCGAGGGAGCTGCGAACAGGTTGCGACGGTTTAGACAAACGATTGTACTGTCATGGACGGACATCCGGGGACATGCATTCGTTGGACCTCTGGACGGATCGAGCTTCAGGGCCCTTATCGCATATTCGCGGCTCCGCTTCGGGCTTGATACTCTTATCTGCGATGCAGCGCAACCGCCCTGAATGGATGGCGCCTGACGCTGTAGTGAAAGAGCTCACGTCTTTTATGACCAACCGAAGTTCCGTCAAGGCGAGATCGCCAAAGAGGTCCACGGCGGAACGTGACCTACAGACCTCTGCCCCTATTGCCCGAACCAGTCTGAAGGTGCTCGCCGAGTGTCTGAATCTAAGCCCGTCGACGATCTCGTTTGTTCTGAATGATGCGCCCGGCCGATCCATACCGGAGGGCACACGAGAGCGGGTCCGGGAGGCAGCGCGTAAGTTGAACTACCAACCGAGCCTGATCGCGCGCAAGCTGCAGGGACAGCGCAGCAATACCGTAGGGATACTGCTGCCGGAGTTAGGTGAGGGCTATCACTCGCAGGTGATCAGCGGAGCGGGCGAACTGCTGCTGCACGAGGGCTATTTCTACTTCACGGTGCATCACCGGCATCGTCCGGAGCTGCTGCGGGCCTACCCGGAGATCTTGCAGGCACGAGGCGTGGAAGGGATTCTGGCTATCGATACACATCTCGAAGTGGAGACCACGCTGCCGACGGTGCTGGTGGCGGGTCACACGCAGTTCAAGCAGGTGTCCAACGTTGTGCTGAACAGCTGGCTGGGTGCGGAGCTGGCGCTGGGGCATCTTCACGCATTGGGCCACCGCGAGATCGTGTATATGCGCGGGCAGCTCTTCAGCACGGATACCGAGGCGCGTTGGGCGGCGACGCTCGAGGTGGCACGGAGGCTGGGACTTCCCGTGCGCGAGAACCTGATCATCCGGCTGGAACAGGACTCGCACTCGCCCGAGATCGGGTATCCGGGCATCCAGAAGATTGTTGCTGGGGGAGGCCAATTTACCGCCGTGGTCTGCTTCAACGACGTTTCCGCGATGGGTACAATTCGCGCGCTTCACGACTGCGGTCTGCGGGTTCCCGAGGACGTTTCGGTGATCGGCTATGACGACATCCAGTCGGCCTCATACCATGTACCGAGTCTGACGACGATCCGGCAGCCGCTGCAAAAGATGGGCGACCTTGCGGCCAAGACACTGCTGGCGAAGCTCGCTGGCAGACCGACCGAAGCGCTGTTGCAGGTGGAGCCGGAACTGATTGTGCGGGAGTCGACGAGTAAAGCGAGACGCCCGTGCGCGACGGGAACTCGTCTTCGATCCGACTTAGGAGCTAATGCATCTTGAGGGCCGACGTGTCGTCGACCGGCACGGGGACGCCGCCCTGCTTGAGGCGGTAGAAGCGGTTGGCGGGAATGGCACTAAAGGTCTGCGTTGCGCCTCCGGGCCAGAGGACGTCGATCTTGTCGACGGTGGCAGCATCGGAAAGGCCGAAGTGGAGACGCAGATCGTTTTGCGAAAGATAGCTGCCGCCACTGCGGACCTCGCCGGTTTGTGTGAGCGCTCCCGTGGTGACGCGTACGCGCGCATTAAGAGCGAGGCGGTTGGAAGGTGCGGCCTCAAGTTGGAGGCTGATCCAGTGGTGCCCGGGGTTTGGTCTTGTCTCGAGGATCATAGGTCCGCCGACTAGGTTTTCAACGACGATGTCGAGCCGGCCAGTGTTGAAGAGATCACCGACCGCCACGCCGCGGCTGACTTGGGGTATGCGCAGCGCGGCACCGGAAATTTCGCTAACATCGGCGAAGGTCCCGTCGCGACGATTGCGAAAGACGAGCTTGGGCTCGCGGTAGACAGTGCCCGTACTTATGCTATCGACTTGTGGATAGACATGGCCGTTGACCAGAAATATATCCTGCCAGCCGGAGTTGTCGAGATCGAGAAAGGCGTCGCCCCAGCCGACGAACGGGACGGTTGCACGCGCGACACCCGCAACGTGTGAGAGATCAGTGAAGCTCAGTTTTCCGTCGTTGCTGTAAAGGGTCGCGTATTCATCGCTGAAATGCGAAACAAAGATGCTGAACCGGCCACTGTTGCTGATGTCACCCAGGGCGACTCCCATGTTCGCCTGTTCGAGTCCATCCTCGCTGACGGCGACGCCAGCATCGTACGCAACCTCCTTGAAGTGGCCGCCACCCTGGTTGTGATAGAGGAAGTTGGGTTCGCCGTCGTTCGCGACGAACAGGTCGAGCTTGCCGTCCCCGTCGAAGTCGGACCACACGGAGCCGAGGCCGAAGTAGCGGTGCGGGTCGTCGACCCCTGCCTGCTTGGCAACGTCGTTGAAGGTGCCATCGCCGTTGTTACGGTAGAGCGCATCCGGCGCCCCTTTGAGACCTCGCGGCCCGCACTGCACCGGTACCCCCTTGTACTGGCAGGTCTTTCCGGAGCCGAAGAGCGGCAGGTCCTTCAGGTCAAGGTCGACGTAGTGTGGCACGAAAAGGTCGACGTTGCCGTCGCCGTCGAAGTCGCCAAAGGCCACGCCCGTCGCCCAACCGGCGTCCTTGTCGAGGCCGCTCGCCTTTGTCACGTTGGTAAAGGTGCCGTCGCCGTTGTTGCGGTAAAGCACGACGCCGCCGAAACAGCTGATGGCGAGGTCGGGCCGGCCGTCATTGTTGTAGTCGCCGACGGCCGCACCCATGGCCCAGCACGGCGTGGCGACACCGGCCTTCTCCGCCACATCGGTAAAGGTGCCGTCGTGATTGTTGCGGTAGAGCGCGGATCGCGCCTGCTGGCCTTGAAGTGCCATGGAGACTGAAGGTGCGTTTGTGAAGTAGATGTCGAGCCAGCCATCGCCGTCGAAGTCGAGGAGAGCGACACCGCCGCTCATCGACTCGACGATGTACTTTGCCTCCGGGCTGGAGAGGTGGTTGAAGTGGATGCCGGTAGATACCGTGATGTCGACGAGCTGGACCGGCGTCGAGGCCGGGCTGCGTGGCCGTGTTGGCGTCGTTTGCGCGAGGCCGAACGCAACTGCAAATGTTGTGACCCATCGTAGAGCAAGACGGACGGACGCTCGCACGCGCTACTTCTCCTCTCGCTTCGCGGCGGCGGCATCGTCGTCAGGAGCCTCCTGCCGCATCTGCTTGTAGATCGTCCTCATTCGCTCGCGAATATCTTTGTATCGCTGGTGGACGGCGAGCTCGCGCTTGGCATCGTCCGGCCGGTTCAGCTTGCGGTAGACAACGCTGAGCCGGTAGTGTGCCAGAGCATTGGTCGGGTCGGCCGCGATCACCTGCTCGAGCATGGTAGCCGCTGAGGCGAACTCGCCGTTCTGCGTGTCGACATAGGCGAGACCGATGGCTGCCTCGGGCAGCCTGGGGTCTATCGCGAGCGCCTGACGGTATCTTGTCGCAGCCGCCGGAAGTTCACTGCGCGCGGCGGCGAGATCGCCGAGTTGCGCGGCTGATCGGGCGTCCCGAGGGTTGCGGTCGAGCGCGAGCTTGTACTGGGCCTCGGCCTCGGCGCGTAGCTTGAAGTCGTCGGACGCACGAAGCGCCTCGGCGAGCTCGTAGTTAATGCCGGGCAGCGCTGGATCGAGTTCGGCGGCCTTGCGCAGGTTTGCAATTGTCGCGGGCAGATCACGCGCGCGCTCGAGCTCGTGCGCCATGGCCTGGTGCATCTGCGCGGAGTCCGGGGCCGCGATCGACAGCGACAGCATGGCCTCGCTCGCCTGGTCGGTCGCGATGCGATAGGCGGTGTAGAGCACGCGAGGATCGGTGGGGGACACCTGCCGCAGGAGTGCGACCGTGGCTGCGGCGTGCTCGAGATCCTGCGCGGCGACATCGATCTCGACCAGGGCAAGCCCGGCCTGGATGCGGACTGGCGGCTCGGTAAGTTGGGGAACGGCGGCCTCGAGATCCTTCCGCGCCTCCGCTGTTTGCCCGAGGGACTTTTCAGCCAATCCAAGGAGCGCTCGGATTTTGCTGAGCTCGGGATTTCGCGCGACGGCCTGCTTGAGCAAGGGCGCTGCTCCGGCGAAGTCCGATCGAAAGAAGAGCAGCACGCCAAGGTTGGCCTGCGCATCGAGGTTTCCCGGGTCGGCGGCCAGGACGGCGCGAAACTCCGGGATTGCCAGGTCGGGCTTCTTTTCCGCCAGGAACTGATGAGCGCGCTGTGCGTGATCCTGCGGAGGTCCAGGCGCTGTCTGCGCCAACGCTGCGCTGACCGAGGCCACGAGAGTGAGTTGGATGACGCACCCGAGAGATCTCCTTTGCATTCGCCTGCCAGCCTTCCTGGGCATCATCGCTTGATCCCCATGTTAACGGAAAGAGGGGATGGCTTGGTGGCCATCCCCCTCCTGGATTGCCCTGATGAGTTAGAAGGAAAGCCTAGCGCCGAGCTGGATTGTTCGGCCACCAACGGCTACACCGCGGATTGTGGACGTACCGGTTGCGAACACGCCACCGCTGCCGGCGCCGCCGGCGGTAAGACCGCCATTCGGCGTTCCGAAGCCCGGGTGGTTGATGACGTTGGTCGCATCGGCCCGGATCTGGAGCTGCGTGGCCTCCCAGATGTGGAACACCTTGCCCAGTGATCCATTGATGTTCTGCAGGTTTGGTCCCGTGAGGCTGTTGCGATGCACGTTGCCGAAGGTATATGCCGCCGGCTGCACAAACGCCCCCTCGTTGAACCAGTGATTGATGCTCCGGTTCGCGAGGTGGGGATCGCCAATCTGATTCGGGTACTGATTTCCAGCCTGAGCATTAGTGTTGTTATTCGCAAAGACCGTGAACGGCACACCACTTTGGATGTCGAGCGTAGACGAAGCCTGCCATCCGCCAAGAGCAGCGTCGAGCAGGAAGTTATCGTTCAGGAATCGACGCCCTTTGCCGACCGGAAGCTCCCAGACCACCCTGCCTTTGAAGGCATTGCGAACGTCGAAGTTTGAGTTTCCGTAGTTTGCGTGGGGATCGTAGGCGTTTTGGTAAGGCTGACCGCCGCCACGACCTCCCCAGCCGGACGAATCCTGATCATCCAGGAAGTGAGACCAGGTATAGTTGAAGTCGAAGCCAATGCCCGAGGTCATACGTTTGCGGATTGTGGTTTGTAACGAGTTGTAGTTGGAGATGGCGTTGTTTGTGCTTCCTCCAAGTCCCTGATATTGCGGGTAGGGACGGCCCGAGGGAGAATCGTTTGCTGACAGCTTGGATTCGGGAACCTGGTTGATGTTCACCGGAAAGTTTAGGTCGAAGCCGTGGCTGGCAACATAGGAGATCTCAGCCACCATGTTGGTGCCAAGCTCCTGCTGCACACCCGCGTTCCATTGATAGATCTTCGGGACAGGGGTGTGGTACTGGTTGTAGTTAAAGTTCTGGCCGTTATAAGCCGTGGGATCGGTCGTAGCTGCGACGAATGGAAGGTTTGTTCCGGTCGAGGAAAGGATCACCACGGGCGTAATTCCATTGGTCTGATCGGCGACACCACCCTTGGAACCAAAGGCTCCGCCCATGCCGGAACCGTAGGTGTCAAGACTCCAATTGTAGGAGTAGATCCCGAAGCCGCCGCGGACGACGGTTTTGGGGTGCACCTGATACGAGAGCCCCACACGAGGCAGAATCACGGTATAGACGTTGGCTTGGAGTGAATTCCTTCCGTTGGCGTGAGTGGATCCGTACCAGGCGGCTCCGAGCGAGTTCGACTTGGTATTTTGGATCGTTGGATCAAAGGTCGCTTCGTTTCCCTTCACCTCATGCCAGCCATTTTGGATCTGGTAACGCAGACCCAGGTTCACCGTCAGGTTGGGACGGAGCTTGATGTCATCCTGCACGAACATCTGCGGGCTCTTCTGCCGACCGCCGTACTCCGGAGTGACGTTTGCGCTCCAGGAGTTTGTCTGACCCAGAAGGAAATCGGCATAGCTAAGGCCCGAAGCCGTATCGCCTTGTGTCGATCGCGTGTACGCCCCCGTGTACCCGAGGGTCGCGCCGTTGGTGTTGCCCCAGGCCGTAGAATCATCGCGATAGAAGAGAAACTCTCCACCAAAGTGAAGCACATGTTTCCCGCGAATCATGGTCACGACATCGGACGGATCGAAGACCATCTCCTTGTAGACAGCGTTGCTGGCCGGCGTCAACTCATAGCAGCAGGTCGAACCGACCCGAACATCGGGAAAGACGTCCGCTTTGGCAAACTGCAACCCCAGCTTTGCCGGGTAGCCTTGTCCGATAGAAAAGGGAGTGAAGTAGTTCAGCTGAGACGTGAAACCCATGCGCGCTTCATTGATGGTGCTGGCGTTGATGTTCCAGACGTCCGATACCTGCGCGTTGTTGCTGTCGACGTCGCCGGTCTGGCAGTTGACCGGGCAGGTGTTCTGGTTCAGGTAGGTCGCGGGATTATCGCGCTGCGTATCCGACATCGTCAACCGGTTGTTGGCTGAGATATCGTAGTCAAACCGTCCGAAGTACTTCTTGAGGGGATTCGAGTTGGGTGTGTTGTAGAAGAAGTTGTTCTGGACCTGCCCTGTGCTCAACGTGGTCCCCGGGACGTTTGGAGCCGGGTAGTACGCCTGAATCGCCGCAGCGACCTTGTCGATCCGAGCCGCAGGAATCTTGTTGCCGTTTCCATACTCGGTCGCGAACGAGGTACGAACGATCTTCCCGCCGACGAGCTGAGTTGTCGCCGGGTCGTAGAGGAGTGGCTGTCCGGTGAAATCGCCCGCCCTCATGGCCGCGGTTGGCACCGTCACGTAGCCGGTAGAAGCCCCACCATGGATAATGCTCTGGTCGTAGTTGAAATAAAAGAACATCTTGTTCTTCAGGATCGGGCCGCCGATCGAACCGCCGAAGTTGTTATAGCGCTGAAAGCCAACGGCCTGCTTGCGGGTAAGGTGGGAGAAGGCGTACGAGGCTGCGTTCAGGGCGTCGTTCTGAAAGTATTCGTAGGCCGCCCCGTGCCACGAGTTGGTGCCGCCCTTGCTGATCTGATTGAAGATCGCGCCGCCGATGCCGTACTGCGCCGAGAACGACGAGGTGCTGATCTGCACCTCCTGCACCGTCTCGAAGATGGAGACGTCGGAGTTCGAGCTGTGCGACAGCGTCGTCGTCGCGCCGTCGGCGAGCATGCTGTTGTAGGGGAGGTTTCCATTGAAGGAGGCGACTTGTCCCCCCGCATTTACGCCCAGGCCCGAGCTGCCCGGCAGCGTAAGGGCGAAGTTCTGCCAGTCCTGCCCGACGTTAGGCAGCTGGGCCATCGACTTCGCCTCAAGCGTCGTCGACTGATCGCCCGTCTCGGTCTTCAGCAGTGGAACGTCGGTATTCACAACCACCTGCTCGGTCGCGCCACCTATCCGGAGAACGCCGTTAACAGTGGTGAGACCGACCGGGAGGGAGATGCCCTCGCGGACAAGCTGCGAGAATCCCTGGCCCGCAAACGTGATTTTGTAGGTGCCAAGCAGGATTGAACCGGTGTCGTAGAGACCATCCTGGTTGGTGACCAAATCTTTGGAGATTCCGTTGTCGACGTTGAGGACGGTGACGGTCACACCCGGTACAACGGCTCCAGAGGAGTCCGTTACCGTTCCACGAATGTCACCCGAGTTGGTGTTTTGCCCCAGTGCAGGATGGGGGATGGAAAACGATAGAAAAAGGGCCGCCATAGCCCATACTGCCTTCGTGAATCTCATATTGCCTCCAAAAGGTTGATGCGTCAGGGTCGTGCAGCACCGGTTTCATCCGGTTTCGCCCGCCGCTCGCTGAGACAAACGCTTGTCTTTTGCCGGCGGCTCAACACCGCGAAGATTTGACAGGAGCGGAATCACGCTTGTCAAGGAGAACCTCGCCCTGAAGGGCACCGGCTTGTCGCTATCCTTGCGTATACCTCGCCGCGGGAGACAATCGCATGTCTTAGGCCTGCCGTGCTGAGACGGGGCGGTTTGACAGCCCACCGCCTCAGGAAGCTTAATGACGAAGCGTCCCCGAGCTCTGCGGCCTGGGGGCTCGTGAGATCATCGCCGCGATTTCGTTCAGGGAAAGGAGTCTCGTGCCACATCTGCTTCGAAGCTGCCTGCTCCCGCTCTGCCTGCTCCTCACGGGGGTGGAGGGGCAGACGCAAGGCCCCGCCCCGGCCTCCGTGTGGCTGACGACGCCGGACCGCTCCGCGCTGCTCGCGCTTCAGCCCGAAACGCTTCGGTTCGAAGCAGGGGTCGCCACAGGCACTGGGCCTTCGATCTCAATCGACGAGCGCCAGACCATGCAGGCGATCGACGGATTTGGCTTTGCGCTTACGGGGGGCAGCGCCGAGTTGCTGATGAAGATGTCCCCCGCGAGCCGGCACGCGCTTCTCGAAGAGCTCTTCGGAGACAAAGGGGGTGGGATTGGGGTCAGCTACGTGCGACTCAGCATCGGGGCGTCGGATATGAATGAACGTGTGTTCACCTACGACGACCTGGAGGAGGGCCAGACCGATCCCGAGCTACGCCACTTTGGGCTTGGTCCCGACCTTGCAGACGTCGTTGCCGTGATGCACGAAATCCTGGCAATCGATCCCAGTCTCAAGATCCTCGGGACGCCATGGACGGCGCCCTCCTGGATGAAGACCAACCGCAGACCAAAGGGCGGAGCCTTGAAGCCGGAGATGTACGGCGTCTATGCGAATTACCTGGCGCGCTACGTGCAGGCCATGCAGAAGGTTGGGATTCGCATCGATGCGATCACACCACAGAACGAGCCGTTGAACCCGAAGAACACGCCGAGCATGGTGATGACTGCTGAAGAGGAGGCCGCGTTTTTGAAGCAGGCGCTCGGGCCGACCTTTCGCAAGCAGCATATCGCGACCAGGATCGTTCTGTACGATCACAACTGTGATCGCCCCGACTATCCGCTCACGATTCTTGCGGACAAGGAGGCGGCGCAGTACGCGGATGGCTCAGGCTTCCATCTGTACGGCGGCACGATCGACGCAATGTCCAAGGTGCACGACGCCGCCCCCAGCAAGAACCTGTACTTCACCGAGCAGATGGTCGTTGACCAGCCAAAGAATGGACCCGGGCTCGAGATCGCGAAGCCGGTCAGGGACATTGTGATCGGGGCCACCTCGAACTGGAGCCGCAACGTGCTGCTTTGGAACCTTGCCGCGGACCCTAGCTTTGGCCCGCATACGAGCGATGGCGGATGCCCGGTGTGCGAGGGCGCGATCACCCTTGATGGCGACACGGTGACCCGCAATCGTGCCTTCTACACCATCGCGCATGCGTCCAAGTTCGTTCGGCCCGGGTCCGTTCGCATCGCGTCCACCGGCGGCAGCGAGTCTCTTCCGGAGGTCGCATTTCGTAGCCCCGACGGAAAAACGGTGCTGCTTGTGGCCAATCCCACAGACGCAAGCGAAAGCTTCACCATACGATCGCGCGGCCTGACCGCAAAGGCCTCGCTCCCCGCGGGCGCCGTTGCCACTTACGTTTGGTAGATCTCGCGGAGGAACCGACCGCATGACATCCAGGACCTCTCTCCTGTTCGCAGCCACGCTCCTGCTCGGCTCCATGCTCTCCTCAGCGCAATCCTTTTATCCTGTCCCGCTTAAGGATGCCGCGGCCGTCTCGGTGCAGATCGGCCGGGACGGCGTGCACGGGGACGGCATTTCGGATGACACGGCAGCGCTGCAGCACGCGATTGATCGCGTCGAGGAGACCACACAGCAGGGCGTTGTTTTTCTTCCCGAAGGACGCTACCGCCTGACCCACACACTTTACCTGTGGCCCGGCGTGCGGCTGATCGGCTACGGAGCGCATCGCCCCCTGCTCCTTCTTGCCGACAGCACACCGGGGTATGGACAGGATCTCGCATACATGGTCTTCTTTGCCGGCGCACGTCCGGAGCAGCCCGGCAGAAATCCGCGTCCCGGACGTCCCCAGCGACGCCGACCCGAGAACACCTTGCCGTTTCCTGGCGCGGTTCCGGCCAGCCGTAACGTCATTGACGCCAACCCCGGCACGTTTTATACCGCAATCAGCAATATCGACTTCGACATGGGGGAGGGCAACGGCGGCGCTATCGGCATCCGCATGCACGCCGCACAGCACTGCTTCCTCACCCACATGGATTTTCGTATCCGTTCCGGGATGGCGGCGTTGCACGACGTTGGTAATGAAGCCGAAGACCTCCACTTCCACGGCGGCCAGTACGGAATTCTCACCTCCAAACCGTCACCTGGATGGCAGTTCACCCTGCTCGATTCCACCTTTGACCACCAGCGCGAGGCATCAATCCGGGAGCACGAGGCGGGCCTCACGCTTGTTCGCGACAGCTTTCGCGATGTGCCCGCGGCCGTCTCGATCGACGCGGGCTACGCCGAAGAACTCTGGATTGAGGACACGCGCTTCGAAGATATCTCCGGCCCGGCCATTACGGTCAGCAACGAGCATAACCCGCGCACGGAGATCAACGCCCTGCGCGTACTCTGCCGCGGCGTTCCCGTGTTCGCCCATCTGCGCGACAGCGGTGCGGACCTTGCCGCGCCTTCTGGAATGTACCGGGTAGACAGCTTTTCGCACGGGCTCGCGATCGACCACGTCGGCGATGCGGGCGCGATTCGTACAAACTTCGACGCAAGGCAGCTTGACCAGATGCCTCGAGCCTTGCCGCCGGCGATTCGCGATCTGCCGGAGCACACGGGATGGGCGGATCTTCGTGAACTCGGTGCCAAGGGCGACGGCATCACAGATGACACGGCTGCCATCCGCACCGCCATCGCGTCCCACCGCACTCTGTTCGTTCCGGCTGGACGCTACCGTGTCACGGACACCATCGCGCTCGGGCCCGACACTGTTCTCATCGGTCTTCATCCCAACACGACCGTGATCCTTCTCGACGACAATACGCCCTCCTTTCAGGGGCCGGGCGGGCCGAAGCCCCTGCTCTCGTCACCTGCGGGCGGCCGGACAATTGTAACCGGACTTGGTCTATTTACGGGCGGGATGAACAGCCGCGCCGTCGGCGCGCTCTGGCAGGCCGGCAGCGAATCGCTGATGGATGACGTTCGCTTTCTGGGCGGCCACGGGACCAACAACGCCGACGGCAGCCGCATGAATCCCTACAACGCGAACCACACGGCAGACCCTGACCCGCGCCGCCGCTGGGATAGCGAATTTCCGAGTCTCTGGATCACGAACGGTGGCGGCGGCACATTTTCGAATATCTGGACGCCAAGCACCTTCGCTGACGCGGGCATGTACATCTCGAACACCAGCACGGAAGGCCATGTGTACGAGCTCTCGAGCGAGCATCATGTTCGGATGGAGGTCAGGCTCGACCACGTCGCCAACTGGGAGCTGCTCGCGCTCCAGACCGAGGAGGAGCACGGCGAAGGTCCGCGCGCGCTTCCCCTTGAGATCGCCGATTCCAGGAACGTGCTTATTGCAAACTTCCATTCCTACCGCGTGGTCGGCAGCCACGAAACGTACCCCTGCGGAGTCCGCGTCTCCAACGTCACGGACGTACGATTCCGCAACTTCCACATGGACAGCGACAGCAAGGTCTCATTTGATGACGCACTCTGCGACACCGACTCCGGTGGCACAGTTCGGTCTCGCGAGTTCACCGTACTGACGCTACCTGCATCGGCAACTTCCCGCGCCACCGCTTCCAGCGCAGGTTTTGTTCGTAAGCTCGCCGGCGGCTTCAACAACATCTCCGGCCCGGCGCTCGACTCCGAAGGCCGCCTATACTTTGTAGATCTGCATGAGCAGAAGATCTATCGCTGGTCCCCGGCCAATGGTCATCTCGAGACCATCTGTGACGCGCCGCTGGACGCGGCAAACCTCGCCGTCGATCATGCCGGGAACCTCATGATCGTCTCCTACGCCGGGAACGGCACGGTGTACATGCTGAAACCCGATGCTCCTCCTCTGACGGCGCTCTCGTTGCTCGCACCCGTACCCACATCACCGCGACCGGGCCGGACCGCCGTTCTTCCGGTCGACTTCTGGAAGGTTCGCGGAGACCTCCTCGATCCCTCGCATGCGCGCCGCGGCTTCCAGTATCTCTCTCCGGACGGGACCGTCTTTTTACCTGCGGGCGAAGACTTCACAACGGGCGCGCTCTACTACGGCACCAAGATGTCCGACGTCCTGCGCACCTTCAGCCTAGCCCCTGCAGCCGCTGGCGGCACCTTCTACGTGACCGACGAAGAAGAAGAGAAGACCTACGCCGCCACGGTCGCTCTCGACGGAACACTGGCGGACCTAAAGCTCTTTGCCGAGCGGGGCGGAGAGGGGATAGCCACTGATCACGCTGGCAATGTCTACCTCGCAGCCGGCCAGATCTTCCGGTACGGAAAGGACGGCAAGGAAGCGGGCACGCTCAATGTTCCGGAGCGGCCGACATCGCTTGTTATCGCGCGAATATCGGGAAAGGAGACGCTCTACATCCTGGCGCGTACCTCACTCTATGCCGTTGACCTTGCTCGTTTCTAGCGGCAGATCAGAGCAGCAGGATGGGCGCAGCAGTATCGGTATTCGTGGGTGGGGCTTTTCGCATGTGGTTACTGGTTGAGTGCACTCAAAACGGGCTCTTCTCGTCGATCTCTACCTTCTGCAGTAAACCAACTGATTAGAGCCGAGGATCAGAGCCACTCTAAGGGTCGTTCGACAGATTTGCCCCGCTGACCAAATGGAACGATGTTAGGGAACTGGGAGGCAGCCAGGTCTGCGGGGGAGATGTGTCGCACGAAACTCCCAAACGTGGAGAGCTTTCCAGGGGCTTTGCCGTCGAGAACGATAACGCCAATCGACTTCTTGATCTCATCGCGCACGATGCGGACAGGCTCATTTAGATCTGTGTCCTGAGACAGCACTATGGCAACGTCGAACAGGTCTCGCCAAGCATCGTGCACCAGGTACGTTGCCAAATTTACGTCAGAACCCTTCTCTTCGGTGTTCCAGATTTCGACGTGGGTGGGACCACCCGGAGCCGGATTGACCAATGGCCTCATCTTGGGTCTAGTCAAGAAGTTCCCCTCGTGGATGGACACGCTCGGAAGGGTTCGTAATGCTTGAAGGTAGCGCTGCTGACGGACGGGAACACCCGGATCGAACTTGCCGCTCACGGGAGCCGTGAAGTAGCGGATTCGCTGTATCTTGTTCTCAGGAGCGAGGAGTCCGCTTGGGAGAGCCTCAAGATTCAACCACTTGTACTTTGTTTTTCGAAGTGTCCGGTAGTAGAGATTAAACCTCGCGATTCCAAGCCACAGGTCTCCCTGTCATGGCACTCCGCCCTGGATCACGTCACCGTTCAGGTCGTCGATAACGGGCCAGGACTCACCAATCCAGCCAATCTATTCGTGCCGTTCTACACCACGAAGCCAGAGGGGAGCGGAATCGGCCTGGTGCTCGCGCAGCAGATCGCAACAGCACACAAGGGAACACTAACGCTCTCAAACAGAATTGATGCCCCGGGCTGCATTGCGGAACTACGATTGCCGCTCCGACACACTTGAGATGGCCGATCGCAGGTCGTTTAGTCATCCGCCTCGCGCTGGGCGCGGAACGCGGCTCAGGGGAATCGTGAAGTACGCTTCCATCCTCGGGCCGTGATGCAACAACAGCGCCTACTTCACCACCTCCGAATACTGGATAGCGATCGAGCGCAGGGTTGTTTTGGAGCAGAAGCTAGAGGACCCAGGCATGGAAATCGAACCCTCACCTTGGAAACCTTCACTCCAGGGCAGCCAGACGCATCACTGTTTACGGCGCTCGAAGGATCTCCAGTGGTTGCTTCGCAAAAGATGTCCCCTGATCGAACTCAGAGCGATCTGAGCCTAACCGGCCCCCCGAGAGAGCTACCAGCAGGCATTTGAAGGTGATATGCGGCGTCAATCTCTTCAGGGTGCGAGCAGCCCGTGATGTGACTGTTCGCGAGAGATGATCTCTCGGATGATCCGTTCCGCGGGGACCCACGGTTCAGGCACCGCCGGATCGGGCACCGAGCCGTCCAAGCTCTCAGCCTCGAACCACGCAAGGAATGAGAGGAGACCTAATCTGCTCCTCCGTTCCGCACACAGATGATGAACTCGAGCGATTCCCGGTAGTTCAATCCATGCCGGTCCGCAATCTCCGCCTGCTGGTTGAAGAATGGAATGTCTCTGTCCGTGGGGCAGGTTAGTGCTTCCAATCTCTCCATCCTTGCAGTGAACTCAGCAACCGATTCGCCATGCACCCAAGCAGCAGAGGACCTCATTCGGAAACATGGAATCACCCAGCGGAGGGAGGAGGCCTCCTCCCTGCTGCGGCCGGCTCTGCCGTCCTCCGGCACCCACCTCTGCGGGCCGTTCCCGCCCGCAACGCCCACCCCCAGAGACAGAAGCAAATAGATCGCCTGCGCTTCGCGCCCAGCAAGGTCACCAGACCTCCTGAGGGATGAGGGTACCGGAACATCGTTTACATTTTGGACCGGGGACATAGTTTACAAGCCCCTTGCGGTGAAAGTGGCTCTGGTTGAGTGTT
>JAABUW010003731.1_pt1 | contig 21329 bp, 19 predicted proteins | sample 5560081 | NCBI WGS metagenome assembly JAABUW01 (sample SAMN10711882, study PRJNA513363) | rock metagenome | isolation source: Antarctica rocks | place: Antarctica: Victoria Land, Knobhead sud
ACCTGAAGCTCAAACCAGACCTAAAGCAGTAAGCTCATACAAAAAGGCTTGTTTCAACGACGAAGCATCGCTCAAAGAGGTAAGAAGAACACGCCGAGGAGAACTTCGGTGCACGTGATACTTTCGCCGCTGTTACAAAAATGGCCACGTGACCAGGAAACACTTGTTAGAGAACTAACAAGCAATCTAGTGACAGACAGTTAGACCTGTTTCAGATAGCGGAGCCTTGAACAAGTCGTGACATATTGGGCTGGTGTAAATAACAACGAGCCCTCGATCGGAGAATCTGTCCTGAAGTAGTATTTGAATTTGCACAAGTTCAGTAATGACCAATCTCGGTTTAGCCCAACTCCGGCGGGATCCTAACTTACTCCGGCTGGCTTCACACTCCCACATACAATAACAACACGTTCTCATCCCCGTCTACGGGCCTCCTACGATAGGAATGAATTTTTCCTCGATTCTCTAGAGCGTCGACTGGGCCAATTGTTATAGATGTAAAGATACAACCAAATAACACTTTTGAACGCGATACCAATCTTTTTCTTGACATCTCCGTGCTCTCGGGTATGCTATTGGTTTGACGTGCAGAGTGCATAAGGTAGCACTGTGTCGAGCTGGGATTGGAGATGAGCTTTACTCTTCGCTGCAAGTGGACAACGGACGATTGGCCTATACCATGCGAAAGATTATCACAATCTTCAGACTGCAGAACCTTCAGGACTGTCAGTTGTACAACACGGGTTTATGTGTAGTCTAGGCAAGAATAGTGCCGGTTGGTATATGGCAAGACATCGACCGGGTCACATTCTTCGACACACTAGTGAAAATCAGTAGTGGGCGGCGAAGTATCTTGGCTGGAAGTATACTTTCGTCCTTAAAGAGAGACTCTACGAAGAGCATAGTAGTGAGAGATGTGAGTTCAAAGATGCGGGAGTTTACCCAGCACGACTTCATAACCGAGGGATTTTAACGTTCCATGTTTTCCGCACGAGTCACGCCCTGCACAGCCTGATGACTCTGCCCGCCAATCCGGGCGCCGCATTCAGGACAACGGGCGAGCTCCATGGGCATGCCGCACTCGCCAATAGCGAACTGTCGATCGCGCGTCAGCGGACGTCCCGTAGTAGTGCGTTGGACGGCAGACGGATTGTGACTTACCGGATGCCCGTTGGCACAGTTGTACCAATGACCCGAGTGGGTAGCGATGCCCCTGAACCCTGTGACCATTGCCCTCTTGATAGCTTCCAACTCCTCAACTGTGACTTCCTCGTACCACTCCCTCTGCAGCAATCTGAGTGCCTCGCTGACGGCGTGCGAGAGCGCGTCCGCATCTCGAAATCCCTGCTTGCACAGCTGCGCCGCGCTCTCCAGGAGAATCTTGGCTTTCTCATGCTCCATAGTTGCCAGCTGTCGGTCTTCAGCATCCAGGGCACCCGACGTCCCGAAGAGCCGAACAGTGCGTGCATAATTCAAAGTTGACTCGACCACGAGTCTTGGCAACCTGTGCTCCCCGCACAAGGCAATATGTTCTGCACAAGACTGAAAGATTTGTTTGATCGACTTGGAGACGGACGTTCCCGAGAACAGCGAAACGTTGAGTAGAGCTCTTTCACTCTCGGAGGCGGGCGCCGATAAGATCATGAGCTTGTCTTCCATAACAATGCAGTCTATCTTGATCACCATCATCATGGCCCCAGACGTGATTCGGTGGTCACTTTTGCCAAGCAATGCCACGTCGGTGAAACCAAGCTTGGCGAAAACATCGTCGAGAGGGCGATTGCGCCGTGCAGCATGCGTTATGGCTTCATGCAGTTTGTGCGAAGGTTGATGTCGATTTATCGTCCGTTGCTGGAAGTGGACCATGTCGGATCGAAGACACGCCGATGGCGTGTACCGTGTCTTCAGTCGTTGAGAACATTCTTTCATGTCCGCTTGATGAATGTCCACGAGACGGTGTCCTGCCTCGCCCTTTAACGGTTCTGCTCGGGTCCGCTGCAATTTGGCTTCGATGTCCGTCAGTCTCGACTCGAGCCCTTGGAGTTCTGTCTGGCCTGTGGCAATGAAGCGTTTAAACACCTCGTCAATGACGGCACGGTTGACGAGTCGATTGTATCTCTGCGTCACGAATTGGCGGATCGGTCGCTGACAGAGCGGACATTTCGGGACTGTTGGGGCCAGATCACAGGAGATATCCTTCAGCCCCAAGGGCACGCAGGTCGTAAGGTCAATCTCGTATACCTCGCTCAGTCCGATCATGCCTAGACATCAATATATTTCCATTAGCGTAGGTCCAGAATCCATCGTGATAAGCAGCGCGCCTGAAAAGGAAAGTCGTTGACCATCAACGTCGTGCGCGGTTTGTCTCGGAATCACGAAAGTCCCAGAGCAGTCAGTGAAGTCGTACAGAAATGTCACATACCATCCAACGTCTCCGCTGTGAAAAAGTGTCCGCAGGCCAGCGCAACTATCGGTGACTGATCGAGATCAATTTCTCGAAAATCTTTCAGTTCAACCATGTCAACCTGCGCGTCAAGATGCTTCCCGCATGCCTGGCAGTACTCAGGAAGACAGTCCTCCCCGCATAGTCCAGGGCATTGATGGCCGCAAGGAAGAGTACTGGTGCAACGCTTGTTGCAAGGAAGACGGTTGCAGGGCGCGGAGCAAGGCATACCGCAGTCCCCTATATGGGGACAAGACCATGCACAACGCTCGACGCATGGTGCGCACGACTCGTGACACTTGAGTGTGCAGCGCGAGTGCTTACATTGAACCTGCGTCATGTTATTGGTATTGCCCCGAGCTTCGATTGCGCAACTCACCTCGCATCTGGATTCGCAAAGTCCGCAGTCAGAACCGTCATGGCAGCGCCGAGGACAAGTGTGGTTGCAAGTCCCGAATGGTCTGCCGCAGATTTTGTCGCATTGCAAGTGGTTCACGACACGATCACCCAGCAAATCCATGATATTACAGCGGCCGCATGTTCCTGGACAACAGTGACCGCATGTCAGAAATGTTCCGCAGGCAGTAGCGCAGAGGTAGCCTTCTCGACCCACATCCTCGGAGCACGACGCTTGAATCTCGTGGCCACATCTGGTGACGGTCTTCGCAACGATCTCAACGCAATGAAGAGCCTCCAAGTCCCTCGTGAGGTGGCATCGAACCTGGTCTTTGAGATGACCGCATGGAAGCTCCACCTTGTTCAGAACTACCATGCACTTGCCACAGTCTTCTCCGCACGTTTGCTTCTGGCAGGGATGACCACAGGGGTCGTGTTGTCGTTGGCAGGGCTGTTCACATCTGGAGGATTCATGCATAGCTCTTGAGTGACACCTTGCCTGACAGCGATGGCCGCAATCGGGAAGACGATCCATGCAAGCTTCACGACAACCGCCCTCGGGACTAAACCTAGCAAAGTCATCTGGTTGCTGAACCTCGATAGGTGTGTCCCTGTGCCGAGGGCAGCATAGGCCAAGAGAAGATCCAACGGAGGCATTCGCTCGCAAGATACCGATGACCTCTTGCCACATTGGCACGTTGGAGTAGGTGTCTGCATTACCAATTAGATACATGCCATGTTGAGCTCGGCTCAAAAGGACATTGATTCGGTTGGTGGTTTTCAGAAACCCAACTTTCTGATGTTTGTTACTCCGGACCAAGGAGACAATGACAAGCTTAGCTTCTTCTCCCTGGAAATTATCAACAGTAGCCGCACGGAGGAGGTCACTGAGCTGCTTCTTCTGCAATTGCTTTCTTTCGCTGTCGCTCGAAGCATCTCCTTGGTCATTCGGGGTGTCGCTCAAGGTGTATCCATCCTTGATGAGCGCATCTTCATCTCGGTCACTCAGAACAATCTCAAAATCGCGGCGCATTGACGCACGCAGCTTCTGCAATTGGCCGGTGTACGGCGTGAGAACCGCAATGTCGCTACTTTTGTAGACGCCTTGGCGGATTACATGCCGCACCAGGGCATGGACCATTGCAACCTCCCAGTCATTGGACTTCGACTGGTTGTGGGAGATCGCTGCCTGTGCCTCGTTCTCCATGTTATCGTGATCGAGCCAGTATACATTATCGCGCATGCCGATGATATTGGGCATTTGCATTGTGCTTTCATGGTCAACCAGTCTCTTGTAGATCGTGTGCCGGATGAGTGTTGAAACTTGGGGACGCATCCGTCTTTGGACGTTTAATTGAGCAACCGGCATGGTGCGTCTCCCGCGTTCACCCACTGACAGTCGTTCAAATTGGCTCCGGTCAAGTTTATACAGAGCGCCGCGAGAGCTCTCAATAGAGAGGTCGGCGAAGTTGTTGATTGTTGGACGCAGTTGTTGATGGTCACCGATCTGAATGAAGTGTTCACCAGAGGGCAGCATCGCTGATATGATATGTGGTTCCATCACCTCACCGGCCTCCTCACACAAGACAACTTTGGCTCTGACGTGCTGCAGAGTCGAGATGTTCTTTGCAAGGCCGCTGGTGGTGAGACCAACGACATCCGCGCCCTGCAGAACTCGCCTATCGGTCTCTTCATGAATCTTCGTCAGGTCCAGCTTACAGTCCTTGGCACTTTCTATCAATTCGAAGAGTTCGTTGGATGCTTGTTGGAATAGCTCCGTGGTCCACATCTGAATGAGCGCTTTTCTTCCGATTGGTGAAAGTGATTGTACATCCGTTTCCGCTTTTGCAGTGACACTTGCTATGTTCACGGCCTCAGTTGTCGATCTTTCCAATGTATTGATCTGGCCGTCTGGAGTGGCTGCAGATTGCCAGAGATCAAATGGATGTCGACCAGTGTGGATGAACCCATCACCGTCGATAGTGCCGAACTGTGCATGTATACGGGAATGTTTTCGCCGTAAGTACCAATCCAGCTGCTTCCATTCGACCCGCTTCTTTAAATTGTGAAGTCGGCTAAGGATCCGGCGTGAAGTCTCCTCATGCTCTTCAAGTTTCCGATAGGCGGTAGCGGCCTGCCACCCCTCATGCCTGGACTTTTTCTCAGTCTTCGCGACGGTCCGGAGGTTGTGGCCTTCAAGTAACGTCGACCGACTTTGCCCACCAATGCGAATGATTTTCTTGATACCCGTCGCTTGGAGGTGCTCCAGGAATTGATCGAGTGCGTGATTTGTATAGCACCTGCAAGCCATTCTTTGGTATTAGCTGGAAATTCGAAACAACCACAGCTTTGGAGCGAAAGACGATGACCGGTAAGTAAGGACGAATAAGATGGAGCACTTACACAACGATGATCGGGCCAAGTCCCGCTTCCTTCTTCACATGCAACAGGACTTGCATGAGCTTCACCCCAAGAAAAGACTTTCCGGTTCCTGGGGGGCCTTGAATGAATGCAAATTCGTGAGTAAGTGCCGCAACTAGCGCCACGCACTGCCCTTGATCTAGTCCAGTCCTCTCTTCTAAATCGGATATGAGCAAAATATCATCTTGAGAGGATGAAGAGAACACGCTCAAGCTTTCCGCCCCTTGTTTGAGAATGTCGGTCATGGGAAAATTGAATTTCGGGGATCTTGCATAAGCCGGTGGTGGCACATCAAGCTTAGCACCCAACAAGTCGTCCATTCGACCAGGCAGAATCCAGTCGGAGAATGGCAGGCGGCTATGACGTTGCATGTCTTGCAGACTCTTGAGAACAGGAACAAATGTTCCTGGAAGCACATTCGGAAACTCCAGAAGGATCCCGCGAATTTTGTCGCAACTCAATCTCAGCAGAGCTCTAACTGCTTGCTGATCTTGGGTCGTCAATCTGATGGTCACCGTCGCTCGAGACTCGTGACTGGCCAAGCTGCTCTGATCCCCTGTATCTGTGCGCCTCTTCGACACAGTCACGAACAAATACTGAACTGTGCCATCTTCAATCCAGACAAGGGCCAGCAGCACGCCTTCGCTTAATCGTTTCGATTCCTCCCACCATCTCCGCCTTTCTGCAGTCTTCCTCTTGAGAACAGAAGTTGGTTGAAGAAAGGCCATGTCGGCTTGAAGTTCTCCATAGCGATCAAGTGCCAAATACATCACAAACGCATTCAAGTAGCTGTGAACACGTGTTTCCCCGAGACTTGTGAGTGGCTTTGTCAAACGATCCGGATCGGCGACAAGATATGCCAGGAAACTCCCAAAGTCTTCTTGCAACTGCCCAAACACATCGTGGCGGAGGAGGCGAAAGTTCGTGTCGATGTATCTCTCTATTTTGCCATGGAGGAAGTGCGGCTGATCTGGATCGGTAGAAGGTAGAAATTTCGGTGCGTCGCTCAGCAGCTCCCCTCGAGTGGGAAAAATGCTGATCTGGGGGATGTCTTTTTTGTCGTTGTCGTGACGCTCTGATGGAACAATTGAGTCCCGGGGGTACGCGGAACGCAGCTCCGATGTGTGGCCATCGGCTTGCTCAGCGTCAGCACGCGTGGAAAGCATTGTCCCGGCTCGGGCGATGGCGGCGCGAAAATATCCGGCGCGACTTTTGACTTCCTCAGATGTAGGCCGCGATTCTTCTTCTATCATAATCTCAACAATGGCCTCTAGAGAACTGACGAGGCCAGGGAGATCCTCGTTATATCTGAAACGAGTCTCACGACGAAGCAGCTCGGAAAGCATGTTCGAAAGTCCAACAAGAGTTGAGTCAAGTATGTTCAGGGACAGCGTCCGCAGACCATCAATTCGAGCAGACGCAATAGCCTCGCAGACATGCTTCAAAAATGGGACCGCCCGGTTGCCATTCGCTCCCGATATGAAGTTGTACAAGCTGCCAACGTATGTGTCCACTGAGAGACAGTGCATCAGCTCCGGATGCGTGAAGACCATGAAGAAGGCGCGAGAGACGCCTATGAGTTCGGCGTGTTGGTCACCTCGAACCCTCTTCTCCAGGAGAGCCTGGATGTGAGCACGGCCGTGATAGTGATCGTCATTGTCCAAGTCCTTTGCGAGAGCCTGTCTCCAGTCTCGCTCCTCGTGGTCCACTACACGTTACACATTAGTAGCGCTCTGAAGCATAGAGAAGATTTCGAAAACGATTCTGGAACGTACAGATCTCCAGTGCCCCGGTCCACACCTCTTCCAGGGCGATTGGGTCGTGTTTGCGAGGTGGCTCACGGATAAGACTTCTCCAACGAGAGTAGATGAATTTGCCGTGTAGATACTCAGGTGTCTCCTGCGTCTCAACGTCACGGCGAAACGGTTCAGGTCGCTCATTGTGCGAGAATCTACAGTCTCTGCCATACCTGCCTTATCCTCGATGCCACGTCAGCCATTTTGCCTATGTCAGAAATCACCAATGGATCCGCTCAACCTACATGTTCCCCTTCTGAAGAAAGCACAAGCCTGTTCTTCTCGTCCTCCGATATCACTCCTGCCGCCCCAGCCGCCTCTGCCGCCCCTGCCGCCCCTTCCAAATCCCCCTCTCTGGCCTCTCCACGTATTTCTGTTGTGATCCGCCATACTGCGTTTAAGGAAGAGTGTGTTACGATGGATCCTCCAAAGAACAAGGTAAATGTGCCGCCTGACAAGCCCACGAGTCTTTCAGACAGGCTTGCTACACTTATGGTGTTGGCTTCGTCATCTACAAGATCTCCACCTTGCCTAGTAAGCCTCAAATGCCTCAACAGAAGGGGAATAGAGATTTTGATTGGCGGAGGGAGAAACATGCTTCAAGTTCAATACTTGTTGGCTTCCGTCTGCATGCATTTAGACTGCTCCTATACGTGCGATGAGGTGGTCGCTAATCTCTCGGTCGTGACAGGGCGAAAGCCATGCGCTCGTGCACCAACAGATCGGTAGTGTGCTACATCGAGCCTGATCGAGCAACAATGGCATAACTTCTGATTAGTATGTCGGCTGAACGGACCGGTGACTTCCATAGTCGATGATGATGCGCATGTTCCGATTCTGTTGGTTCGTAGCGAGGACCTTCGGGAACGTCAAGCATGGGCCATTCGAAGCTCAAACCAGACAGAGCGAAGAGTCACATGTACAGGCTTGGTCGCTAGCGTTGACCGTACGGACCTGGGTCGACTCCCATCGTTGGTTGTCTTCGAACCTTAAAAGACATCCCGTGTCACCGACATTGATCAATAAGTATCGTGCAGATCTGGCCAGATGCACTGTCCCCTGCTGCGAATAAGCGAGAGTGCAGCCTCCATCGTAGCGATTGGATCTCGGCAGACGGGTCTCATCCGTCAAGTGCTGAGTATCGGCTCAAATCGAGCTTCAAGCACCTCCTTTACCTTGCAGCTTGGTGGGACAAGGAGCGAGCGGTCTGATAACCTAGGTCGTGGTCTAGCCTAGATTCCTGATGATCAACATCGAAAACCGGTGAGGTCGGCCACGAATCAGCCAGGAACACGTTGTATCAACCCGATAACCAATGACATGGTCTACTTCAGCCTGGCTACACGACTCTATGTAGGAGGGACCGTTACGGGTAGCTCGAGTAAATTGGGCCCCACGGGTGATAGACACCGTAGTGCGGTACGGATGCATCAAAGAACTCCACAAAATCACGAAAGCTAGCCAGACTACATGCCGGCACAACTTCATACAACAGTGCCATCAAAGCGTACGTGTTCAACGTGTAGCCAGGTGGAAAGATTGTCGACCGGTGAGGAAGTTGACCAAACATATGTAGTAGAAGCAAGCTCCCAAGACGTCGTTTTCCCCCACTTGAGAACACCCAGCCGTATGGTTTCAGTGCATCCGATCATACTTGCACCCCTACATTTCATTGGGTGCCTGTGTGCAGCAACTTGAGACCATCTTCATGGGGGTCCTTGGGGTTTGGGTCAGGTCTCGTGGGCGCGGTGAAGCCCGCTTTCGCGGGCCGCTGATTGGTCGACACCGCTGAAGCCCGTCTACACAGCTCTCCTATTGGCCCACGCCGCTGTAGCTCTCGTACACAGCCCTCTCATTGGCCCACGCCCCGCGGCACACCATTGTCACTTTTCGTCTCGTCGCAATCCGAACGGTATACGCAGCCTTTGAAGCCTACATACGACTCGCTGACCGTTCCTGGAATCGGAAACTCGACTGAATCTCGCCACTGCTCGTTAAGAAAGGCTAGGGTGATTGGACGAACTTTCTTGCATCGTATGGGCTGAAGCCGAAAACACATACACGTGAGCGATCTTGCGGTCGCACGTAGTGCAAATGAGGACGGCGCTGCATGGAAAGACGGCAGATGGACACAGCTTGAGTCATTGTGGACGCTGTATTTCAGTACCTTATCATGGCTGGTCATCGACTCATTGATGTTGTGAAACGGCGAGCACATATTGGCTTCACAACTTAAATTGTTGTCGGGGCAAGAGCACGTATCACATCGCGGGCAGCATGCCCAAAGTGGAACAATCGAGCAACGGAAACTCGTAAAGAGCTTTTATGGTAAGCTGCAGCAACCTCCACCTTCCTATGCAGGGACCTAGCTACGGTCGCACAGTATATCATGCGCGCTGCTGTTGCCTCGATCACCTCCTTAACGATCATGCAATTGACATATAGTAATGGCACCACTGTCGGTACTAGATCATCTTCAGGCGAATATTTCGTACCGTTTCACAACCCTTTCGCTGCTAGAGAAAATATTGATCGCAGGAGACTCGAATAGCGATGATCGCGAAGGTCACCGAGGAATGGCCCAGCTCGGTGACAGCTTAATGGGGACCGTGATATTGAGTGATGGGTTAGAGCGAGGCCTTTCACGAAGTAAGTGTTAGCGTGAATAACTTCATGGGGCTGACAGAGTTGCTGTAGACGAACTGCAAAATGCTTGTTCAGACATACGCAGTAAGAAGTTCTGCGGTAGGATAGCCAAATGTCTACGCCTCCACGAGTGGATCAAGATCAGTGAACGCCAGATTCACGCAGGCATCCAGCCAGCCACGCTAAAGAGCGCGGTGGCAGCACTGGTTGGCGCAGTCTGGCTCGACTCACGTAACTATGAAGCAGTCGTTCGAGTTATGATAGCGATCGGGTAAGCAGCGGAGTCTTGCTAAAGTGTCGTGCGCTGATAAGTATAGACTGTTGAATCATGTGCAATACTCTGATGAATTGCAAGAAACATTACTCATGGATGTGGACGTGGAATTGCGAAACCTCGAGGTCGTCCCAACTGAGATTGGCCCAGGAGAGAAGGCTCATGATAATGGCGATTATTGGACGTTTTTGCCCGAAAGCGATCGCGACTTGGGAGAGATATTCCAGATGCAGTCAGCGTATGGAGTCTCGCCGTCAGTAGGGTTGACTTCGACTGTCAGCAGAGAAGGCACACCAGAATATACACCACCATCAAGCCCTGATAGCTTGACGAGAAGCGAACAACAAGGACAGAGGGCATCGCTAGCTCCGGGTTCATGGCATGGTGCAAGCAAATCGCCCGCAACGCCTGGCCATAGTGTAGAAAGTCTGGCAGAACAAGCCGAACAACATTCGGGCGAGGAACACTCTCCCAAGACTGGTACACGTGGTGACTCAAGGGCGACCAAGCATGATCGCAGAAAGACGGCAAGGAAACTAGGGAGACCTCGAGCTGAAAGTATCGCTGGCATGATCGCAGCATATGTCAACCACGAAAAAGAAAAGAACATCGATGCACAGGAGCAGCGTCACATCGTCAACACAATTATCAACTTGCCATCTCGCGAGCTCGACCGCCGTACCAGCCGTCACTAGCCGTCGTGGTGATGTCTATCGGGGACAGTTCAGCCCTTCTGCTTCTCAAGGAGGCTATTCAAGGCCTACGATCACCGCAAGTGAGCGACTTTCTCTGTGTAGATCGACAAATGCCCATCTCAGAACGTATACATATCATCGAAAGAATTGGATGCTGCACAGCACTTCTCAAAGTGGTACGCTGGCTTCACATCGTGACATTGTGGGAAGATTTGTCACAGAGGGCTGGGTATAGTGCCGATCATTTCGTTCTTGCGACGCCAGATTCAGTCACGCAACACGTCACAAGGAAGGGCAATCCGATATACCTTGCGCGCTCAGAGGTCGCTAGAGGCTTGTCGGATATCTCTGGCCGAGAGGACGGAAACCCAGACTGCAATGAGCCGTACCAGAACACTCGCTTACGACGCCTGGGTCAAAGACTTGGTCTCATCGTTCGAAAATGGGGTCAGGGTATACTGCTGATATTGGGTCAGACCCTCTCAGACTTCAGGTAAGAGAAAATCGCATGCTACATCAGCGCAAGCTTAGCTCTGATACAAGTCACAGGATCACGACTCCAACTGATCAAGCTTTTGAGACACTTATCGAACTGATTGATCAACGTGAGGGTGCTCGAATCTCTGCCATCAGTGCTGCAGCACTTCCGGTTATTGAAAATTTTCGCAAGGGTAATCAGTCGGCTGCGAAACTGCAACTCGAGTCTGCAGACGAAGATGCCATTCTCGGGCTTTCAAGGCTATCTACTGATTTCGAGACCCTGCTAGGAGCATCAGAGGAAGAATGAAGCCTAGGATGGTGACTTGGTCATGTATCATTGTTCTGCAAGTTCACCGAACCTTCGGAAAGAGAAGAAAGATCTCTTCTACTCTTTTGGAACGTCTGATGGACGTGGGCGCTTCGAATCTAGAGCGCCGAGCATAATTTCGGTGTGCTCTATTGTATAGCAGCGCCTTGTTCGCTCGATACAGTAAGATAACGTGAGAGTGCTGTCGATTAGTATTTTAAGTATCCCCTTTGAGCGCGAGTCTAGGTCACTCTATCACATGCCAATCATTTCTTCAATCATGTGCATCGACCTATGCACGGTCTCGCAACCTAGGATGTCTATGTTGCAAGGCGCAAACTGAGTGGATGCTGCATTCAACTAGAGGTGAGAAGGTCTCCACCTTGGCACTGCTTAGTGAACACGCACATCACGTGGATACAACTGTCTATACGCTGTCTGAGCTTTGAGGATAAAGCCATTTGATTTTCCCACGTTGTCCAACGAGTCATTCTCTCGCATCCTCACACTCATTCCTGTGGTAGATACTGTACGTACCTCCGCTGGAGATCTTCCCTGCTACTCAATATATCTTTTACCCTCCACGCCTAAGAAACAAAGATGTCAAGGAGAGGACGTGGACGCGGATACGACCAATCTGGACCATCTTCACAAAGAGGTGATTACCGTGCACAGCTGCATGACTTGTTTCGCCGTGTTTGAGCTGACATAGTCAACAGGTGGCTCTAGAGGTGGCTCTGGGCATTTCAGAGGCGGTCGAGGAGGAGCGCCAACTGTACCTGAAGTACCTTTTGCGTGTGCATCTCATGCTAAGCATATCTGAGAATGTGCTTACATCAAAGCAGGCCAGATTATCCTCCTACGGAAGACACAGCAGTAACGCAAAGAGAAAACTTTCTTCTCCATAAATTTGGTACAGATAGCACAACCACGTTGCCGCGCAGACCAGCGTACGGCAAAGAAGGGCATAAACTGCTTCTCTGGACCAATTACTTCCGCTTGCAGATCGAAGGCACAACGCTCTTTCGCTACGCTGTGAAGATCGAGAGAGTAGGAAAAGACGTCCCTCGGGGTCTGATGAAACGCGTCATTCAGCTTCTTATCGAAAGCCATCTCAAGGACATGCATATCGATGCAATCAGCGACTTCCGCTCCACTCTCAATTCTCGGCAAAGTCTGAACGGCGACCTCAATTTTAGTGTCACCTACCGAGCAGAAGGAGAAACCGAGCCCGAAGACGATGGACCGCACTATCAAGTAACGCTTGAGCCGAGTGGGACGCTGAACATGTCCGAATTGGTAGACTACAGCACCTCCGCATCAGCAAGCATGTCCTTAAGCCAGAGCCAGGAGCTGCTCCAAGCATTGAACATCGTTGTCGGCTATGCTGCGAAGACAGACTCTAACACGGTCACGGTTGGCCGCAATTGCTATGTCAGTACAGCCGCTGATTAGTCTCGCCTAACACTTAGCAGTGGGCTGGAGGCTTTGCGTTCTTTTGTTTTCAGCGCCAGAGCCGCTACAGAGCGAGTTTTGATCAACGTGCAAGTCAGAAATCTGCCGTTCTTGATTGCAACGCCTCTTACCGAGCTTGTAATCGCGTTTCGCAATTCTAGAGGCGCTCGATACGCCTTGAGTCCGTTCTTGCGCCGTGTGTCGGTCGAAGTGACGCACATTCGGCGGCGTGGCAAAAGTGGCGGTATCATACCGCGTTACAAAACCATCTCCGGTCTTGCACAGCCTAGAGATGGGAGGGATCTATCCCACCCGCCACGAGTGCCAAGGGACGGCGCGGGTGCACAGGAGGTCCAATTCTGGCTGGAAGAATCTGACTCTGCCCCTGAGAAAAGCTCGAAAAAGGGCAAAACGAGGTCAGATGCAAAAGAAGGCCGTTACATCAGTGTATCTGACTTCTTCCGCACAAGTAAGTGCCACACCATCAATCGGGAATGCGTTGACAGATTCAGAGCACAATATTACCATCGCAGACCCATCGCTGCCGGTTGTGAACGTCGGGACGGTCGCGAACCCATCTTACCTGCCGTTACAAGTGTGCAATGTCCGGCAAGGACAAGTAGCGAGAGGTCAGATCAGCCCTGAACAGACGGCCGAAATGATTAAGTTCGCCGTACGTTCGCCATCTGCGAATGCGAAGTCCATCACGACTGTTGGAATAAGTCTATTGCGGCTGGCAAGAAGTGACTTGGTAGGCTGGCACTTCGCTCAAATCTGCAATGCTGATCGTGATGACAGTCTGCGTTCGACTTGACAGTCCAACCACATTTGCTCACTGTACTAGGACGTCGACTGCCTTCTCCTCAAGTAAATTTTGCTCGCAAGACAGTGTCCGTGGTGAATGCTCGCTGGGATCTGAGGGACAAAACTCTGCTGAAAGGAGCAACGATGTCTAGCTGGAGATGCTTGTATATCACAGCCGGACAACAAGTGTGGTCGAATCCAGTAGACCTACAAACCTGTCTTAACGCCTTTGTCAGTGGTCTTCGTGGCATCGGACTTCAGAGTGCAGCGGCTCCTCCACCCGAATTACTACGTGTCGATGCAAGCAATCCGTCTGCAGCGATCTCGCAGAAGCTTCACGAACTTGCTATGAAGAAACCAAGCATGCTACTGGTCATCATCCCGGCGTACAACAACATCGGCATCTACAACGCAGTCAAGTACAGCTGTGATATTCAGGAAGGTGTGCTCTGTCAATGCGTTGTCGACAGCAAGTTCGCGAAGGAGCAGATCCAGTACTACGTTAACGTGGGCTTGAAAATGAATCTCAAACTCGGCGGAGTCAACCATTCTATTCCCGACAGCAACTTTGGCACCATATCGCCCGAGAAGACGATGTTCGTGGGACTGGATGTCACCCATCCTTCTCCCGGTTCCATCTCTTCTGCGCCAAGCGTTGCCAGTATTGTTTCTTCCATCGATCGAACACTCGGACAGTGGCCGGCAGCGATTCGTGTCCAAGAAGCCAGGAAAGAGATGATAACTGATTTGACCGAGCTATTCCAAGGACAACTGAGGTTATGGCGGTCGAAAACCAGAACCTTGCCCGCCAACCTCATCCTCTATCGCGATGGTGTATCCGAAGGGCAATACCAGAAAGTACTGGATGACGAGCTCCCGGCGATCAAGAAAGCCATCAGCAACATGTATTCACCGGCAGAAGTCAATCAAGGTATTCCAAGGCTGGCAATCATCATTGTAGGGAAGCGACACCACACGCGATTTTATCCAACCAAGGAAGAGGATGCAGACAGAACTGGCAACGCGAAGCACGGCCTCGTTGTTGATCGCGGGGTGACGAACTTCTGTAATTGGGACTTTTTCCTCCAAGCACATACGGCCCTACATGGTACTGCAAAACCTACGCACTACTATGTCATTTACGATGAGGTGATAAGAAAGCTCAATTCTGGACAGGGTCAAGCAAGTGCAGCGGATGCTTTGGAGAAGATAACTCACGGATTATGTTACTTATTCGGCCGTGCTACATCAGCAGTCAGCATCTGTCCTCCCGCATACTATGCTGATCTAGTGTGCGAGCGAGCACGCTGCTATCTTTCTGAGCAGTTCGCTCCGCCATCGAGCAGCGCCGCGCCAGCAAGTGTATCGAGCAGCAGTGCAAGCGTGCCTCCCCTGAGCAGGCAAGTGGCACTGCATGACGCCATTAGGGAGAAGATGTTCTACATCTGAACGCTTGGGCGGCGAGTCTCATGGACAGAATGAAGTGTTGATGTATGCATCACTATCTTGTCGAATCAAGCAGTTGTGACGAATTCCTGGCATCGCGTTATGTTGTTGCCAAGCTCCTTTGTGCATTTGGGCACTAGCCAATCAAATGATTACTGGATGCAATCAGAGAAACATCCCAAAAGCAATGCAGCATCACACCACTATTAGTGACAACTTTTCTTTACGCTGCTTTGTGCAGCCTCACAGCTACCGGAAGGCATGCAATACGTCTGGAGGCTTTCGAACCCGAAGAATAGCCATGCATATTCGTGCAGACCAAAGAAATGCTGCCAGCACACCAATACCCGGATCGCGCGTTCGAAAAGCCGGCCCAGGCTGCCACCTCTACAATCTGCCGTGGCTATATCACACCGCAGATGATACTGACCTCCACTGTCTCGCAAAAGTCCTTGCAGTGCAGACACTCCGCAACAGGCTTATCGTTAGCACCTCTTCTACCATCCTTCGCGCTTGTCAAGCCGAGAACATTCACGATGGCGGCAGTGTCCTACCTTGACCACACTCGAACATATCAGCAAGAGATGTTTGAGCGAAGCATGGAAGGCAATAGAATCATCGTGGTAGGTTCCATTCAGGCTACGCTTCAAACAGATTCTTACTTCCGTCCACTAGATGGACACGGGCAGCGGGAAGACACATGTGTGAGTAGAAGCAAACATCCTTACAAATCTAGCTACTGATGGTGGTTACAGAGCCGTGCTAAGAATTCAAGCAGAATTGGATAGATGTGCTGAAGATAAGGTACGAGAAGAGCCGCTTTCGGTATGCACGTCTACTGATGACTTCTAGCGTATCTGGTTTCTTGTTCCAAGCGTTGAGCTTTGTATACAGCAGCATGGTTTCCTACGGCAAGCTATGCCGGCATATAAGATGCGACTGCTAAACGGCCAAGACAACGTGGATAAATGGAGCGAGCTGAGCATCTGGGACGCAGCACTGGATCAGGTCCGTGTAGTTGTATCCACGCACGCCGTGCTGATGGACGCCTTGCGACACGGTTTCATTCGGCTCACCTCGCTTGCTCTACTCGTATTCGATGAAGGTAACCATTATCTCTCGCCGAAGGTGCGACACTGAACGCTCCCAGCACACCATTGTATCAAGAAGCATCCCGCCAACATCATCATGAGAAATTTCTACCACGAACTCAAGACGACTGGTGCCAATGTTCCTCACATTCTTGGCCTATCGGCCAGTTTGATTATGTCCTCAAGTCTCGCCTCTGTTGCGTAAGTGAATGAATCACGATTGCAGTTCTCGCCACTGACGCAGAGACAGCACGATCGAAGCAAATCTGGACTCTGTGAGTGTCACGCCCCGGCTCCAGCGAGCAGATTTCATACGACACGTTTTCCGTCCTGAATGTCGCATCCTTCGATACAATGTCATGAATATCCAGGACGAGCCCACGAGCGCTGGGCTTCAAGCTCTGGACCGCGCCATCACTCAGCATGCATCAATATGCGCTGCCTCCACTGAGCCGGACACGTCGAATCGTAATGCCTTCCAAGACGTGCAGCGTACGCTCAGGAAATTCTACGACACGGCCAAGCATATTCTTGTGGACCTCGGTGCTTGTGCTGCGGACTTCTTCATACGCGAGACTGTCACATGTCTGCGCGACAAGTCAAGCACTTCTCAGGATCTTCGACTGGACATTACGCATACGCCAGTGAACACTCTTCTCACCCTTTTCAGCAGTGCTCGAGTGGAACAGGCTTGTCAGCCAGAGGGCATAGGACTCTTGCATATATCGCCCAAGGTGCAGTGCTTACTGGACTACCTTCTGCAGAACAATGGCAGCGATCTTTGCGGTATAGTCTTTGTCGAGCGGAGAGTCGTAGCCAGTGTTTTGAGTTCATTGCTCAGCAATCACCCAGCGGCGAACGGAAGACTGCGATGCGTTCCCAGTGTAGGCGGCTCTAGGTTTTCTGGCCGGAAGTTTGCCATAACAGAATTGATTGATCGTCGATCCCAAAAACAGGCTCTCGCGAGTTTTCGTCGAGGTCAGGCCAATATCATCGTCGCTACTAGCGTCCTCGAGGAAGGTATCGACGTCCAGGCTTGCAATGTGGTTGCTTGCTTCGACGTCCCAACGAATCTGAAATCATATATCCAAAGACGAGGTCGAGCAAGACATCAGCGTTCGCGTTATGGTATGCTGCTCGAAGTCAACGCCGATCAGGACAAAGTAGCTCGGTGGAAAGAACTCGAGGAGGAGCTCACTGCTCTATGCCAAGAAGAGCGTGAGCAGGCAGACCTTTGCCGTCGTATCGAGGCAGAAGACGAAGCCATGGACTACGTACTCAGAGTGGAGTCAACAGGGTGGGTTAATTTGCTCATGACAGTACCAGTTGGCTGAAAGTGTCGTTCTGTCTCAAGGTTAGACGCGCTGACACCTTGTAGGGCAACACTTGACGCAGACTCTACGCTCCAGCACCTGCACCACTTTTGTCAACAGCTTCAGCAGAGAATTTGTATGGATTTCACGCCAGAATTCACCTTTCATGAAAATGAGAAAGGGCGAATCCACGGTAGCGTCACGTTGCCTTCCAGCATACCCGCACACGCAAGACATTCCTCGAGCAAGCGGGCATGGCGAACAGAGAAGGCCGCAAAGAAAGACGCCGCCTTCCATGCATATGCAGCATTGTTTGAAGCTGGCCTACTCAACGATCATCTCCTCCCGATATGCCAGGAACGGAACATCAACGAAGGTCTGGAAGAAACAGCACCACCTGCTGGATTACAAATTGAGTATCTGGACTTGTGGGCCGAGTCAACGAATGAAGATTGGCACAAGCTCGAGATTCAGATCACGCCTTCATCCAGTCTTTGTTGTGAACACGGTCCGCCGACACACGTGGTCCTTAACACATATCGGCAGCCGTCAGTGCCGCCAACGCTCAAGCTGTATTGGGACGCACAGACCACATTCAAAATCCAGTTCGGCCAATCAGGCCCTTGTCAGAGGCCTTCTTCGCCACTATTACGCGAGATGCACAGTTTCACGAGCGCTCTATATCGAGCACCTCGCTCAAGACGTCATTGGCGGGTAGACGACGAGCTCCTGACTTTTTTTGAGCCGTCAGAGGATGAGGCGTGGTGTCATGACGTTACGACCCGCCCAGCAAGTCAGTTCTGTGGCAAGCAGCTGAAGAGTCTTGTACGGATTGCATCGAGAGACGACACACCATACCTGTTCCGTCAATGGACTGAGGAAGACAAGGTCGTATGCATGCGACTACCAAAAAGGCGAAACTTCTCGGCTGCAGTGGAGCCACAGGTTGCGATCGAGCAAGATATTGCAGCCAACTCCTACAACATTCGGCAAGTGCGGACAGAGACATTCGCACTGCATGACTGCGCCGTTGATTCTGTAGCTGTGTCATGGGCGAGGGTTGGGCTCTTCATGCCTGATATCCTCCAGCATATACAGGACTATACTCGGGTCGACGGACTGCGGAACGATGTTTTACGCGATGTGGGTCTGCTCAACCGAGATTACATTCGATCCGCGGTCACTGCGCCATCTGCTCAACGCCCAAGAAATTACCAGAGGCTTGAATTTCTAGGTGACTGTGTACTCAAGTACGTTACCTCGTGCCACCTTTTCAATGCCTATCCCAACTGGCCGGAGGGATACCTGTCTCAACGACGATCATTGCTGGTGTGTAATGCTACACTGGCATGCGCGGCGATTCGCACAGGTCTCGGTCGTTACATCATCTGCGAACCTGTTGACTATCGTCGATGGACATTACCATCAAAAAAAGCTACTCAGCCCGCGCGAGAGGTTTCGTCCAAGTCACTTGCGGACGTACTTGAGGCTCTGATTGGTGCTGCTTGGCTCGAAGCAGGCATAGAAGGAGCCGGAAGATGTATTGGTCTCTTTCTTCCAGCGATGTCAACATCTTTGCACGCGCATGACAAGACAATGACGAGTGGACAACTCTCCGGTAAACGCAAACAAGTCGAGGCGCTGATCGGATACAGTTTTTCGAATGCTAGCTTGCTATCGCAAGCTTTGACTCATCCGTCGTATGCTCGGGTATCGAGGACAGAATCGTACGAACGCCTCGAGTTTCTGGGCGATGCTGTGCTGGATATGTTGGTAGCAGAGCTGCTAGCCAAACATACCGACACGCTCACCCAGGGCCGTATGACCCAAATCAAGGCTGCAATAGTCAACGCAGACATACTCGGTTTCTTCTGCTTCGATCTCAGGTCCGTGGAGACTCATCGTGGCATCGATGCGGCAACAACAGAAACTGAAGAGACTGACGAGCGCTCACTCGCTGACTATCTCGACTTCCACCCCGACTTAGCAGCCATACACCAAGATGTCCAAGCTCGCTACTGTAAGTCTCAAGAAGCTATCAAAAAGGAGCTGGAGCGTGGCGCTTGTCATCCTTGGGTAAAACTCAAGCAATTGGGCATCAATAAGATGTTCTCTGACATGGTCGAGAGTATTCTTGGAGCTATTTTTCTTGATTCGGGACAGGAGCTTCGCTTATGTCGGTCCTTCGCACAGCGCCTGGGACTAGTTCGATATGCCAACCGTGTGATCGATGAGCAAATTGACGTGGTTGCTCGCGAGGCACCGGTTGACACATTATAGTCTTAAGCAATGCTAGATCCCGCTCGTAGACCGCAGATGAAATAGAAACTAGGCAAAAAGTGATTGGAGTACCATGCATTAGTGATTGAGCACTCTTTTTGATTTATGGCCGCTCCTATCTATATTGTGAGGGTCTTTCCTAGTTGTCATTCTTACGTTGCAAGCATGGTTAGGTTCGCTTCGCTGGTCTCTCGTGCTGTATTCTCATGTTGCTGCTCACATCTTACAGTGCACCGTGCTTGCGATTTAGAGAAACCAGACTAGCGACTAGGTGCTCAAACCAACGGTCAATGTAATGTTTGTCGGCATGAGCGATGTTGTATCATTGAGATGCGAGGGTCTTGATATGTGATTGAAGAGTAGACAAAAACGCCGGCGCTCGTCACAATCGGGAGCTCCCAAACAAGTTTCGGCATGTGATCCTCACTGCATTTTGTAGTCGTGTGCTAACTCAAATCAAGCTCATGCTCTGCGCACATGATCACAACCACTTTGTACCTTCATCAGTGGGCGATCGACCTGTTGAGAGAAGCGGAGGTCTCGACGTCGTGCTTCCTACGCGTGATGAAAGCCTTTCTTCATTTGCTGTTAACACGCAGTTCGCTTCCTGGGGGGACACTCAATGCAAACACGGCCAATGAGGATGTCTCCATTGCCGCCCGATTTGGGTGACGCCTTCGCTGACATGTATATATTACCATGGCAATGCGGCGAGGGAAGCGACAGCGAAAGAGCGGCGCTGAAGCGCGCCAGACTGGAGATCGTCCGCTAAAGCTTGCAGGCCAAAGCGAAAGTCCTGCACTATTTTCACTGCCTGGATTTGACTCTGCAAGAGTCTGCAGCATGCGATTGGCATTTCGGCTGTAGCAAACCATCATACCATTGCTGTGCGCACTGTTTCCGCTACTATCCTATTAGAGCGCGCTAAATACTACCTCCTCTACTACTCTCTAAGGGATAAGGAGGTCTATTAAATTCTTCTATTAAGTCATTCTCATCTACGAGTAGACGAAAAGTAAAGAAAATAAGGCTAACTAGTTACTATTCCTAGTCTAGTTCCGTCGTTAGGTTAACTCAAGCCCCCTAAAGTCTATAGAGTCTAGGCTCTACTATACGTAACGTATATAGGAGGACCTCGTAGGAGGTATCTATATCTATACTTATATCTAGGCGCTATTATAGCGCGAAGGACGGTATCCTTCTATTAGGGTTACCGCAAATGCCGTACCCTAAGTACGGACCCTAGGGCTAAAAGGGCGGTCTCCTTCTAACGGTCTCCTTCTCGTACCTCTATAGACCCGTATACTCGCCCTAGCGCCTCTATAGGTGTTCTAGTAGTATGTAACCGCCTCTAGAAACTTTAGAGAGTCTATCTACTCGTACGTAAGCTAGTTAGTACACCTTATAGCAGAGGGGGTACTAGAAGCTAGGGCGGCCGAGGGTAGCCTACCTATAATTCTACGTAGAATTTAAGTCGACTTA
>JAABUW010003734.1_pt1 | contig 21308 bp, 22 predicted proteins | sample 5560081 | NCBI WGS metagenome assembly JAABUW01 (sample SAMN10711882, study PRJNA513363) | rock metagenome | isolation source: Antarctica rocks | place: Antarctica: Victoria Land, Knobhead sud
TCAAATGATCTTCATGTTTTTCTTCATGACTCTCTATTGAAAAGATAATGCAAAAAGATAATGCAAAAGTCAAAAATCGAAAAAATTTCTATATTTAGCTTTCTTAACATCAAGCTTGAATTCTTGATGAGTTGAGTTGAGTTGACTCAATTCTTAGTCGAATTGAGTCACGTCAAGTTGAAAATATGAGCAACTCAACTCAATCTCGATTCAAGTTCAAAATGTCAATTTGAAACTTGACTTGATGATCAGTTTACTACTTGCTCATCTACTCTTCATCTACTCTTCACTCTACTCGTCTAGCTACTCATCACTCTACTCATTCATTTACTCTTCATTTACTCGTCACTTTACTCGCTCATCTACTCTTCATTCTACTCACTCACCTACTCTTCATTCTACTCGCCTAGCTACTCATCACTCTACTCGCTCATTTACTCTTTACTTTACTCGCTCATTTACTCATCACTCTACTCACTCATTTACTCTTCACTTTACTCGTCTAGCTACTCACTCATTTACTCATCACTTTACTCTCTATCAAACTTTCTATCAAATGCTTTATCAAACGCTTTATCAAATGCGTTGATCAAGTGTATAAAACACGTCAAACAATGCTTCAAACAATGCTTTCTATATGACTTTCTATCTATGCTGACGTTAAAGAGTTCGAAGTTTTCATCTTCTTTTTCCCTTTGTAGTTTCTACTTTCTAGAACAACAACAATCAAAATATCAACATGTTCAGCTATCAACTCAACTATCTACTCAGCTATTTACTTATTCATCTAGTAGTCAGTCTATTGCTTCAAAACATGCTTCAAAAGACGCGTTGATCAAGTGCATAACACAGATCAAACAGTGCTTCAAACAATACTTTCTACTGAATTTTTCACTGATCTTTCTACTGATCTTTCAACTGATCTTTCTATTAATCTTTCTACTAGTGAGCTTTCTACTGATCTTTCAACTGAGTCATTTATTGATCTTTTTACTACATGACTTTTTACATGACTTTCTACATGACTTCTCATCAAGCTTCAAATTGCTTTGCAATCAAGAATCAAATTTGTTTTCTATCAAGCTTCAAACATGATTCTATCAATCATTCTACATGACTCTCTATCTCTTTAGTTTATTCATTAACTTTCTCATTAACTTTCTCAATGCATATATTAAATAGCTATTATTTAGATAGTTAAATCAATCATTAATTATTCAACGTTACAACTACGTATCAATGTTACAAATGTTAAAATAGTCGTGTTTATTGAATTAAACGATAAAGATGCATACTGCGCTCATAAGAATGCTAAAAATGCTAAAAATGTTGAGAATATTAATGCTTTTATGAATATGTCTCAGCTAAAAGTGACGCAAATCTGAGACATAAGATTAAATGAATATTTGAAATATTAATTGCTAAAAGCGCTAAAATCTGTTACTGTCACTCTTTACAAATTATGAATGCAAACTATATATTCAATTCAATTCAATTCGATTTGAATTCATACACTTTTGTGACATCAATTTAAACTCAACTCATGAGAAACTTTATACTATTTATATCAATAATAATAATAATAATAATAATAATAAATTCATACACTCTTGTGACATTGATTAAATCGATTCATGAGAGATTCTATGCTATGTATGTTGAGTGAACAAAACTCTCTGAGATAGAAAATCGCTCGCTGTCTATACGATTGCTACACGCAGTCGAGACGATAAAAATAAGACTATGTATCAAATTTGTTCATGATGATTGCACGTTAAAGAATGAGTGTTCTTATCATCTTAAACTGCTTCAGCAGCTTCGTTTTCATCATCATTCTCGCTGTTGTCTTGAGACTCTTCGTGATTGAGATGATGACTTGATAGTTCGTGAAGTCAACATTTCGTAGCATGTTTAATCAAAGATGCGTTCAATTCAAGCAGTACATCAGAATATGCTTAACTGTCTGATGACTTTATTTGCAGTTGCATCGAGAGCTATTCGCGTTCAACACGTTTCTCGAGTGCAGATAAATCTTCAGCTTTATGCGTTCAATTCTGATGTAAGTTGCAAGAATGCTTTTAATCTTCTGAAAATCATCACGCATCTTTACTGACTTCTTGAATAGATGAAATCTTTGAGCGAAGAATGCATTAATGTCTGCGATGCATTTTTTGTAGTTTTTTCATCAAAGATTTCATTGACTTTTGTGAAACTGTGCAATCACACGTTTGCTCATTTGAATCATCATTAAGAAATTGAGTCGTTTACATCTAGACTGTATCTTTGCTTCTTTGCAAATTGAAGCGTTCAGAAACGTCATTTTTTTAAAGATTGAAAAGCGAAAAATGAGTTTATTAATTTTTATCAGATGAGCACATATGATCTTGCATACTCATCAAGTCTTCTGTATTCTGTCGTTGATTCAACTGCGTAGTGTGACTTGATTCTGAAGCTTATTCAGATGAACATGTAGTGAAAATGTGTATGTTTTGACTTTTAGCGTTTTGATGTTCACTTTTCTGAAGATGTTGATCACATGATGCAATGCTTGATTCTGAAGAGTTTCTAGTCTTCATTTCATACTCAACAATTTCTCTTCTTTATTACGTTGATGTCATACTGATGCTTCGAACGTCATTTTCAATCTTATCATTGCAGAGTATATCTGTCTTGCTTTTGCAAATGTAACTTCTCAGATGAAAATCTCAAGTCGACTAAGCATCAGCATCTTGATGATGTGATCTGCTTCTATTTGATGAAGATGCAAATCTCATTGTAGTTTTATATTCAGTTGCACTTCAAGAACTTGTACATCTGATTTCAACTTTATTATCAAGTTTTCTATGCATAAACTGACTGTCATGTCAAATCTTTTTGACTTACAAATGAAGTGAGTGAATTTGTATTTCTCTGAAGCAAACGTAGCATCATGAGTTTAAGCTCACTTTGCACAGACATCATATGCTCAACTTAGTGATTTGCAGATTGATTCTGTGATTTTGTCATAAATCAGAATATTGATGTCATTTACAAAGTCAAGCACTTTGATTTTAATTTCTAAAGCTTTGCATTTTTTGATTAAGCTTGCGTTAAAGAATAGAAAGAGAATCAATGATATGAAAGATCTTTGTGATATGTCAGCATTTACTTGTTGCATCACGCTGATTTGTTCATCAAACATCAGCAATGACTCTTTGTCTTTCAGAAAGCTGCGAGTTCATTCAACTATATAGTTCAATGTTCTTTTCATTCTCAGAGTATGCAGAAGTCTAGTGTACAAAACATGATTGAACGTCTCAGCAATGTCTAGACTAAGCATGAAGACTACGTACTTGATTTCACAGTCTCATACTGCATGTACTTAATTTACTAGTAGATTCAGCGCTGAAAACATGAATCACTTGCATCTCGCTCTCATTTGAGCGTTTGAAAGCATGTAATGAGTCTCAGCAATGTTACTTAATCTTTTGATCATGATCGATTCTAATGTTTTATTCATGATGTTTAGCAAAGCGATAAGTCAATACGTCTTTGAATCAATATAATCACTCTTCTTTGATTTATGCAGTACTATTGTCTGAGCTTTTTTAAACTGCTTTGAATGATATTTGTGAGTTACACATGCATTGAATAAACTGATTAGTATCAAAGTCAGTTCTGTTAAACTCACTTGAAGCATTTTATTTGAAATTTTGAATGCATCTGATACTTTGTTGACTTTTACTCATTGAATCATCTGTCTCATCTCATCTTGCAATAAGATTGAATTAAACGACACTGTCAGCAATATAAATGATTTTGAAATGTCATTGATGTCTGCTTGAAACAATGATGAAAAGAACTTCTTTTGTAACATCTTTGTTTTTTCTTCAAATGAGTTTGCTATGTGATTGAAATTGTTGCTCTTTAATGATGAAAACTGTGAAAGTTTCTTAAGTAACTGACTTTTGATTCTGACTCATTTTGCAAAGCATCAAATCAATTTCAATTCACTGCTCAGTTCATGCATCTATGATTTAAAATGTGAACATTTTGTTTCTTTAATGATCTTGTTTTTGTGATCGTTGTATCTCAGATAGTCGTTTCATGCTTCTAAAGTATTCTGCGATTTTCATATGATTCATAATCATTGCAATTTCATCACGACTTTCAAGCAGATCTGATTTCAAAAGTCTCATGCTTGAATCAATGACTTTGCTCAAGAAATAAACTTCTTGATGATCTCTTGTAACATATAAGTGATTTCAACTACTCTGTCATCTATCACTGTCTTGTCATCAAGAAAACGATTAACGAGAAGATGTATTTTTAAACGAGTGTTTAGTGCTTCTGTGTTCATTTTCTTTCATAATCAACGAGTCGTGAGCTGCATGAAGAATGTGCATAAACACAACTTCGTGACAATTGAAAGATGATCAGATCTCTGATGTAGATCAATTCTCATCTTACATTTGTATATCATGAATTGAATTTTCTCACTGTCAAACACTAGATTTATTGTTGTGAGCTGATTATGAGTCTTTCTAGTAATTGTGTCTGATTCAAGCAGTAGTTTTAGTCTTGCATTCATAATGATGTTTAGTAGAGCATTCATTGCTATGTGATGAATAAAGCATTTTCTGCCTTCTCAGTGTAAATGATGCAGATTGAAATCTTCTACAATTAGCTGTTCACAGTCATCTTTGATTAGTTCATTCAGACGAGAAATAGTAAATGATTCTTCTGTAAAGATGATAAACAGTGAGCATGAATTGTAGATGTTTATGAGTTGTAGCATTTGTATCTTGTCTTTCAAGTTGCTAGTTTGTAGCTTGATTGAACAGATGTTTGATTCAATGATTTTTATTGCTCATTGATCGAATTTTAGATGCTTGTTAACATAAATGCATGTTCTTACTTGAAATGATGAGTCTCTCACTAGATAAAAGAAGTTGTGAGTCAAGCTAAACATCTGCAAAGCGTTGATGTTGCAATCTTGTTTCTGAATGACTATTATGTCAAATTTATGAACTTCTCTGTTTATTAGAAATGATTTCTGAATTTTTAATGACTTTCTGATGTTGTATTATAGAATTCGCAGAAAGATTTGATTCATCATAAAGTTATCTGTAACTGTTGTTGACTCTGTGCAGAGACAGCTTTTTGTATGCTTTTAGTCATCAAGAATCTTTCACATTTTCTGATTTGACATTTCTGTGTTTGTTCAGATGTCATGTCTTTTGAATCATTAATCACGCATGAAAAGCAATCAACTCATCTTTTCTTAACTTTCATCACTTGTTATGTTGACTTGTTGATGTTTCAACTGCTTGTCATCATTAAGATGTTCATTGAACTCGCAAGATTTATTGAACTTAAGAAGTTCAAAAAGAAAAAAGAGAATGAGTGATTATTTTTTGACACTTCAGAGTATCTGATTAATCTGTTTTGAAAGATTTCTTCTGATTGCTTTATCTGTAGTTTTCACTTGAAACATGAGCATTTTCAAAGTTCATGACTATCGTTGCAGTTCACGCATCGTCTTTTATTCATTGACACAACGCACTTCTTGATGTGATGTTTATCTGCGCATTTGAAGCAGCACTCTTTATTTTTGCAGAATCTAGTCATATGATCAAAATTGAAGCATTTATAGCACTGTGTGATACGACAGTTCTTTTCAAACAATTTGCATAAACATTCTTGATATGAGTTCAGCATGTCTACATTTAGTAGTTAATTCATCATCATTTCAATCACAATCTTTATGATGAGTGATGAGTGAATCTTCTCACTTTCAACTATCTTCTTGAGTTAAGCTATTCTTAGCATCTTTAAATCTTTATAAAGTCTTGTGTTGTTCTTTATCAATCTTTTGATGATCATCTTCTGATTACTTGTGTTCAGTGTGATGTGTACATCATGTGTTAGTATTGCAAAGCTTCTACACACTACATGCGCTGAGCTTGCGATTTTCTTCACTCATGTTTGAATCTTTTCTAAAGCTGCTTAAGCTTTTGAACTCATTGCGTGAAGTGCAATGTTTTCGCTTTCAAGCTTGCAAAGCGACATTATTAGATCTTGTTACATTATCGATATGTTTGTAATTTCTTGAAAAATCTGATCAATCAATCTCTTTTGTATCTTTTTCATCTCTTTTCTCTCTTCTATTTTCATTAGAATCTCATGTTTCTTGCAAAGTAATGACAGATCATCTTTAAGTCATTGCTTCTTAATTGTCGCTTTTTCTTTTGCTACATCGACTTATGATGATGTTTTGAATGTAAAACGTGTATTTTCTTATGTTTGTAGTTGTTTATTAAGAAGTTGAATGAATGTTTTCAACTTTTGTACATTCTTCGCAATGAATATGTCTTGATTTTCAATCTTTCTTTCTGAAATGTTTTAAAGACGTTGAATCAACTTTAAGATCACTTCTTTTCATGAGTGATCTTTGCTCTTTTCTTTCTTTAACATCAATGTCTGTGTTAGTAGATTGATGATGCTGATAACTTTCATCTCATCATTGCGTGAGTGTTTAAATCTTGCGTCGCTGTCTCTCTGTGACAAGTTAACGCTGCTCGCAATCATCATTGAATCAGCATTACTGCTGCTAATACAATTTATCATCATTTATTCATCTACTTAATCTTTTCTCTCTTGTTTATAATGCTCTGTTCAAAAGTTTATTTTGCGCGCGTTGTGATTGTTTTCTATTTATATCAAGTGAACAAAACTTTCTAAGAAAGAAAATCACTTGTTGTTTATACAATGACTTTACATTGTCAAAACAATGATCATAAAACTATGTATCAAGTTTGCATTTATAACTTCTATTCAGCGTGTGATGCTTAAGTAAACTCTTGATGAGTGTTTGTATTGCTTGATTATGATGCATTGTTCTTACTCTGCTTTTCATTAATGATATTTTATACAATGATGCTTTAATCTTTGATCTTCAATCATGAAGTTGATTTCATTGCACTTGTGATGCTCATGATTGTAGTGTTGAAAACTGCGTTCTCTTGCTCAATGATTATTATTCATTGAGCAGAGAAATACATAATGAAAGAAAGATGTGCATGATGAGAAGATAAAGTGTGATTGTATTGAATAACTCTTTTCTTCTTTTGATTTGACTTATGTCACATAAACGTTGAATGAATTGTTAATATAAACATGCAATTGCAATTATTTGATGATTGACTTTGATTAATAGAAGAGAATGCGTTTTGATTATTCTTCTGCGCTTTCAATTTTTCATGTAAATAGATGTATGACTTAACATTAAGTAAAAAAGATGAGTTTAAGTTTTCTCAATATATCAGCATGATTAACAAGTCATTACTTCTTCAAGTACTGTAATCATGACTCTCAGATTAAGAACAACTATTTTATCTGATATCTTTTCATCAATTACTTAATAACACTGTTGATGTGATGAAGACATTTCAGTATATTGACGTGATCAATGAGTTGCAAATTCTTCAATTACTTGTAGTCATGACTTTCATACTGAGATTAACTTTTTCACTAAATATCTTTTCATCTCTTACTGACATTGACATGTCATCAATCATCTTCGTAGATTGATTGTAACTGTTAGAAAAGATGTTGTCGCGTAAATGAAAACTCTGCACAATCAACTTTTCTGCTTACACAACATTTTAACATCATTCAAATTACGTTGAATTGAAATTTCTTGACTTTTCTGACTTCTATTTAAACACAGAATAGAATCAAAAGATTCGTAACTGACATCATGAATAAATGAATCTCATTATCAGCTCAAACTATGTATTCAAAAACATTCTTTTTCAGTATGATAAAAATAAGATTCTTCATTCAGTTACTTACTTTTCAAAGAAGCATAACTCAATTGAGTGTAACTATGAAATCTACAATAAAAAACTTATGATCATTGTTTGCACTTTCAAGAAATGATGATCAGAGCTTAAAAACTTTATTTATTCTGTTAAAATAATTATGAATTACAAAAATCTTAAGTATTTCATGTCAACTAAGCACTTAAATTATTATTAAGCTTGTTGAAGTGAGTTTCTGTTTAAATTTAACTATCATACTACTTATTATTTCAACAAGATTAATGATAAGTTGAATGCTTTAACACGTTGCTCAGAAACAATTTTGAAAACTCATGTTTTAAATCTTAATATTATTAAAAATCTTGTTTTCAACATTTTTGACATCAAAGTCATGAATCTTTAGTTAAAAATCATCATTTTAAATTCAGTTCAGTTACATCTGTTTTTAATTATTTTAATACTTTTGCAAATTTTAACTTTCATGAATTTAGAAATTGAAGAATTCAACATTGAAAACATTAAGTCTCAGCTAAATTAAGACATTCTGAATCTTGATGAAGATTTTGCTGATACTTTCACTTAAACATTATGAAAGTAAATTGAAATCAATGATAAATTTGCAACTCAGATAATTGAAGCACTTCATAATGAAACATGATATCACAACAAGATTTCTTTAATTGAGTGTAAAAAACACGAGAATTATTTGTACTTTTAAAAAAGAAAGTATATATTCAACTTAGATAAACTACGTCTTTGTATCATTCAGCTTACTCATGATAATGTTGTTGATAATTATTCAGAAAGATCAAAAAGTTATAAATTGATCAGTTGAGTTTATTGATAATTAAATATTTATAAGTATGTTCAACACTTTATACATAACTATTACATATATACACATTTTAAACTCTTTAAACAATAAACTTAAGAATGATTGTATTTTCTTTCAATTCTTGAACGTTGTTGATGTGATATCTTCATGAACTATGTAAATTCTTTATCACTTAATATTTTCATAAATATCATATATATAAAAAAACAATCACAACGCGCGTAAAACGAACTTTTGAACAGAGCATTATAAATGAGAGAGAAAAGATTGAGTAGATGAATAAATGATGAGTCAGCGATGAAACTCATCTGTATGCAATGCTGACTACAAATTTACTGTTTAGCTACAGTAAATTTTAAAGATTATCAAAATTTTGAATGACATTGAAGCGTTACGTGATGATGAAGTGTTATGCATTGATCGTGTGCAGAGTTTTCGCGATCACGCAAACTTTAATAATCTCAATGTGCATGTTATAAGCAATCTGCATGCAGATGAGAAAGTCAAATAGAATGCAGAACTACGAGAAAAATCGCTTATGAAAATCATTAAATTCAGTATCTCATCATCATGATGATGAGAACTGAGACAGAACACTCTTACGTTTAATCTGTTGAGAATAATTAGCAGAAAGAACTTGAATCATGAACATTCTTTAGATTTACATGCTAACTACATATAAATCTTGTTAAGACTGCGTGTCTGTTACTACATCATAAGCAACTCACGAGACTCATTAAGTTTGACATGAACAAACTTGAGAGTCTCGTTAATATCATTTAACAAACGTTCAGACACAGACATTCTATATGTAAGCAATACATTGATAAGAAGACTTTGTTAAAAGAAGAGAGACACAAGCAAATTAATAGAGAATGATTGAACTACGCTGTCTGATTAGAAGTGTAACATACAAACATTTCTGCAAAACATGATCGATCTGCATGAGAAAGATTTCTACAGATAATGCAAAACAGATGAGTTGCACATCTAACAAGTAAAGTGAGTGTCTGCGAAGCATGATATACAATGACAACGACTGTTAATCTTGAGAATCTCATTTCTTTACTGAGCTCTGACTCTCAAATGTCTTGATGATAAAATCAATTTCTAGTTAAAAACATCATTTGTATAGCTCAAGAGAACAGTAGTGCGTGTTGATGTGATTAAAGAAGAAATCGACTGTGATACACATGCATATCACAGACGAAACATCTGCAATTCATGTTTAAGAAGTAAACTGTCAAAATCTGAGCAGTGAGAAATCTTGTTCATCTTGAACTGTAAATCTGTCATGAGAAAACTCTCTGAGTAATTTCTCAAGTCTAAGGGAAAAATCAGCATAGAAGTCGTGCTCTATGTATGTTGCATGCAATGTATACAACATATTTTTGATAGACATTGAAACTCTGAAAGCAGAAATGTACATAAGCTCACTGCATATTCATCTGAACATGCTGCAAGACAAAATCACATTACGCAGTTGAGTCAACAATTGTACGTAGAAAATCAGACAAGCATGCAAACTGATACGCGCTCGTCTGATGAAAGTCAATCACATCATTTCTCGCTTTTTCATCATCAAGAAAGTGACGCTTCTGAACAACTTAATTCAAGAAGACATGAAAATACAGTTGAAACGCAAGTGATTAGCTCTCGCTGCGATGATTTCAACTAGTGACAGCATTGCAATAACGCAGTATTACAGAAGTCAGTGAAAGCAACGATGAGAAAAATATAGAAAATGCATTGCAGATGTTGATGTCATTTCAACATAAAGATTGCATTTGTTCAACAAGATGATAAAGATGCGAAATGATTTTCAGAAGATCAAAAGCACTCTCATCATTCACATCAGAATTGAATGCATAGATCTGAATGTTTATCTGCACTTCAGAAACATTTCAGACGCAGATAACGTGCGATGCAACTGCAACTGAGATCATCAAATGATGAAACATGTACTCATGCATTGTTTGAACTGATTGCATCTGCAATCAAGAATGTTATGAGATGTCAACTTCTTGAACTATCAAATAATCATCACTATCACGAAGAGTCTCAAAGCAGCTGCAAGAATGATGATGAAAACGAAACTTCTGAAGCAATTTAAAGTGACTAAGTCACTCATTCTTCAACGTGTAATCAACGTGAACTAATTTGATACAAAGTCTCATAACAATAGTTTCAACTGCGTGAAGCAATTGTATAGACAGCGAGTGATTTTCTATCTCAGAGAGTTTTGTTCACTTGATATAGATAGCATAAAGTTTCTCATGAGTCGACTTAATCAATGTCATAAGAATGTATGAATTTATTATTATAAATAAATGATGACAAATTGCATGAGCAGCAGTAATGCTGATTCAATGATGATTGAGAGCAGCGTTGACTTGTTACAAAGAGACAGCAACGTAAGATTTAAACATTTACACAATGATGAAATGAAAGTTATCAGCATCATCAATCTACTAATACAGACATTGATGTGAAAGAAAGAGAAGAGCAAAGATCATTCATGAAAAGAAGTGATTTTAAAGCTGATTCAATATCTTTGAAACATTTCAGAAAGAAAGATTAAAATCAAGATATATTCATTGCAAAGAATGTATAAAAGTTGAAAACATTCATTCAACTTCTTAATAAACAATTATAAACATAAGAAAATACACATTTTACATTTAAAACATCATCATGAATTGATGTAGTAAAAGAAGAAGCAACAATTAAAAAGCAGTGATTCAGAAATGATTTATCATTGCTTTGTAAAAGATGCAAGATTCTAGTGAAAATAGTGAAGAGAAAAAGATGAAAAAGATACAAAAGAGATTGATTAATCAGATCTTTTAAGAAATTGCAAATGCATCAACGATGTAATGAAATCTAATAGTGTTGCTTCACAAACTTGAAAGCAAAAACATTGCACTTTACACAGTGAGCTTAAAAGCTCAAGCAGCTTTAGAAAAGTTTCAGACATGAGTGAAGAGAATTGCAAGCTCAGCGCATGTAATGCGTAGAAGCTTTGCAATATTAGCATATGATGTATGCATCATACTGAACATAAGCAATCAGAAGATGATTATCAAAAGATTAATAAAGAACAACGTGAAACTTCATGAAAATCTAAAAATGCTGAGAATAGCTTGACTCAAAAAGATAGTTGAAAGTGAAAAGACTCACTCATCATTTATTGTAAAGATCGCGATCAAAATGATGATGAATTAACTACTAAATGTAAACATGTTAAACTTATATCAAGAATGTTTATGCAAATTGTTTAAAAAGAACTGTTGTATTACACAGTGCTATAAATGCTTTGATTTTAATCATATAATTAAATTCTGCAAAAATGAAGAGTGCTGCTTCAAATGCACAGACAAACATCACATCAAGAAGTGCGTTGTGTCAATGAATAAAAGACAATGCGTGAATTGCAATGATAGTCATGAACTTTGAAGATGCTTATGTTTCAAGTGAAAACTACAGATAAAGTAATCAGAAGAAATCTTTCAAAATAGATTGATCAGATATTCTGAAGCGTTGAAAAACAATTACTCATTCTCTTCTTTCTTTTTGAACTTCTTGAGTTCAATGAATCTTGTGAGTTCAATGAACTCATTGAGTTTGATGAACGTCTTGATGATAATAAGTAGTCAAGACATTGATGAATCAACATGATAAGTGATGAAAGTTAAAAAGAGATGAGTTAATTATTCTTCATATGTGATTAGTGATTCAGAAGACATAATGTCTGAACAGATACAGAAATGTTAAATTAGAAAATATGAAAAACTCTTGATGATTAAAAGCATACAAAAAGCTGTCTTTGCACAGAGTCAACAACAATTACAGATAACTTTATGATAAATTAAATCTTTCTGCGAATTCTACAGTATAACATCAGAAAGTTATTGAAAATTCAGAAATTATTTCTGATAGACAGAAAAGTTCGTAAATTTGACATAATAGTCATTCAGAAACAAGATTGCAACATTAACACTTTGCAAACATTTAGCTTGACTCACAACTTCTTTTATCTAGTGAGAGACTCATCATTTCAAGCAAAAATATGCATTTATGTCAACAAATGTTTAAAATTCAATCAATGAGTGATGAAAATCATTGAATTGAACATCTGCTTAATCAAGCTACAAACTAGCAACTTGAAAGACAAGATATAAATGCTACGACTCATAAATATTTACAATTTATGCTCACTGTTTATCATCTTTATAGAAGAATCATTTACTATTTCTCATCTGAACAAACTAATTAGAGATGATTGCAAACAGCTAATTGTAGAAGATTTCAATCTGCATTACTCACATTGAAGAGACAAAAGATGCTTTACTTATCACACAGCAATGAATGCTTTACTAAACATCATTATGAACATAAGACTAAAGCTACTGCTTGAATTAAATACAATTACTAGAAAGACTCACAATTAGCTTACAACAATAAATCTAGTGTTTGATAGTAAGAAAGTTCAATTCATGATATACAAATGCAAGATGAGAATTAATTTACATTAGAAATTTATTCATCTTTTGATTGTTACGAAGTTGTGTCTATGCACATTCTTCATGCAATTCACGACTCATTGATTATGAAAGAAAATGAACACAGAAGCACTAAACACTTATTTAAAAATACATCTTCTCGTTGATTGTTTTCTTGACAACAAGACAGTGATAAATGACAAAGTAGCTGAAATCATTTATGCACTACAAGAGATAATCAAGAAGTTTACTTCTTGAGCAAAGTTATTGATTTAAGCATGAGACTTTTGAAATCAAATCTGCTTGAAAATCATGATAAAATCGTGATGACTATAAATCATATGAAAATTGCAGAGTACTTTAAAGACATGAAATGACTATCTGAGATACAATGATCACAAAAACAAAATCATTAAAGAAACAAAATGTTCACATTTTAAATCACAGATGCATGAACTGAGCAATGAATTGAAATCAATTTGATGCTTTGCAAAATGAGTCAGAATTGAAAGTTAACTACTCAAGAAACTTTCACAGTTTTTGTCATTAAAGAGCAACAATTTCAATCACATAGCAAACTCATTCAAAGAAAAAACAGAAATGCTATGAAAGAAATTCTTTTCATCATTGTCTTAAACAAACATCAGTAACATTTCAAAATCATTTATATTATTGACAATGTCATTCAGTTCAATCTTATCATAAGATAAAATGAGATAAATGATTCAATGAGTAAAAGTTAACAAAGCATCAGACGCATTTGAAATTTCAAATAAAGCGCTTTAAGCGAGTTTAACAGAACTGACTTCAATACTAATCAGTTTATTCAATGTATATGTAATTCACAAATATCATTTGAAGCAGTTTAAAAAAACTCAAACAATAGTACTGTGCAAATTAAAGAAGAGTAACTACATTAATTTAAAGATGTATTGACTCATCACTTTGCTAAACATCATGAGTAAAACATTAGAATCAATCATGATTAAAAGATTAAATGATATTACTAAGACTTATCACATGCTTTCAAACGCTCAAATAAGAGTGAGATGCAAGTAATTCATGATTTCAGCACTAAATTTACTAGTAGATTAAGTACATACAGTATGAGACTGCAAAATCAAGTATATAATCTTCATGCTTAATTTAAACATTGCTGAGATGTTTAATTGCATCTTGCACACTAGACTTTTGCATACTCTAAAAATGAAAAGAACATTAAACTACATAGTCAAATGAACTTGCAGCTTTCTGAAAGACAGAAAGTCATTGCTGATGTTCAATGAACAAATCAACATGATGCAATGAGTAAACATTGACATATTGCAAAAATCTCTCATATCATTGATTTTCTTTCTATTTTTTAACGCAAGCTTAATTAAAAAATGCAAAGCTTTAGAAATCAAAATTGAAGTGCTTAACTTCATAAATGACATCAATATTCTGATCTATGACAAAATTACAAAATTAATTTGCAAATTACTGAGTCAAGCACATGACATCTGTGCAAAGTGAGTTCAAACTCATGATGCTACGTTCACTTCAGAGAAATATGAACTCACTTACTTCACTCATAAGTCAAAAAGATTCGACATGACAGTCAGTTTATGCATAGAAAACTTGATAATATAGTTGAAATTAAATGTATAAGTTCTTGAAGTGCAACTGAACATGAAATTACAATGAAATTTGCATCTTCATCAAATAGAAGCAGATTATATCATCAAAATGCTGATGCTTAGTTGACTTGAGATCTTCATTTAAGAAGTTACATTCACAAAAGTAAGATAAATATACTTTGCAATGATAAGATTGAAAATGACATTTGAAGCATCAATATGACATCAACGCAATAAAGAAAAGAAATTGTTGAGTATGAAATGAAGACTAAAAACTCTTCAGAATCAAGCGTTGCATCATGTGATTGACATCTTCAGAAAAGTGAACATCAAAACGCTGAAAGTTGAAACATATACATTCTTGCTACATGTTCATCTGAACAAGTTATAAAATCAAGTCACACTACGCAGTTGAATCAACAACAGAACACAGAAGACTCAATGAACATGCAAGATCATACATGCTCATTTGATAAAAATTAATAAACTCATTTCTTACTTTTCAATCTTTAAATGATGTTTTTGAATGCTTTAATTTGCGAAGAAGCAAAGATACAGTTTAAATGTAAACGACTCAATTTCTTAATGATAATTCAAATGAGTGAATATGCAATCATACAATTTTACAAAAGTCAATGAAATCTTCGATGAGAAAACTACAAAAAACGCATCGCAAACATTAATGCATTTCTCACTCAAAGATCTCATTTATTCAAAAAGTCAGTAAAGATGTGTAATGATTTTCAGAAGATCAAAAGCACTTTTGCAACTCATATCAGAATTAAATGCATAGAGCTGAAAATTTATCTGCACTTGAAAAACGTGTCGAGCGCGAATAGCTTTCAATGCAACTGCGAATGAAATTATCAGACAGTCAAGCATATTCTGATGCATTGCTTGAATTGAATGCATTTTCAATTAAATATGTTACAAGATGTTGACTTCATAAACTATTAAATCATCATCTTAATCATGAAGAGTCTCAAGACAACAGCAAGAATGATGATGAAAATGAAGCTGCTGAAGCAGTTTAAAATGATAAGAACATTCATTCTTTAATGTGCAATCATCATGAACAAATTTGATACATAGTCTCAGTTTTATTGTCTTGACTGCATGTAGCAATCATATAAACAGCGAGCGATTTTCTACTTCAAAGAGTTTTGTTCACTTGACATATATAGCATAAAGTTTCTCATGAGTCGATTTAATTAATATCACAAGAATGTATGAATTTATTATTATCATATATAAATATGTTCTAATTTTCATTGATCATTTTATCAAAATGAAACATTTAGTTCTCATCACTTTTATGAAAGTTGAAGAAGTTATTAACTGCTTCTATGCTTATGTTTGAAAATATCATGATTTACTTGAGTTCTTCATATTTAATTGAAATACATAATTTATCTTCAATGTTTGAAAGCATATATGTAAAATGCTGAAGATAAATGCTAAGTTATTCATAATATATTACTTTGAAATTGATGATTAAATTGAGAAAATTAATGCTGTTATGAAGCATTATATTCAAGTATTCATTAACTACATGCAAAATAACTGAGTTAAATAACTTTCTGAAGTTAAATTTATTATCAATAACACATTGTTATTAATCATTTTAACATCATTCTTCTTAATCAATTTAAGTTAAAACTTACGTTTAAACTTTAAGTCTTTTAAGTCTTTGCTTAAGAATTTTATGTTTTAAGCTTAAAACAAGTTAATCAATGTTAAAGAGTTCATTAAAAAAATGAAGAAATTAACTGAGCATTTACATAATGAAATGTTTATAACTCAGATTATTTATGAATTCAATGTTAATCTTTCTCATCATTCTTGTTTTAAATACTTTATTAAAGAAATCATAACATACACAAAATGAACTTTTGAACAGAGCATTATAAATGAAAGAGAAAAGATTGAGTAAATGAATAAATGATGATGAATTGCATTAGCAGCAGTAATGTTGATTCAATGATGATTGCAAGCAGCGTTGACTCATTGCAGAGAGACAACGATGTGAAGTTTAAATGCTTATACAATGATGAGATGAAAGTTATCAGCATCATCGATTTACTAACATAAACATCAACGTTAGAGAAAAAGAAGAACAAAGATCATTCATGAAAAGAAGTGATTTTAAAGCTGATTCAATGTCTTTGAAACATTTCAGAAAGAAAGATTGAAAATCAAGATACATTCATTGCAAAGAATGTATAAAAGTTAAAAACATTCATTTAACTTCTTAATAAACAATTATAAACATAAGAAAATACACATTTTACATTCAAAACATCATCATGAGTCAATGTAGCAAAAAAAGAAGCAACAATTGAGAAGCAATGACTCAGAAACAATCTGTCATTGCTTTGCAAGAAACGCAAGATTTTAGTGAAAATAATGAAAAGAAAAGAGATGAAAGAGATATAAAAGAGATTGATCAATCAGATTTTTCAAGAAATCATAAATGCATTGATGATGCAATGAAATTTAATAATGTTGCTTCACAAGCTTGAAAGTGAAGACATTGCACTTTATGTGATGAGCTTGAAAGCTTGAGCAGCTTTAGAAAAGTTTCAGACATGAATGAAGAAAATTGCAAGCTCAGCGCATGTAGTGTGTAGAAGCTTCGCAATATTAACACATGATGTATGCATCATACTGAACACAAGCAATCAGAAGATGATCATTAAAAGATTGATAAAGAACAACATAAAACTTCATGAAGATTTAAAGATGCTGAGAATAGCTTGACTCAAAAAGATAGTTGAAAGTGAAAAGACTCACTCATCATTTATTGTAAAGATCGCGATCAAAATGATGATGAATTAACTACTAAATGTAAATATGCTGAACTCATATCAAGAATGCTTATGCAAATTGTTTGAAAAAAACTGTTGTATCACACAGTGCTATAAATGCTTCGATTTTGATCATATAATCAAATTTTGCAAAAATGAAAAGCATTGCTTCAAATGCACAGATAAACATCACATTGAAAAATGCGTTGTATCAATGAATAAAAGACGATGCGTGAATTGCAATGATAATCATGAACTCTGAAAACATTCATGTTTCAAGTGAAAACTACAGATAAAGCAATCAGAAGAAATCTTTCAAAACAGATCAATCAGATATTTTAAAGCGTTGAAAGACAATTACTCATTCTCTTCTTTCTCTTTAAACTTCTTGAGTTCAATGAATCTTGTGAGTTCAATGAATTCATTGAATTCAATGAACATCTCAATGATGACAAGTAGTCAAAACATCAATGAGTCAATATGACAAGTAATGAAAGTCAAGAAGAGATGAGTCAATTGCTCTTCATGCATGATTAGTGATTCAAAAGACATGATGTCTGAATAAATATAAAAATGTTAAATCAGAAAATATGAAAGACTCTTAATGATTAAAAGCATACAAAAAGCTGTCAACAACAGCTACAAATAACTTTATAATAAATTAAATCTTTCTGCGAATTTTATAGTACAACATCAGAAAGTTATTAAAAATTCAGAAATTATTTCTGATAAACAGAGAAGTTTGTAAATTTGACATAATAGTCATTCAGAAACAAGATTGCAACATTAATGCTTTGCAGACATTTAGCTTGACTCACAACTTTTTTCATCTAGTAAAAGACTTGTTATCTTAAGCAAGAACATGCATTTATGTCAACAAGCGTTTAAAATTCAATTAATGAATGATGAAAATCATTGAATTGAACATTTGTTTAATTAAGCTACAAACTAGCAACTCAAAAGACAAGATATAAACACTACAACTCATAAACGTTTACAATTTGTGCTCGCTATCTATCATCTTTACAGAAGAATCATTTACTATTTCTCATTTAAATGAATTAATCAAAGATGATTGCAAACAGTTAATTGTAGAAGATTTCAATTTGCATCACTCACATTGTCATGAAGTGAAGTCTCATTTCTCAATGACTCATGAAACAGCATTGATTCAATTGCATCTTCAGAATTCATGAGAACATTGACTATCATTCATAGAGATTTTTCAAGCATGACTCAGTTACATCTTCAGAGTTCATGAGAATATAAACTATTATTCATAGAGGTTTTTCAAGCAGAGCTATTAAGTTGCATCTTCAGAGTTCATGAGAACATTGACTATCATTCATAAAGATTTCTCAAGCGAAGTTTTCTTCTTCATCTTTTTACTCATCTTTTCATCTCATTTCTAGACGAAGACATTGACATAGTGTTACGAGCATATCAAGATCAATAAGACTGAACAGAGCTAGTCGAGATCTGATCTAGATCTGACTCAGATTTGACTCAGATATGACTTAACAGCTTTTTTCTTTCATTAACATCTTGTTCATTTACATCATCTTCTTTTCATGTCATAAACACATTTCTTTCAAGTCTAGCGCAGTCTCTGAACATTACATAAATAAAAGCTTTTGTATCAATCTTCTTCTGTATTCTTAATATTCAGTTATAACTATCTTTAAAGATCAAGCACTATCAATTCTGATCTTCATTGATTGTATCATTTAGACATGATTCTGACATTATATTAAGAATTCGTTAATCACATGATACTGATCTCAGTACTCATTCAACATACTCATCTAGACAGAACGAGTCTAAAGAAATTCATTTACCTGATGATTGATGATAATTGAAAGATAAATCAACATTAGAGAGTTGAATAAAATCAACGACAAGACTGTTTAAATTGCTAGACTACTTATCGCTCATTAAGTACGTAAAGTTCACTCAATTACGAGAATCACGATAAAAAATCTTCGTGAATTGCTCAAGAATCAAATCGATTGATAGATTCAACAATAAAGAATCTTCGTTGTTTGCTAAAGAATTAATCAATCAACAAACAAATCTCATCTTCTTTGTTGAAGATTGAATCTCATCTCATACGTCTTTCTTCTTCAATCATCAAGCATCATCATTCATTCAACTCTCTTTCAAATAAATCTCATCATATCTAGTCATTCATCTACTGAAGAGTGTTCTGAAGAATTTCGAAATCGTTTCTTTCAAATCTCTGATGCTGATTCATCGAAATCATCAAGTGCTGCGTCATTTCTTCATGATTCATGAAGATAATGAATCATTTGCTGAAACGATAATACTTCTTGTGTTCTACGAAATTTGAAAGACTTGAAGCTTAGTTCTTGATAAAGAAACAGATCAACTCTACGAGTTAGATAAACAACAAGAAGACGAAATCAAAGAGTTGAAGACTAGACTTCAAGCTAAAGAAAATACTTCTTCTGATTTTATCTACTTTGAGCGTTCTAGATCTCAAAAAATATCTGATTCTTCGCTGTTTACTGATGAAAAGAATTCTACTTGAAAGAACTGATACGGAAAAATTCAGAATAAACTAAAGATCAATGTTGATCTCTTTTCTAATGAACGAGTCAAATTGAGCTATGTACATTCTAGATTATTCAATGACGCAGCAAAGATCACTTAAGCTAGACGCGAACAAGATTGTGTCAATTTCTATAGAATCGTTGAAGATCTTTTGAAAGAGTTAGCTCAGTTGTTTAATGATTTAAATAAGAAAGTCAACTTTCGTAAAGAATACTACAACTTGATTCAAGAATCAAAGAAATTCAGTGAGTTCTATACTCAGTTTCAACGACTATCTTTCTATCTAGACTATCACGAAAAGCAACTGATCATTGATCTGAAAGATAAAATACACTCTTGTCTTTGATTCATTTGAGTAGATCAACTAGTTCAATCTGATTCTCTAAAAGAAATTCGTTTCTATCTGATTCATTTGAATAATAATCAGTGAGTCATTCAAGAAATCAAGAACAAAATCAAACGCGTCAATGACATATCAAAGACTATCTTTCATAGAACAACTGTCATCACTCAGCAGTCATTCAATCATTCAAAGTCTGATTATTTAAAGTCGTGCGACGCGATTTTAACTAACGTCAAAGAAGCAGACATTCTAGTCGAAAGCTGTTTCATATGTCATAAATCAGATCATAGCTTTAAAGAGTGTTTCAATTGACCTACTAGAACTAATGCAGTGAACAAAAAATATGATCGCTTCGATTTCAATTCGAATTTCGATTCAAAAAACTAGTAATCTCTTCAAAAGTCATTAAAGAAGTAAAGATTATATCTTTGTGCAAACTAGACGAAATTTTATCGAAAGAGAATTACTTTGAAAAGTTATTTCTAATTGATGCTCATTTCATCTCTCAGAATTGATCTTTCAATCTTCGTTCTTTAATAGACAGTGATTTAGTCATTTACATAATCATACATTTTAATCTAGTCAATAAAGTATGCAAGAAACTGAAAATTCAATCTATATCACTGACAAAAAAGAAGCTAATAAGAGATTATGATGAAAAGATATTTAAGAAGACAATCACTCATAAAATTCTATTCAATCTCATCATTGAAAGTCATAAGAAATTGACTGTATCAATGTTGATAGCTGATATTGATCATCATGAAGTCATATTGAGTAAGCTCTGAATGAATAAAAACGAAATATTACTGAATATGCAAAA
>JAABUW010003735.1_pt1 | contig 21307 bp, 23 predicted proteins | sample 5560081 | NCBI WGS metagenome assembly JAABUW01 (sample SAMN10711882, study PRJNA513363) | rock metagenome | isolation source: Antarctica rocks | place: Antarctica: Victoria Land, Knobhead sud
CTTTTAGCGATGAGTCCCGCGTCATAAGTAGTCTGGTCCTTGGTCGTAGTACACAACTTGCCCAGCGAATTCCGTTCTGTGATCGTGGGTATATATGTACAGGAGAATCTTAAGCGCGGAAAGACTGTGCTTACTCAAGCCCTCGAAAAGCACGACAGGAGCTACCTACCCAATCTGAAGCATTATAGTTTCCCTACTTCAGCTCGCAAAGATCACATTTTCACTATCCCCAGCTAGACTTGTCGGCAATATCCCGGAACTTATACCTCCACGAAACATAGGTATCTGTAGCTGAACAGTTTTTTGTGATGAAGCGATACCAAGCACGGCGTTGGCAATACTGATCAAGAATAGCATATCATTTCACAACTCATCTGTCACGCAAAGGCCGACGAATGCGAAGTTGATGACCTGACTGAGAGAGATAGCATGTTTCAGCGAACCATTGCATGATCCAAGTCGACGGTTTATACGCAGATCTCATGCATGCCCGTGGGTATCAAGTCATCAATCTCATCTCATCAAGCATGGTCAATGTTGCGCGAATCATCTTCAAGTCACGGATTGGATGTCGACAATCACAGGCGAGAGCGAGCACGTCACGAGCCTGGGGGACCTTGAGCTTGTTGGGGGTTTTGCTGCAAGCTAGAATACCAAAGCGCGACATAGTTCTCATAGCCACCGTAGGCTGCATATGGGTCTGCTTGAGCGCCGGCAGCAGGTTGTTGGGCGGCAATTTGTTGTTGGCCGCCGTATGGCCGTGCATTCACTTCGGAGAAATTGGGGTTGTTGTTGTTGTATTGTTGATCGTCGGTGCGGCGGTTCCCACCGCTCGGGCGGCTGTTCTTTTCTTGCTTTTGGACCATTAGCGGAGGTTTTCTTGATACTGTATGAATGTGGGCTTACCACTGCATGAACCTTTTCCATAATGGCATGTTTTGCCGCTTCGATGGCATCTCGTGACCCAACCAAGCCTATCTCCCGCTCGAAATCTTGTCCAGTGGCTGGAGATACGTTGATTTTACAACCAGTGTCCGCTTGCATGTTTTTGATGGTTTCACCGCCTAAACGAAAGCATCAATACACAAGGATAGGCCGTTGAATAGTAGCTCTGCTTACCTTTCCCAATGATCATGCCTACAGCGTCTGATGGCACGAATATCTTGTCATTGATCTTCTCGCCGTCTCCTGCGCCAAATGCTGGTGGAGGTCTGTCACGAGGAGCGCCTCCTTGGTTCCCCTGGTTACCCTGAGTTGCAAGGCTCTTTGTGTCGCTGTCTACGATCTCCATGATGAGGTCTTTTGCCATACCTGCAGCTTGAGGTGTGCCGATCAGGTTCACCGGTCTTAGACCGTTGATACTCTTTTCCTCGCCGACAATGTTGACATGGCACTGACTTCGCTCTTGTAGGTCGCGGATCGTTTCACCACCTCTCCCAATAATGAGACCAACGGTCCTGTTTGGGACCATGATTTGCGTAGCGTCCTCTCCAGCTCGAAGGGCAGGCTGGTGTGCGCCAGCTGTCTTGCTACTATCGCCGCCGAGAGCGCGATCGGCTGGTGGAGGAGCTCTCCCACTGCCTTGAACGCCACCTGGATTGCCATTTTCCTCAATAATGCGGAAAATTTCCTGCTTTGCATGGTCCCGCGCTTGGCGCGATCCAGTAATCTTGCATTGGCGCATGGGTCCGCTGGCTTCGGGACCAGTAATGAACTGCACTCTCGTAGCGGTATCCGCCTCAACACGTCGAAGACTCTCGCCTTGGCGACCAATGATGAGACCCACAAGATTCGATTCAATGGGAATGGTCTCGACACCTTCATCGCCTCCACGACGGCCCATGGGAGAATTGTCGCCTGGGCCACCATAACCTCGTCCTGGAGGGGTGAAACCAGAGCCATGCGGAGGCCCCCTTAGCTCTGGAGAGAAGGTTCTCTCACGTCCGTATGGCATTACGTTGGGCCTTCGAGCGTCATCGCGACGCTCGTCCCGATACGGGTTGTAGTTATCTCGAAAACCCTGCGGTATTCGGGTAGGAGATCTTGAGCGTGATCGCGAGCGTCGGTACATTCGACTACCCATTCTAGAGTCTCCATCTCGGGTTGGTGCTATATTAGGGATCTGTCAACTACCGCGTAGACATAAGTAAGTAAGCAGACATATTTGGTCACTTACTGCCACCACTGCGGATCCCATACGACACGCCCTTTTCTGCAGCGATACCGCGAGCCTTTGCGACTGCATCTGCTAAGCTGACAGAGCCTGAGCTGACGGGCTTGATGTTGCTCAGATCAATACTGCCCGAGTTGCTTGGCTGTGGGACTGGATAAGGCATGGCAGCTTGAGGGGGGCCTTGCTGAGGGACTGCTGAAGGATAAGAAGGAGGGTAGCCATGCGGTGCTGGTTGGTGCTGTTGTTGTGGTAGTGGAGGTTGTGATTGTGTGGGAGTAGCAGCAGGTCGTTGAGCTGCTGCCGGAGATATCATCAGTTACGCAATGGGCTCTGCGCGTTTGTAAGGACATACCTAGCGCTGCTAGAATCTGCGAAATATCTGACATGGTAGCTCTTGCGTTTGGAAATCTGGGAGGATGGTGAGGACTCGATATCTGAATACAGCTATCAATACCGCGGGAATTGCGCCATATTGGAAATCTTCCTGTCGAATATCAAGGGGTATAGTAGCAGCGACGCCTGCATAGATTTTGACTGCGATGAAAAAATCAACGTGAAAAAAAACCGCAAGCACGTAACAAATTAAACAAGATTGCCGCGCGTTTCGGCGTCAAGTCGTAACGTGTTGTTGCACCCCGATTCCAATTCCTTCTTTAGGCATACACATGGTCCATGACCCTAAGTGTTTATTCTGTCAGGCAGCTGTCATGATACAACTGGATCCTAGTGACAAGCTACTGCGAATCTTCAAGGCCTGGCAGTCGTCTTGCTTATCTCCTGAGACATAAGACAAATCGAACACTAGAGCCTTTGCATGATATCCCTTCAAAATCGAGCCGAGAAGCAAGCAAGCCAAATAGTGTGGCTGGTGTCATGCAATATAGCGAGACTCCATCAGATACTCAATCCTCTAGGAGTCTGATTGAAGCTCAGGTGATCGGATATTCAGATACTTGCTTCTGAAGTCTACTCGCTGCAAAAATTGAAATGTATGAAATTAGGCCATCAGCCACAATCGGACTATTGCTGGAATAGGCTCATCATGGTCTGTGCACCAGACCCAGGTGATGGGAGTGTGAGTGATATCAACTCCAGCACTTGCTGAGCCCTTGCATATGGACACTCTATGGGAGCATTCTCATCATGCTGCTGCATTGTGACCGGAGTGACACTGCGTGTTGATCTTATGTGCCTACTTGCCGCAGCAGAAATTTTTGCAATGCTGTTGATAGGTAGTGTTAGGAAAAAATCGGAGTATAAGTCGTATCCAAAGATCTCGTAAGGAGCTTCAAAGGCTCCCTTATCATAACATGGCAGATCGACATCAACTTGGTGGGGCTCGCTCTCAATCATTGCCAATTCTAGACTTCTCGTTGTAAATCAGTTGGTCTGCATTGAATCTAGGTCTAGCTTCCGAAATCGTTCGGGTGTTTGATTATGATTCCAATCTGCAATCCAAGTTTCAAATTTCGAAAATCATTCAGAGACAGCAATTCATCCTCTCCCCTCTGGTAGAAACACAATCGCGAATCTCTCGCCTTTCTCAACCGCTCTTAGCCTAGCCTGGCTGGACGGGCTCCAACATCAAATACGGTCGTCCCAGTCTCCCAGGCAGATGAGCTGACATTTGGCCCAAGCTTGGGAGGCTGAAGCTTGCTACCATATGCGACTATATTTGCAAGTCTTGCCAGGGTTGGGTTTGGCTGGGGATATATTTCCATGTACGTGTCTATGGATTCGAAAGCTAACGTTCGCTTAGCCTCTGTCAACACGATGCGAACATCTGGAAACTTCTGGCGGTCTCCTACCTCGAAACAAAACAGCACCATGATTTTACAGCATCGCTTTTGGCCCTTTGCTCCTCAGATATGGCAGACGACGCGATGATTCCCAATGGTGTTGGTGCAAGGCCTGAGCTCGAGGGTGAGCGCACATTTGAGGAACGTTGCCATGAAACACAATTGACCTTTCTTAGATGGCGCGCTGAATGAAAACACTGCGATAAGCATCAGTACATCTAGAATCCCTTTGACGGTTTTGATGCGGGCACTGGGTGAAGTCCAGAGGGCGGCTGTTCAGATTCACCCAAACCACTTCGAGACCAATGAGCGAGGCGAGCTCCAGCTTTCGATCCTACTCCAGTATGAGGGCGTAAGCGTACTACACACCATGACCAAAGAAGAGCGCAACTTCCTCGTCCGGAACAACCCCACTCTATTTGCGGCTTGTCTCTCCAACGCTCGGAGGCAGATGGCGGATCAAAGAGGATTCCGTCTTTTTGAGGATTGCGCAATCACTTGGGAGCCGAGCTTCATACCCTTTCACCTGGCGTATACGATCGCCCAATCTCATGTCAAGTGTCAGCACCTCGTATCGGTCAGGGAACTAAGAACGAGAAACCCGGTCAGTATGAACACGTGCTTTGAATTATCGTCTAATTTTGACAGAATCAATACGCAGAGCATCTTATGCCTCTTGCCAAAACTTTCCTCGCCAAACCTTACGTAAGCTTGACCTTACGCTTGGGAGAGAATCACATTCACAGTTACTAGGGTAGCAGGTCATGCCACTTGCCGTTCAGATGGGGCTCAGCACACAGCAACACCCAAGAACTTCTCGACACTGACGATCCAAAAGCGAGGAAAACCATAGAGCATGGCCAGCTCATCGTCATCGAATTCAACACTGTAGAAGATATGGACATCACGACAGCGGAAGCTACTGCCAAGCTGGTCAATGAGAACAAGATAATTCCCGGTCTCCTAGAGCTGATTTTTGATCCTGGGCCGAAGAAGCTTAGACCTCCACCACTAGAGAAGGTCCACTCCAACAAGAATCGGCTGGCGATAGTCCATGCAGGGGAAAGTGAGCTTGACGAACATGGCTCCGAGACAACCAAGCCCGACAAGAGCGATTTCCGAGAGACGAGCCCCACGAGGAATGGTTCCAGAAAGGCTGATCCTGAAAAAGCCAATGGCCGTAAGACTTTCTCGCGAATAGCCAAACGGAGAAAGAGCGTGGGCAATCTCAAAAGAGATGACAGCACAGGGCTTGTAAACCCTCACCGAGCTGTTCATGACGAGGTTGCGACGCGGAAAGCCCGTGAGATCAAACCAAGGTTGGTACAGAATCAGGATGACGGAAGCCCTCCTACTGAACGCATCAATGCTGTTGTTTCCAAACCAGCCGTCTCAAAGAAACAGAGCAAACTTAGAAAATCCAGATCAAAGGCGGCGCATACGTCGCGAGAGCCACTACGCAACAAAGATACTGGATCTGGAAAAATCGAAACCGAAGTCCCAATTCTTTGCGACGACTTAGCTATAGAGCCACGACATACGATGCGTGAAGATGGCGAAGCCATTCAGCCATCACAAGACCCAGCACCTCAATCTGCGCCAGACTGCGCTTCAGACTCCTGTATCTCTGAGCTCTCGCTTCCTGGCCCTACCAACCTCCCTCGAATTCTGGTCTCTTCCAGAGATCGAGCCCTGGAGGAAGAGCTTAGCGATCTCATTAGCGACAACATATATGGATATAATGGCACGCATCATTACTCTCCGGATAGCGCAGGATACGCTCCACGCACGGCACAGCCAAAACCCACGTCTAACGGCGGAGTTAATGGCCTAGCGTGGGCATACGCTACCCACACAGATGCCGACGAAGCTCTTCTCGAGGCGGGAGCGTGGCTATGGGAGAAGCCACAAACATATTTCTACCCTCATCAAGTCTCGATAAAGATGTCTAACCCTTGTGATTTAGCCCCAGTCATCGTGTCTCATGAAAGTACTGGCAAGTCCTTCCCTTACATTGAATACTCTGGAGAGGCAATCCACATCATCCCACACGATGAACCCTGGGAGGACGTCCGATCAGTCGAGTGTCATCCTGATTTTCTTCCTCCTTGCAAATTGGTCGAATATCAGGCTTGCGAAGCAGCTGGATACAATGTTTGGCGACACGATCGAGATCAGCTACCATGCCGCAAGCCTGACTGCGAAACATTGGTCGAGGACCACAACCCATCTTCAGTGTTCTGCCAGGGCTGTGGGCCAAAGACAATCGTCCGATATTGTTCGTTTGAGCACCAGATTGAAGACATCAAGGAACACTGGATAGAATGTGGAGATCCGGACCTCGTCATGCAATGCGTGATCGATCACGCTACAGCTCCACCATATTTCTCTGCAAAGCCTCCAGAAATAGCAGAGAGGCATGGTGTTCACGGGCTCAAGTCTGTCGAGCTTCAGCGGCAAAAGGCCTACTTTATGAACAATGGCGGCTACTATACGCTCTTCGATCCTGTCACTCATGATATCAAGACTCTTTCCTGGCCAAAATCAGATCCAAAGTGGCAAGAGCTGGATGCACGTATCGAACGTTTACTCAACATTGCGTTCTTCGGCACCCACAAACACGGTATCATCACATATATCTATCGTCTGCTATGCAAGCTCTTATGCTGCACAGGAGAGTGGACGGACCAGATCCAAGAAATGTTGAGAACACAGATTCGCAACGAGTTCAAGTACCCAGGCGATCTCGGGACTGATACCATTCATGTCACGGACGACGCGCCGTGTGATTGGGAGGGGGCCAATGATGGCCCAAAGTCGCAAACTACATGCCTAAAATCATGGGTCGAGCGAATGGAGAACAAATATTGGATTCTTAGAGCGTGGCGTCAGCAGCATCCTACCGAGAAGGATTGGCGTGTACGGGCCAATGGATATGGTATGATCCCGCTCAAGCCTGGTGAAGAGATATACTATTTGGGGCCGGGATGGATTGGCTGGGGAGTGAGTGTATGACACGATAGGTGCCCCGATTGGGTACCGGACCAGGCCGTTGCTTGATCAGGATCTCTTTACTTTTGTTGCTGGATGGTTGATGCATGATGGAGGAAAGATTTTGACATTGTGATGTTGGGTAGTTTTCTTTCACTGGGGCATTTCGACCTTTTCGAGGACCGAGGCGATTTGCTGCTACCACTGAGGAGATTGTAAGGATTATGTTAAACGCTGTCGTCTACCCCTTTCTCCAAGTTGTGCTCCAGCTAATCTCCGGAGTATCTCCGTTTTTCTGCCCCACCCAAATGGCTGCACCTTCAGTCACAAATCTGGTCGTCTACCGCCAGAGTTATGTCGACCACAACAGCAGCCCATAGCCACGATGGCCATCCCCCGCATTCACACTCTCACGAGTTCAATGCCGCCGAACATGGACACTCCCACGAGATCCTTGACGGGCCTGGCTCCTACACATCACGCGAGATGCCGATAATCACAGGCAGAGACTGGAACGAGAGGGCATTCACAGTGGGAATTGGTGGGTAAGCCTTCATACCGCATCTCCAGTGCTCCCATCATCGATAATATCCTCCACTGTCTGCCATCACTCAGTTACTTGCACAAGAAGAACCTCCAACTTTAGCTGATCCCCCATCTCCCACCAGCCCAGTAGGCTCCGGCAAAACCGCCCTCATGCTCGCCCTCTGCCTCGCCCTCCGCTCCCACCACAGCATAGCCGCAGTCACAAACGACATCTTCACGCGCGAAGACGCCGAATTCCTAACCCGCCACTCCGCCCTCCCCCCCTCCCGCATCCAAGCCATCGAAACGGGCGGCTGCCCCCACGCCGCCGTCCGCGAAGACATTTCCGCAAACCTGCACGCGCTGCAAGCGCTCCACGCCAAATTCACGACAGACATCCTGCTCATCGAGAGCGGCGGCGACAATTTGGCTGCGAATTATAGTAGGGAGTTGGCGGATTTTATTATTTATGTTATTGATGTTGCGGGCGGGGATAAGGTGCCGAGGAAAGGGGGGCCGGGCATTACGGGCAGTGATTTGTTGGTTGTTAATAAGGTTGATTTGGCGGGGGCGGTGGGTGCGGATTTGGGGGTTATGGAGCGGGATGCGGGGAGGATGAGGGAGGGGGGGCCGGTGATTTTTGCGGAGGTCAAGAATGGGAAGGGGGTGGATGATATTGTGGGGTTGCTGCTTAGTGCGTGGAAGGGGAGTGGGGCGAGTGATGTTTCTAGAGAGAGGTGGAAGAAGGAGGGGAGGAAGGGAAGTGGGGAGGTGTGAGTGAGGTCCTGCTGCGAGATGTTTTGAGGGACAGTACATAATGAGCTTCTGGACCACGATGACATGATTACGATGTATTACCAATGATGAGCTAGAGCTTGAGTTGATACAAGAACTAGAGGTGTAATCGTTATCCCCATATCAAAGCACGAGTCAGACGTTACATCGCGGCTGCGTCAAGCCTCCAATGTGATCGGCATGAAGTCAACTATCTTGATATCTCGCAGAGAGTCTTCGTCCAGAAAAGCATGAGACCGTTCAAGGCCATTCCGGCAAAGCTGTCGTCTCCGAACTTCATATGATACCATCATCTGAACCACCAGCACACCAGCAGACGTCACAGACGTTACAAAAGGCCTAATCCTAGACGCCAACGCTCGCCCTATTCTACTCGAAGTTAAGAAGACTCAGCCAACCTCTCCAAGTCCAACCCCAAAGGCAGTACATTCCTCCAAACTCCATTTTCCCATTCGTCTCTCGCGCAAATCTCAGCGCTGAGTGCAGTCATATAGAAATCTCAAAGCTCATCCAAAAAAGAGTATACCCTTTCCTGGGCTTCCGACCACTGCCTTATGTATACTGGACTTTCCATAAACCACTAAACATAACCATCTTCACCAACTCGCAGACCCTCTCGCGCGACCAACTTGCTCAATGGCACTCCAATAACGTCCTTAACCTGCAAATCCCCGCTCTGACTTTTGGTGGGCTCCTCTTTTTTTGTTGCCGATGTCGTGTATATGAGCTTATTAACAGCTTTTTGTGCAGCAGCGGCGACGGCGAAGTAGACTTTTGGGCTGAACGGTTCTGCCATGGGTAGTAAACCAGATGGGTACGAAGGGGATCAAATCCTCAAGTGTGCGTATGTAGAGCTGAGAAGGATGACCGCCAGCGAACGGCTCATATCAAATTGGGATTCGCCAGCCAGAAGCTTGTCTCGCACATCAGCCAACGAGATATGATGATCTCAGCGGCTGAGTTTATGGGTTCAATCCTTGAATGCGTGATGCGGTTTCCAGGATATATCGGCAGAAGGCTGAGGTGCAATGCCATGTGGCAGCCCAGCGGCCAAATCCCAGGTATTAGGGCCTCGCAGGATGCGCTCAGCTTGTTGCTTGCGCTTTGATGTTTAGGAAGACTCGCGGAGTAAGTCTCTTTCGTACAATTGAGAGAATTACCAGACAACCTATAACAAAAGCTCATTCCTCATGTAGACATGCTTCTCGAGTATGTATAGAGATTGACACTGGCCCAAGTTGTTAAGAGACGTCCACAATGGACGATTAACGATCACAGAACTTACATTGCAACACACGGTACAGCTGTAAATTACCGTCGGCGATCAAACCACTGTCCCCAGCCCGGCTCCCTACCTTTCTCCACACCAGCGAAGGCCCTCTCCTCCTCTTCCCACTTCGTTCTCTCCACCTTCTTTCGCGCTCCAAAAGCTCTTACAAACCTCCAAGCCTCTGTATCAGCCAAATTCCACGCTTCAACCATCTCTCTGACCCCTGTTTTCTCATTCTTTCCCCTCTGCTCTTTCAAAACAACCTTCGCGTTTGCGAGGAGTTCTTTCTGCAATTGCACGGTTCGGTCTACCATTTTCTTCTCCTTCTTCGAAAGTGGAAGGGTATCAGTGTCTGGCGTCGTCACATTGAATGACGCGAGCTCAAAGCCGAAATGGTATTCCAGATCTTGGTGCCCTGGAGGCGGGTCTTCAGTCATCCACAAACCCCGCGCCATGCCCCATTCGCCTGCCACAGTCTCCTTGAAGCTGACGATACGGGAGTATCCAGCAACTTTTTCGCCAAGGGTCTTTTGGGTAATCGCAAATAGCCAAGGGTCACGATCGGTATCGCGTCGTATATGCCGGGTTGTGATCTCTTTGTTGTTTGCTAAGAGAGAAGCAAGGGTAAATGGGTGAGGAATGGTGCCGATGGCATAGGCTGTCGAGCTGTTGGTGAAATGCTCGGGGGTTCTGACGGGAGGAGGCTTGAGGTTAGAGCAAGGTGTACAATCTTGGTGGTTTGGGGGGCAGGAGGACGGTACGGACGAGGGAGGACAAGCTCTTAGAGCATCGGCAAGCGATAAAGCGTGTTCCGTGAGGACGTGGGTATTGTCTGAGTAGGGAGTCAAGACCGCGAAACCATCGGGGAAGCTATTCAGAAATGTGAGATGAAGATGTGAAGTGATGAGCTGAGCCAGAGACCGTAGGCCGGAGGCTTTGTCGTCAGCAAGTTCAGCGGTGATGATTTTGTAGTATTCTGCGTTGGCATTGGCATCGTAAAATGCGATTGCGTGCGGTCTTGGATCTACAGATATCGTCTTTTGCTCAAGGATCCCGATAAGGTTTTTCGATGATTCAAGGTCTGGGGCCTTCAATGCTGCGGTAATTGCGGCGTTGATAGCATTCTTCTCGCCTGAGTATAACCCGCTGCCAACGCCTTCGTAGCGCGTGAGTTTCGGGTAGTCACCTGTTCGAAGGTAGGAGAGAAGAGGATCATCGCGAGGACCCATTGGCAGCACCAGCCAATTCGCTAAGACTCCCGTCCCCATTTGTCCCCAAGCCAGCCATCGCACTAATTCTGCCTCGAGCTGCGGCTGCAACTTGCGGACCTGGAAGCTCTCGTATAGCGGATTGTTCATTGCCTCAGACCTCCCCAGTATGACCGGCCTGAAACCCTGGGCCCACCATGCTCGCCTCCACAACAGTAAAAGCTTATTCTCTGCCGCCTTTGTCTTTCCTTCCTTCTCAGCGTCCGCATCATAGAACGTGTAGATTGGGGATCTCGGCTTCGATTTCGGTAGCAAAGAGCGATCTTCCTCTAACGTTACGGTAGCAGAAAATGGATACAGCCATTTCCAATCGCTGTACCATTTCGCGTCTCCACTGGTACTGTTCTGTTGCGCAGGGGGCTTGTCTGGATGATATCCGAAAATCAGCCTTCACCTCTCCCAACGCACGTAATGGATCATAACACAACATATAAATCTAGAAGTGTAGCGACTTTTGGTAAAGTGGAGATGACAGAAGAACGGAGCCGAAATGACTTACGTGTTGGTGTATGGTGAAAAAGCCGCAAGTCTTGGACGATGGGGACTGACGGCGAGGCAAAGAAGAGGATAGCTACAAATGTAAAGACGGCAATCACCGTGTATAGGAGGGTCCTTTGTGGAGCAGGCGCTGGGCGTGGATATGCTTTGGACAGTGAAGGTTTGCGGTGATACCGCGAAGGTGCAGGTCTCATATGGGCACAAACACGGTGCCGTTAAAGGGCACAGACGATGATCATCTCATACAGCGTACTGCCATCATGGATTCTAGCAGTCAGCGACCAAAGAAAGTGTTTGACGCGGGCAGTATCGAGGGCCAATGATTGGACTGCGGAATTGAAGCCGCTATATTCTACTCTTGTATATGCCAAGACTTCCTACCTCTCACGCCTCTCAAATTAGATGAACCCAGTCTCCCATTATGTACGCTCATGCTTGATATCCAAAGTGACTTGTCTCGCAATTGAACCAGATCAAGGTTGGTGCATGTGAGTAGTCCTGTTCAAGCTCTTTGATGTCCAGTCGTGCAGCATTGACCACAAAGATTGCATTTTTGTCTCTATCCAGCAATTTTCCAGTTGTGACGACGCCACAGGTTCATACGGTTACTATAAATCCATCAACTAGACTGATTCCATCAAGTCAGCCTTCCTTACCATCCATCCGCCGATGTTTCCAAGTTATGCCTTCTTTTCGATACTATACTAGCCATGTCTCAACCATTTAAATTCCATATGCTCAAGATCTGAGTTACCTACCTTGATCGATAAAGTCTGTCCATATTGTCCTCATCTATAGTGAGATTTGGCGGGAAATCCGTACATAGAAAGGCGTGAACCGTTCGAGCCTTACTCACCGCCTCAGCAAGCTCGAGACCATCACCGTCATGGCTGCCCTAGCGTTATCATACAAGAATCCAAAATCAACCATCCCACACCACAGGGACACATATCCCTACATCTCCCCATCCAGGTACACTGCTACGCTCACAAGTAAAATTGTTCTCATTACGGGTGCCGGCCGCGGCATCGGCAGAGCCAGCGCTCTCGCATTCGCAGCAGCAGGCGCCCACGTAGCATGCATGTCTCGCACGCGCTCAGATGTCGAAGCTGTCGTCCACGAAATCTCCCAAAAAGGACACCCTCGAGCATTGGCCGTCGTGGGAGACGTGACTGACCCTGCTGCGCCGGCGCGGGTGGTCAAGGAGATCGAGGAAGCTCTTGGACCGATCGATGTGCTGATAAATAACGCCGGCATCTCCAGAATCTCCGACACTGAGCACGAGAAAGACATGTCGACCGCTTTTCATGTCATCAACGTGAATATTCAGGGAACAATGGCCTTCATCCATGCCGCGCTACCCGCTATGATCGCGCGGAAATCCGGGGTCGTTATTAACATCGTCTCAGTTTTGGCTACCATGAATCTGCCATACTTCTCAGCTTATAGTTGTGCAAAAAGTGGCTTATTACGAGCTACAGAGATCATGGACATGGAATTTCGCCCTCATGGTATCTACAGCTACGCTGTAGCGCCGGGCATGGTACCCAATACCAATCTTGGACAAGGGGCTCTCAACGAAGAGTCTTTTGATAGGGTGGAGGAATTTAGAAACTTTGTGAAAGACTTTGGACCGAGTATGACTGACACCCTGGCATTACCGGCAGACACACTGGTGGCGCTCGTTGCCGACAAGGATGCAAAGCATATGAGTGGCAGATATATTGATGTCACGCAAGATCTTGGTGCAGTATTGGAAGAGGCAAAGAAAGGTCCGGACAGCAGGATCCAGAAGGAAAAGTTGTATACCCTTAAGGTAGACACATTATGAAGCGTGACTTGAACACGGATTCAAAATTCCTGAGCTCACGATATGCTTGAATTTGATTAGAAGAGATAACTTCTCTAAGAACTCTGGTCACAGCGACATCTCCATACCGCTATTATGTAGAAATACTATTCGTCCTGTCCAGCATCATGAGATCTTTGAGTACAATGCCCCTTTGAACCTCACATAAAACTTTGAAATCTCATCAACCACTTCATAGTATATATCAAAATAGTAGTCAATTCTTCCACATACGGCCACAGACTGAAGAATACTCGGCATCCCGTCCGCTCTGCCATTGACAAGCTTTAGATCGAACAATTAGTAGTTGGGTCGGTGACGACCAGCGAATCCTGTTTGCTGTATGTTTTTGCGATTTTTTTGCTGTTTTTGAATAGATACCACAGCATCCGTTGCCAGATTTTGCCTCGTGTGATTTTGATCGGAATAGATAAGAGAGTAGACGTATTAGCGGATTAAGTAGTTACTCAGAGAAGGAGAAAGATGCAACCAATAAGCCTATCAAACGTCGAGTTGATATCTGCTTTCTAGATGCGAAGGGTGTTGGGGGAGACACTTTCGTGTGAATGTGCGTATGTCAATAGTACTGGTGCGAATGGCAAAGATGGTGCCTTCCCCACAGTATGGAGGTAGAAGTGCTTCTGCATACTGATATGATAAGCGCAGGTGAGTTAATGGCTACCCCACGTTCCAAGCTGCGTGCAGAGCTCAGAAGAAGTATGGATGTACATATGAAGGGGGAATGACGGAAGCGACGTTGTTTGAGTGGATTAGATGTATGTAGATAGGCTGAGTGAAAGTATGTTGCATTTGGGAATTCCGAGAATTGGGAGGTGTTTGTTTTGCACTCAACTAATAGGTGCGATGCGTGTAAATGCCAGATGCTACTGATTAGTCTGACGATCGGAGGTTATGGAGTTCGTACTAGTAGATGATTCTGTTTTCGAACTTGGAGAGAGTAAGTACAGTGACATGCGTTAGAGCCTCATATAGCAATGTATACCATACAGATTGAATGATCCGCCGACGACACACTCGACTTCGCGACCAGACTATACCGCGGGTATGTTTTGTCGATCTCAAAGTCGCAATGCGAACCAAAAACTGGTTGCCCAGATGCGGTATCGTGTGATTGCGCATGGAGCCACTCCAACGCTGCTTGCATGCCACAAGCGCTCCTGATAATGTGAACATCATTCCGGATAATACTCTGACCTACATATTGCAGATCTCCCGTCTGTATGAGATTTAGGGTCAGACGTGGCATCCCCAGAAGCTATACCCAAAACCTTTGCATATGCGAAGTCGAGCAGTAAGCCGCTAAAGCATCATGAAGATCGACAGGCCTCAGACGTGGCCATGTATCTGCCCCAAAAGAGAAGCACACGTAGAATTCGGCAGCCTTGCGGTTGCGACTTGAGCTTAGCGTCGTCTGTGGCTTCATGTCGCTTGCTGACAACGCATACGGGGAATCCGCTTCGGGAAAATCATTGTCGACCTTCATGGACGTTCCAGCCGGTTGGTAAGATAGCGCGAAGGAGATGTGGCGTCTAGGTCCTGCATGACAGGCCTTGTGGCCTGTCTCAACTCTGGAGTGGGTTATCTGACTCGAGAGGAGTGGCATGTACCGTGACGTTGGATTTGTAGCTTTGGAAAAACCACAAACCTGTGGAATGATTTGCATTCTAGTAATACCTTAAGGAAAGCTGACCGCTTCCACAGTCATGGACACATTCAGACGTGCCGAGGACAACTGAGCTAGACAGAAAGATTGGCTTTCTTCAGTGCATGCCTTTCTATGCGCACGACATCTGCTCCAGTCCTTTCACCATGTTCCCACTTATGTAAACCTTTGGGATGCCCGATTGGGGTACGCACCGCTATGCAGGTCAGTTCTACACCCCCATCCAAGCTTGTCACTTCTCGAGCACCATGTCCTTGACCGGCGGTAAATGACCTCCTTCCACATTCGCAGCAAAAGCCAGGGTCTTCCTCATTAATTCCCTGGAGTCCTTATTCGAATTGACTTTCACTTGCACAGATTCGGAGTCAGCGTTGCTTCTTCGAGTCAGTGACCGAGCGATCCAGTAGATGATATCAAGTGGATTAGTAGCATTTGTGCTCGGACATCTTTGATTAAGCCAATCCCAACACCACATATCATAACTGTATGCGTCCTAATATCAACGCTTTGCAGGACAAGGAGTGGCCGTCCAAGTACAGCATCCATTGACTGAAAAAGCAAACGTGATCGCCTCTTCAGTCTCACCACTAGCCCGTGACTTATCGAGCATGGTATATTGCACTTTTGAGCCCAGTCGCTCCTGGATGTAGTCCCAGATCTTGTGAGTGAAAGCGCTATCAGCGGACATGTAGACCTTTGTGAATTCCAAATCGCACTTTCCACCATCAGCTTTTGTGGCAAAACCCGCGGATGTTTATCTGGGAGACTTGTTCGGGGACGCGCCTTTCTCTTGTATCATGCCCAAGGTCGGTCCTCGATCGATTGCCGGTCATCAACCCCGTCCTATTTGAGTATTTGGACGTGAAGAGGCGAGTTGGGGTTTTCTGGGCGGCATGGCAGAGGACACAGTCAACACCTCCATTGAGGTGCCCGAATTGAGACCTAGGGTACGAAGGGAGAGAAGCTCGAGCCATATCACTTGGGGGTAAATAATTGCTCAACCAATGCAAATCATGAAGGGAGGTACAGGAATTGCATAAAAAAAGGCGAAGGAAAACATCCCCCGCTTGAGCCATCCGCTCGAGGGAAGAGATTCAATTACATCTTCGCGGTAGCTGTAGCTTTCAAGGGCGATATCGTATGGATCGAGTTGTACGCCTTGATCACATCACCACGCTTTGAGACACTGAAATTTCATGATAAGGAGATCAGGTTCGTGGTCTGATCAAGTAGTTTAATGCAGCCCATGCGATACAATCAGTGAGTGTGTATCTGCGAGGAAGGTGGTGGAGATTGTTCTGTTTCATCAGGCGGGCGAGACGCGTTAGCGCCTACCCAGCCGTGCCAGGTGTGGGTAACATCACTTAAGTAACATGAGCTTCATTCACAACGCGCCAGATCAGGAAACCCCTGGTATCGTCAAGCAGTCGTCTCACATTAACATTAGGTATCTATTGACTGTAAAGCGTCCAATCCCCATATATCCCCTGATCTACAAATAAAATACAAGGACACCGACTCCCATCATTGCAGCTGCCCAGACACTTAGCCAGGCGTCAGCTCCATGTAAGCTAGCGGCGCCAAGGAAGGTGAAGGGGCTGGACGCGTTGCCTCCTGCTCCTGTTCCTGATGGGTACGGTAGAATGATCTGGGATACTCCGGCTCCAAGATTCGTGGCCGTGCCAACAAAAGTGCCATTGAAGACGGACAAAGCGATAGGATGCGCGGTGGGAGTGATGGTCATGTTGCCAAGGACGATCTGTGGGGCGCCAACCGAAGGAAATATCGTCGTTGAAGGCCCTCCAGTGATAGCCCCAGGTGCAGCAGACGAGGATGGCGTGGATTGCTGAGGATGTTGTCAGTATCACAAGCTTATCTGATACTGCATGGATGGTATCGCGAAGACGAGGGCTGGGAAAACGCGGGAAAACTGCCTACACTCACGGGTGCTATGGTCAAACTAGCCGTCATTGCAGCCAAAGGCACATTCGAAAATGTGCGAGTCTGCGTAGCGGTCGTGTTCGTAACTTGGATCAACGCGGTCGCTTGAATGTTCACTCCACCTTCAGAGCAAGTGGAGAAACCCAAATAATCGATAAATTGCTGCTGGCCATTCGCATCCAGAGTCACTCTGCCGTTCGCGGAAGGTAGAGCTTCTGAGTAGGCAGAGGACAACAACGTAGGCGAGCCGGACGACGTGATACAGACTCCATTGGACATGTAAGCCGATGTGATTGAATACGCTATGCGCAGGTTAGCACAGATGGGTGGTCATGCAGGGGAATTGCGGTACCTGTGAAGACGTTGTAGGCCGTTGGGGATGTCCTATGCCTGCAATCAGCACTACAGAAATTTCGCACGATTATGTGGGACGAACAACTGAGCTCCTGCAACAACGGCGGTTGACTCGAAATTCAATTGTGTCAATGCGCCTGGACCCGCGGTACCTCCTGGATTAAAGGTGAAGGCTCCCTCGTTCTGGAGCACTGATGTTCGTGTGGCGCGAGTGCCATTACCGATGCCCACCGATACCACAGCTGTCGCCGCTGTGTTTATGAAGATTTGTGAGTACCAGACCAAGCCGGCAACCTGCATCAAAGTCGTCAGAGATTGCGTTTTGTCCGCGTGAGTACCAAATCCGGGCTCACATCGGCAACAATGTAGCAAGCACCGCAAGCTGGAGCTGTGGTTGTTGGACCTGCCGAGTCTGGGGCAGCTGTCGCTGATTGCAGAAATTTGCCGGATTGTGAAACGGACTGGAGAGCCACTGAATCAAGTTCAACAACTTTCTTGAGCTTCGAAAATCAGAAGAGAGGAGAGTACCTTGGGGTATACAGAGAACGAGCTGGAGCAGTTGGCTCAGTGCGAGCAAGAGCGGGTACGATACTGAAGGCATTTCATACAAGACTAGCCGTCGAGAAAAACGAGTGTAGTAGGGAAGTTGCAGCTCACTACGACGTAATTGGGGAGAAGCTCAAGCTATATGGGTCTCCACATCTGCGACCATAACAATAGCTGATCTACGGAAGAAGGCACCAGCTCAGGTACACTTGGACTCCACCCGCTCGGAGGCTTACAGGGCTTGCCGAAGGATTTGGCGGATCTCAATGATGGAAAGCCCCATCCGCCTAAGGTTTGCTCATGGTCCACCCAATTGTTGACCGCTTGGTACCGCTGGGGACCTTGACCAAGGCCACATTGAGCATCATACCCAGGAAGGGTATCGCCGCTCTGTCACCGGGCCGCTTACTGGACCTTTGGCTTGGGAACTATACACCTTCCCGTTCGGCGATAGCAAGGCCAAGGTATGCTAGCTCGAGGTCGATGGATGGAAAGCTTATGGTTGGTTTGTTCGTGGAGCGTGCGGAGCGGTGAATGTACGTATATGCGCCACCACGTTCTGATGGTGGGGTCAGTTCGAAGGATTCGGCATGCATGAACGATCGCCGCATGGCAGCCTATGCTTGGTCGAGGATGACGAGTCATTGGGCAGAAAGTGCGCCATTTCGGAGTCAGAGTCCAAGAATGCTGGTCAGATGGATCTAGAAAAGACGGTGCAGAGAGGATGCATGAGGAGGATTCGATGCTAACCGTATCTGACTAGATCCACGAATAGCGGGGCTCACAATTGCAATGTTCGTCATTAGCGCTTAGATATCTCTATCGACTGGCTCGGGGCGCCAACATCGCCTCGACGTCTACCCCACTTTGACAGCGACGGTTCATCAACCAGGGTCTTCCACCACACCAACCATGGCAGATATCCACAGGATTGGACACAACGGCACATGTCAAGCGCACAGACAGCCACATGGCGCTGGGAGGGAGTCGTGAAGGGGTGGTCCCGAGCCTCGAAGGAAAAGTCTGCGAAAACAGTAGGATGGACCAGAATAACACACGAGGCTGTGTCTACACAGAATGTGGGAGCTTTCGAAGTCACTGCAAGACGGTGAACTCTACCAGATGCAGAAGGATGGTGACTTGCATAATCGCTCGATGGACTGCATGTCCACCCATCCCACCGGTCACTACTATTCGCTCTGGTCGCCTTAAACACCATGCTAACATTGTCTGGACGTATCTAGCCTTGCTTACCATCTGCCTGTGCTTTTCCGTGCCCCGCCAGCTGAACCCCAAATTCCCATATACTACCCGCCCACAGCGTGCGCATTCATCTCTTTGTTAACTCGTCGACACCAATATCATTGCTGCTACCAATCTCTTCTCTCATGCAATTTCAGTCGCTATAATCTTTTTTATTTTCTTTCTTCTTAATTATTCCGCGTCTATATGATTTCATTCAGGAACGGTAATTCATAATGCCGATCGAAGCTGCGCCAATCGTGGTTGATCCAAGTGGAGACTTGTATGCCATTCTTCAATACGACTTCGTGCTGTCCCTGTTGAAGATCATATGTTAATTCGCTGTTCTATTGCAGCCTTGGGAATGATGGAGCATGGTCGACGTTCCTGATTACGGCTGGTACTCCACCTCAACAGCTTCATGTCCTCCCATCCACCGAGATAGCTTCGACTTGGGTCGTAGCACCCGACGGCTGCAGTCAAGCCGACCCAGCAAACTGCACAGTAGCCCGGGGTGGAGATTATGATTATACGAAGTCCTCCAGCTGGAGCATCAATAATATATTTCAACTTGGTGAAAGCAACTTGGGTTACGGCAGGGACGAAGTGAACGGCACCTTTGGCTACGACACGCTAAATATCCAGGGCAAGGGTACTAATGCCTCCGTAAAACATTCAGTCATTGCTTCAGTCATAACAAAGGATTTCTTTGTGGGCAGCTTGGGTCTCACTGCTCAGCCTATTAATTTTCCGGCTGGCACCGACTCGTCACCAAGTCTTCTGACCTCGCTCAAGAGTGAGAACCTGATACCGAGTCTTTCATTCGGCTACACAGCCGGAGCCTTTTACCGTAAGTATTCCATGACGCTTATTCTCTGACTCTAAGTTTGACGTCTGATAGAGCAAAAGACCGGTGTTAATGGAAGCTTAACCTTGGGCGGCTACGATGCGTCCAGATTGACTACCAATGACATATCCTTCACGTTTGCACCTACTTCTCAAAGGCAGCTTGTCGTCGGAATACAATCTATTACGTACTCGAACTCCGAGACAGAAATGCCGCTCTTGTCTGACGGTGTTTTGGCACTGGTGGATTCGACTGTCCCATATTTATGGCTCCCAGAGAGAGCTTGCAAAGCTTTCGAGAATGCTTTCGGTATATCCAAGGATTCTATCCATGACTTGTATTTCGTGGACGACGCGCAACATGATATACTGCTCAAGCAGAACCCAAGCGTCATATTTAAACTCGGCAATAGTCAAACTGGCGGTCCGTCGATCAACATCACATTACCGTACGCCAGCTTCGATCTTAATGCCAGCTACCTATCGGGCAAAGAAAATGCAAGATACTTCCCTCTCAAGCGTGCCTCTGACGACAACAGTATCACGTTGGGCCGAACATTCTTTCAAGAATCGTAAGCACGTCTCAGCTTTGTGCCGTTCGTGAACGTTCTAACCGTCGACAGCTTCTTGATCGTCGATTATGAACACTCTAATTTCTCTATCTCGCAAGCAGCCTTCGACCCTAACGCGCCGAGTCATATCGTTTCTATCATTTCGAATGCTAGCACAGCGATCACGGGAGCCACAAACGCCAACCCAACCTCTTCCAACGGACCAATCGTCAAGACCGCTTCCGGTAGCGGCTCTCATGGCATTGGTACCGGCGCTATCGCCGGCATTGCGATCGCGATTGTCCTCATCGCTTCTCTATGCGGAGCCTTCTTCGTCTTCAGAAGCCTCAAGCGTCGTCGTAATAGCAAGAAAGCCAAGTTTGAGGAGCTCGAGGGGGAGCCCAAGTTTATCCCAGATATCGATCAAGACTCCAAGCACGACTATTCGCACGACCTAGAAACCGCCAAGAAGCCCATGGCTGCTGCTACTGTTACCGCAGTAGATTCCCCAATGACACCGCCACTGTCTGAAGTAGATGGGGGATATTTTGCTGCCATCAACGGAAAGGAACGGTATTCGAGCAACATTATCGAGCTCCCAGGCTCTCCCGGTTCTCACCTCAACAGAAGTGAGATGGGAAGCCCGGAACCCCCCGAGCTCGAGTCACCAGAACCGGAGGCTCTGCGCTCTGAACTCTCGACACCGGAACCTCGGCTTGCCTGGGAATTGCCCAGTCCTGACCCTTCACATGAGATGCCCGTATCTCCAGGCATCTCTTCAGTGTCATCCAGCCAGCCTTCTCCGCCGCTCATCGACAATAGATGCTCTGGCCTCAATTCTCCCCAAAAATTACCAATCCAGCGACCCACAAGTGATCGATTTGACTCTTCAGAATCTGAGGCCGGCTGGACAAGAGACGGCATGCCTCACCGGCCCTTCCATAGGAGATATAATTCCTCAGAGTCACTCCAATC
>JAABUW010003737.1_pt1 | contig 21304 bp, 22 predicted proteins | sample 5560081 | NCBI WGS metagenome assembly JAABUW01 (sample SAMN10711882, study PRJNA513363) | rock metagenome | isolation source: Antarctica rocks | place: Antarctica: Victoria Land, Knobhead sud
CACCTCATCCACAACATCCACCCAGTTCGTGCCCATAAGGCTGAGGCAGCAGATCGCAACATCGACTTCCCCGTCCCGGAGCGGGAGCTTGCTGCTGTCCGCCACCGTGACCAGCTCGCTGTGGGGCCCATCGCCTTTCGCGAGATCGAAGGAGCGGATACGGAGGTTTAGGTGCTTGGGTGAGGAGCTGGGCTGGAGTGTGGCTGCGAGCTGGGCGTCGCCGCAGCCGAGATCTGCAATGTGGCAGGTGCCGCTGGTCCGGGGGAGTGCTTCCCCTGGCTCCTCGCCGCCCTTCTTGTTGTTCGTTTGCTTTCCGCGCTTCTGGGCCCTGAATGCGGCGGTCTGCGCCCCTAGCCTGACTCTGCCGCGGGCTTGGAGGTCGGCGATGAAGCCGTCGACGGGGTTTTGCGGCCAGATGGCGACTTGGGAGCGGAAGCCGGCGTGGTAGGCGGTGTAGGCGGAGGGGGTGGTGGTGAAGAGGTGGGAGGCGTGGGTGGAGGGCGTGGTGTAGAGGGTTTGGTTGAGGTGGCGGAAGCGGGAGGAGAGGAGTTTGGCGGCCATGGATTTCTGGAGGGGGGTTAGGTGCGGAGGTGGGGGAGGTGGTGGGTGGGTGATTGAGGCATGCTTTGAGGTGGGGGTTGTGGTCGTGGGAGCTTTGGAGGGTTGGGGCTGGGTTTGGGAGGTGGAGGTGGAGGTGGAGGATGAAGATGGGTTGGGATGGCTTTTGGCCGGGTTTTTGGAGGTGCTGTGGTTATTGGGTAGATTGGAGGGAGATGGTTTTTGAGAAGGTGGCTGTGGACTTGGATTAGGTTTCTTGGTAGCTGACTGTTGTGCTCGTGGAGCCTCGTCGTCGTCTGCTTGAACCGAGGACTCCGCTGTGGTAGCTTCTAGGGCAGTATCACCGGCGTCTGCTGGAGAAGATTGTGAAGGTAGTGGAGCACCGAAGGCTTTCGAGGTTGCTTTCTCTTGCTTCTTCCGTATACGTTCTTCGTACTTGGCCTTGCCTGATAGCTTGGGCTTCCGCGGTTGTTCCGTAGCATTGGGAGTATCTATCGTTGTATCATTATAGCCGTTATCTGGTGCAGAGGTCTGTTGCTCGGAACTGCCTGCGTCTTCGGCCGGTCGAGCTTCCTTGGCTGTTCCTTCTTTTGCTTCTACGATGCCGTCGATATCATCACCATTGGCCTTCGGAGCGTCTGCATTATCTGGGCCCTTATTCTTCCTTCTTTTCTTCCTTTTCTGCTCCTCATTCCCTTCGATCTTGCCATGAGAATTATCCTTCCTCTTGCCCTCAACATGCTTCTCCCATAATTCCGCCAGGTTCTCACTTGTGACCTCAATTCCATTGGGCTGACTATGACCTCGCTTTCGCTTTTCAGAAGGCTTCGAAGACTTGGAAAGGTTGGCGGCAGATCGAGCGGCGGCCTCTCCTTGGGTTTTGAGAGCTTCGGCTGGAACGGACCAGCCTGGCACGGCGAACATGCTGGGGTCAAGTTGGTTTGAGGATCGACATGAAGGTGGTTATGGCATTCACGAAAGTTATTTGATCGTAATGTGGGTGGAAGTTGGCAGCCACTTAGGGTACGATGAGGGCTGCAGGGGCCTCCTTGGAATGGGGAGAGGCAAGCCAGATTTATATCAAACCAGAGTATAAGACCAAGATGCAGTGTGAGGCAGAAACTGGCGTTTGAGCGAATGATCTGCAATAATCTATCTTACATCTTAGCCCAGTTGAACCACGAAGCCAATTGCCGGCGGGCAAGTTGATAGACTTGATCGATGCTCCGATCATCACGACCATGAATGCCCGCTAGGCCACGAAAACACCAGTCAATGCAACGCTGCCCATGCTCCCTTCACCCGAACAACAGCCCAGCAGCTCCTTCAACATCACCGCCCGCGATCTCCAGAGCGTTGATAGCTTCCTCCCGCGAGAACCCCATCTCCATAAGCTTCGCAACGTCGCCCGGAGGAAAGGTTGGTCTCGCCGGCGCTGGTGGACCCTGAACTTGGCTTGAGGATCCTGCTGCTCCTACTGCTCCAACGGCTTGCCCCTGACCTTTGAAGTTGCCCTCGTTCGCCTTGGATACGGCCCCTGAGATCGCACCGGTCTGCATGCCTCCTGGTCCTTCAACAGTGGGTTCGTCGGCTAAGACTTCTTCGTGCTTCGGTATATCGGCTTCGCCTAGGAATGGCACCTCAATCTCCCTAATCACTAATTTATTCTTCTGCAAGTCGATGCAAGCTTGATGTCGCTTGAGCATGTCGAGACCGAGTAATAGCTCCACGTCTTTGCCTTCCATGACCGTGAAGCCGCACGCCAGGAACAAGGAACCGATTTTGATCTGCGCGGAATGGACGCGCCCAAGGATTTTGGCTGTCCCTACGCCCTTTGCGATGCCAGAATATCGTCTGTCTATCAGGCGCATGATGCCGCATTTCTCGGCGCAATCTGGAGACATAATTGTTGCTTGAGCGCCAGAATCCACGAACGCTTTGACCTTGTTGTTATTTACTTCGACGTCGATGTACAGCATATGTACTCTGCCAAAGGCTGGCCGCAGGATGCGAATTAGTCTACACCTTCTCTCAGACCCCCTCCTAGTAAACTAACCTTCAGGGGTATGATCAAACGCATGCTGCAAGTTCTCCTGCACCGCCTGCTGCCGTATGATCTCTTCAATCTTGGCTTGAGCCTCGATGTTGAACGGATCTTCATTCAGACGGGCGATCTCTCGTTGTTTCTCGGCTTCGCCTTGACCGGCTTGTTGCACCATAGCCTCCCAGGCTTGCTGAAAGCGACTCTGGTCGTGCGCTGCATCTGCGAGTTCGGGGGCATGTGATCTTAACGTGTTAAGGTACGAAGGGTCCGCTAGGGCGTGTAAGCGGTGCATCTCTGGGTCATCTCTTCCAGTGGCTCTCTGTCCGCCCTGGCGACGGCCAGCCTGAGGCGACGCGCTTGACTGCGGTTGGCCGGCTGCCCGAGCTCCAGCAGCTTGTGCTCGAGGGCTTCGGACCAACATTCCTAGCATGTCCTTCTCCTTGATCTGGCATTGCTGTAAAGTCCTCGTATCATCACGTAGCTCTTGCCCATTGTGGAACAGACCCTGAGCGGCTGGGTCTACATTGGTATCGCTCTGTATGTAGGCTTTCAGATCCGCGATGGTCATGTCTGGTCCAACATCAATCGTGAGGATATCTTGCTCAAGGGTGCCTTGAGGGGCACTGATGGATATCGTGATCTGCCTACAACCTTGATCAACGACGCACAGGTGAATGGGGGGGTGATTAGGGACGTACATGTCGAATTTTGCGGTGTTTCGCACAGAGCAGTTGGAGGTTCGGATAGCAAGTGCTTAAATGGTGGAGGGATGTGCAGTGTAGGCCCGACAGACTGTTGCGACCAGGAATGACGTCCAGGTCTGAACGTACCTCACCCAGGGTTCATGACTGATCCGCAGCAGTGTTGGTCACAAGTGTTCGGCGGAAGTGATGAGGAGCAGTGTTGTGGGGAATCGGTTAAGACCGAGCAGGCAGAAGGGAGTCGTAAGTAGGCTGGAAACGAGTCGAAGCACGCAAGCGGCCCATCTAGAGCGGGACTTCTGCTTCTCACCGCCATGCTTGAGGCAGACCTGGCCGAGAGGATGGTAGTGGTACTCTTTCGTCGCAAGGGGATCCGAGGTCCTTTTCGAGGAGCTGAGAGATGCAAGGAGCGACAGTGTCACAGATAGAACTCATCAGATCAGGATCCATGTTCCAATGTGGCTAGGTGCAAGGAGGCAAGGTCACTCTGCATGAGAATGATCACCAGCCGAGGTGATGATTGCCCCTACGAGCCCTACCTGCTAGGCTCCCTAGGGAACACTGCCCGATCAAGATCGAGTGCTCCAGCATGGTCAGGCAACACATAAGTACTTCGTACCTCCCGTGCTTACAGTGCTACCCTAGGGAACCGGTTCAACCTCCGCAAGTGTGACAAATGTACTTGTACCGCTGCTGGCTCGCCCCGAGGCTTCAGCCGGCACTCGCCGCTCGCCTTACGATGACGAATTCGGGCCCAGCAGCACCTTCACAGCGTGGGGACCTGCAGCCCCTCATCCTGCGAGCACAATTCAGAACTACTCCAGAACGTGCCGGTTCCTGGCGCGAAACGGCAGATTACTTTAGATTTCGTCCGACGACTCTAGTCGTAACTTCGTCCGGCACTCGAGCTTGAGATACTGTACGTAACACCATCATCCAACATGCCGCGATGTCTGTTTGCCCGGCGAAGTGCAGACGACGGCCCATGGACTGCAGACCCTGATGCCAGAACCCCCGAATTTGGTGGCTTCTCAAGTCAACTACAGCCCTCGAAAGGCGTTGCCACTCACAATGACAGTCTACATCCGTATGTCTCAACCCTGGGACTAGCCGATCTGGAAAGTTGTGTTGCTTTGGAGAATGCAGCCTTCCCAGAGAATGAGAGAGTATGCGTCCCCTTTCGGTTTCTCCTGCTGAAGCTGGAGTCTGCGTCTTCGAGCGCACTACTCGGACCCCTCCGTAATATTGTGGCTGTTGTGGTTGTCGCTGACAATATGTGCTGACATTCTTACACTTTAGTGTTCAAGGGAAAAGGTATTGCAACGCGATTCTTCATAATGTCTACCATGGCTATGAGTCCCCTCTCGAAACTTTCCCTTTTTCCTTCTTTATCCAATGCCTGCTTGACGGTTCGATTCAATGGATCGCAGGGACACCTTTTTGTTACGTGCAATCAACCGCTACGTTGCAGATCCCTGATACGGAGACCTTGCTAGGAGTGAATTACAATGATATTCCAACGATGTTATTGAGTCCATCTATGTAAACCTTCTTGGGGCTCAGAGCCTCTCTCTGTAGCTTGGCACGCCCTTTAGCCTTGTGTCCGTCAAAGTGTCAAGTGCCTCTCGCCTTAATGATTGGATGCATTGGACGCTAAACTTTCATGGTCCTGGAAGGGGTGCAGTAATGTTTGTTTGCTAAACATCAGCAGTTCCATTACCGCCTTACAAAGTGTCCCCAACTCTGTCTGGGTCTCTTCTCAACATTCGACCCAGAGCGGTCACCTTCCACTGCGCCTACACTCTCTGCCGCACGCCCGCCAGACTCAGCAAATCAAAACAAGAAGGCAGTCCTGATAGGGCACGTCATCGCTACCCAATGCGCGGCGCCTCGTGTAACTGATCAGTCAATGGATTTCCCTTCTGACTGGCAATCAGGAGTCTCAACAAGTGAAATTCGTGGGCATCAAGATGGCGGCCGTACAATAGCAGTGCATTCGGTTGCAATCCTACCGGAATACCAAGGCCGAGGACTGGGTATTGTAATTTGCAAAGCTTACACACAACGAATGGAAACAGCAGGCATTGGTGATCGAATTGCTCTGTTAGCGCACGATCATTTGGTGAACTTCTATCGGAAGTCTAATTATCAGGACAGAGGAAGAAGCGAAGCTAAATTCGGGGGTGGCGGTTGGAACGACATGGCGAGTCTACCTACGCTTGACCGCTTGCGCTCTGTCGTAGTGGTTCGATCGACATGCTGACTTGGCGATTCAGACATGCGAGTTCTCCAGCAACGGTCCTGGTATGCAGCTTGCGGATTCCTGAAACAGGCGCTGGACATTTTGGTAGGCGCATATAGAACCACATTCTCTATATCCTGGCAGGCCCTGGCATCGAACACTTGAGTGCTTTGCTTGCAGAAGCCCGCGGCAATCGTCCCCAATCCTGAACAACCGAATTCTGACATTAATAACGACGAGCTCTGGTTAGCCGCGAATGAGAGCGACTCTCGAAGCTTGAAGGCTGACATCGAGCGACATCCAATCCTCTCTGGATAAATACTCAGACGCTATTCTACACGTTGGCATGGTGCACTTCCAAGGGCTGATGGATATGGCTAGCTCCTCGCTTCCAATGAATTGTCTTCATTGACGTTTCGGTCAGCACTGGGATTCAGTAACGGTCTCCCTTACTGGCTACTGGTCATCCCTGGTCGGCCATTCTACCGTCACGTGGTCGACAAATCTTTCAAAGGGGTGCTAGAAAGTGGTATAAAACTTCTTACTACCAGCGCGAGGGACACATGCCTTCAGGTCGAAGACTCAGCTGAGCTGTGCTTCGACCATTGTGAGTGGTGCGCAACAAGAGTGCAAGGCTGCTCATTCGGCGAATTATGAAATCAACCGCATTCGAAATTAGTGGGGCATTGATTGCCGATAGATGTGAGTAGAGGGAGGCATTGGCCGTCCCAGCCTCGGTCTTGCAATGACTCGATCAGTCCAGAGAGTTCTTCGCGGGCTGCTGCCTACAGCTTGCATGCATGTAATGTTCACCAAAATCATTGATACTGGATGCCGTTCTAGTGTGCGGCCTGCACGCTACGCATCCTTGCTGGGAAGTCCCCGGCTCTGCCTGCCATATTATCAGATCGTAGCGGGAGATCCCCAGACGCAGCCCGTGCAACCGCGCGAAAGACGATCGCAATTCTCGCTCTGATGGGAACCGAATGGTGGTCAAAGCATTCATCACTCTACCATTGGTAGGCAGTTCCTCCCTGGGGTCGTACGATGAGTATATTGGGTAGAAGTAATTGTAGTGGGAGTCAGCATAGAGTAAGCGGTGATATCCGCTGATGGCTTTGATCGACTGCAAACCCCGGAACCGTTACGTTTGTGGCTGCGGCACATTCTTAAAGGGGGGAAGACGATCCGAAGATAGCGCTGGATACAATGGATCAGATTACAGGACCAGACAGGTCCTACCGTACTGCTACGTCTACGGCCGTACCTTATTGAAGGCTGCTGTTTTCTGCTCCTCGCCCAAGCTGAAGAATGACTCGACGATAGGCTTCTTTCATGGTCATACGATCCCCCGTATACTAACGACAGTAGGGCTTTGGAATTCCGATCATATCCTGTTGGCTCAATCCGACAGGCCCAGCATCAAGGCCAACCGAAGGACCGAAGGGCGGCTAATGAGCCCAAAATGCTCCGTCGGGCTTCGCGCCATGGTCCATGGGTCTCATGGGCATGGAACGACTTTTGGGTTTATGATTAAGCTCTTGGACTAGCGGCTGGGGGATCTCTTTGGTGCCTGGTGGTCTGGAGAGGGGTCTTTCTATCACCTCGAGGCCTGGGCTGCAAATTCCATGCCACAGATCACGATTTGATGATTCCCCCAATCCGGCCCTCATGCATCCCAACGAGCACGAAAGCACTTGTATGGCCCAATGAAATACATGCCCCCACATCCCGACATACTGAAGTCTTCTCTTCCTTACCACTAATTCTGGTTATATGCGCCGGAGGGAAGGTCGTGCCTTGCTGATCCGCGCAGGTACTGTCACCGTCGCGCTTCGAATAGTCCCTGTTGAAGGGCTGAGAGATCGCCAAAAGGAGCGCAAGCAGACTGTCGCTGCAAATGTATCAATGCTTGTGTGACAAAGGCTACGGATGCCCTTCTTCTTGACCCCAACTTCCCTTTGGTCTACAATACGAGGTTTCCTTCTTCATTCGTCCGGCATCGCTATTGGCTCCTGCACCATTCATTTGTAGCCTGCAACCTATACCATTTGAAGCTGTCCAGCCTCATGAGCAAGGCAGTACTCAACTTTAAAAACCTCATAGCCTCGCAATATATGAGCGGTGGAACCTAGAGAAGAATCTATTCATAATCAAAGCCAAGATCAAGGCTCGCCCCCACATTCTATGGTTGCAGCTTCCACTGGCTATCGTGCGAGGCCGGTGCCTACTTGAGTCATATACGCTCCACAATAGATGGCCATTCATGTGCTTCGAGGAGCTTCGGTCATTCTGTGGCAGCTTTGAATTGGAAATCACCATCAAGGTCGGAGAGTGCTACGAGACGGCCCAGTATCGTTCAGGATGATGGACGGCCCCACTGTTGTCGAGAAAGTACGTACTGTTTGTATGGAGAGCACGAAGCCCGCAGTGTGTGAAGCAGAAGAACAGAGGAAAGCTCAAGCACTGGACAAGAAAGCGAGCAGTATCAAGACCAAAAGGGACGTAACCACAAACGACAACCATGAGATCGCTGAGCTGGCGAAGGAGTCGATCTCCGCAAAGACAAGGAAAAGGACCAAGACTGGATGCCTCAGTAAGCCCCTTCGGCGGAAGCTCGTTGGTGAGCCTGACTGATACTTGCTAGCATGCCGCAAGCGCCGTATCAAGTGTGGTGAAGAACGGCCAACCTGCGGCAATTGTGTGAAATCGAAAAGGAATTGCGAAGGCTATACTCCTCGTGTGATCTTCAAGGATCCTTTGCATGTGTATCGACCCACTGTTGGTGCTCCAAATGCCAATGGCAAACATTACCAGAACATGTCCTCTCAAGGGGCTCATGGAGGACCGTATGCACGTGCTTCCGTTGGCTCAGCAAGTCAGGCTATACTCGCTCCCATTGCCCCCCGTCCCTCGCCTCCTCTTCTACAGAGTGGGGTAGGCATCACGCAGCCTTTGGATGCCCAAGGAGTCCCCTTGGATCAGTACGGACTCTTCGGTTATTCATTCGACGGGCAGACTTTTGCGGACAGCGATCTCCCTCCAAGAATGCGTCAAGACCCAGTGCAGCCAGGAAACGTATATGAGAAACGTCGATCAATGCCAGGTACTGGAATCATCCCGCAGCCTGGGTTTGATTTGTATCAAATCACAAAGCAACAGCATAGGAGTCTGGGAGATAGCGATAGCGGTATCGATATAGGCTATCTAGGAAATCCGTCTGCGTGGTCGTACAGCTCGACATCGTCCGCTGCTCCACCGTTGGCGGCGGCGTTTCCCAATCTACCCATAACTGGAATTTATCCTACTGCCGACGACCAAGCGCCACACAGGCCTATTGGTTCACTCCCTCAAGCTCTTCTGTCACCACAGTCAGACCAACAATTCCCCGAGTGTTGGCCCAATGCGACACCAGATAGCTACCAGAATCCGCAATGGGCTTCCCTTGGGCTGCATGAGAATCAGCTGCAATTTAGTCCCGAGGCACGTAGAGAACATATTAATGGTATCAATCCCACTGCATACCATGGCTTTCAGGGAGTGGCACAAGAAAGTGACAGTATGTGGGAGTGCTTGGCAACATCTCAGAGACTCAGATAGGCTAACGAGCAACCACGCAGATAATTCTTCTACTGGTCTCTATCACCCAGGTCCAACTATCAACAGCGATCTTGAATGGTACCCACAACCATCATACGTTCACCGAGGCTCCTTTCACAAAGAGCCAGAAGACGACTACTGGGATGTCAACTCCGACGAAGAAATGGCGGTTCCGAATGACCGGATTTCGGAGGCTATTCCCGCTGATCTTGGACTGATGATAGCTATGTCAGCGAATCAGCACGGAAAGAGCTTCAGATCTCTGACTAATTTCTTGAACGAGGCGAACGTTCTTTCATCATATCGTCCCACATACGCCGCCTCTCCCCTGAGAGATCCCCTGACGGCTCTCGTTTTCTGTCATTTCATTACAGCAACTGCCCCTACAATCTCGGCCTCGGAGAGACGTACTGTCAATTCTGCTGCTATGTTTTCTGGTCTCCCAACACCTAAATCTCAGCAGGCGCTTTGGACATATACGATGCCGATGCTTGCTCTCCACCATCAAGGTCTCCTGCACGCCATGCTGGCGCTTGCGAGCTTGCACATAGCCAAGCTCCAGAGAGGCTCGCCCACTCCATCCTTGAAACACTACCATTTCGCCCTTCGTAAAGTCGCCAAATCCTTGGGCAATCCAACCAAGCGAAATCTTGTTGCAACTCTTGGCGCTACACTATTGCTCGGCTTCTACGAAGTGACGACTGCAGAGCACAACAAATGGAACAGCCATTTGGCCGGGGCCAAACAGCTCATTATGGGCATAGATTTCGTGGGCATGGCTAACAGAATTAGAGCCCACAAAGCGCAAGCGAAAGCGTACAAACAAAAGCTCCCGTTTAATCCTTATTCTAATGACTTTGCACAGCCTTACTCTCAGCAGTATCAGAATTACGACGATTCGGCAAATAGCGAGGAGCTGGACGAGAATCTCATCAGTGTGTTCATGGGCTGGCAAATAAGTTACAATGAGTACGGGCAAATCATGGACGGCAACGAGCATCCCACAACCTCATCCAATAAGCCAGTGACTCAAAACGAGATCGACGACTTCAACGCCAAGGTAGATTTGTTCTGGTGGTACGCCAAGCAAGACATGATCCAAAGCATCGTCAGCGGCAATCGTCTCTTGTAAGCAAATTCAACGGCCCGTCTTAACTCTACTGACCAACTCAAAGACTGCCTTATGAGCGCTGGAGTTATGTCCCACCTAGATCACCTGTTGGCAGGCTCGATGCTGTCCACGGGACTATGGATCATCTCTTACTGCTGATAGCCCGCATCGCAGACTTCGCTGGAAAAGATCGGCCACGAAAGCAGAAAATGTTCGCAACACGGACCCAACAACCTGCTAGGATGGGTTACTCCCTCGAACCCTCAATCAATTCTCAGACTCCACATGGCGTACCGCCGAGCAACTATCCCATACCCCCAGAAGCCCAATACACCGCCATCCCCACCAACCAGTCCCCCGTCCTAGAGACCGACCTCCCAACCGCCACCCTCGCCGCCGAAGCCGAATGGCTAGAAATCACCCGCGCCCTCGACACCTTCGAAGAAGCCCTCGGCCCCTCCTTCGCCGCCCTCTCCCCTGAACACATGCCCCCACTGTCCACCCCCTTCGGCCCAGCCCTCTACTACCGCACCTACCACATCGCCTGCATCTGGTCCCTCTACTACACCGGGCGTATTATCTCCACGCGGGTCCACCCCTCCATGCCCCCCGCCGCCATGGTCGCCGCCGGCCTCGCCGCCGCCACCACCGCCCCCTGGGCCAACACCATCGGCCGCATCAACGCCGGCATCCAGCCCCTCAGCACCTCCGTCCCGCTCAACCCCCTCCACGGCGCCGCCCTCATGGACGCCACCATGGGCCTCTTCCACGCCGGCGTGCAGTACCGCGACGCCGGCCAGCGCGGCTGGACCATCACCAAGCTGCGCGACGTGGCGCGGATGACGGGCTGGCAGACGAGCGCGCTGATCGCGAGCGGGTGCGAGCGCGCGTGGATGAGGATGCATGAGCTGGGCAAGGGCCCGCCGTGGGAGTGGACGATGAATCGCGCGGCCAAGGACGATCGGGTGGCGGGCAGGCGCCCCGACTGGGAACAGGGCCCGGCGAAGGATAATAATGATCGCAGGTTTATACATGTGAATCCGGGGACGAGGGTGTATTGGGCGCTGGGCATATTGAGTGTGGAGGAGGATATGAGGAGGTTGGAGTTGGGGTCTTGATGGTTAGGTTGTCAGGTTGTTCTGTAGGATTTGGGGTGGTTTTGGGGCCAGTGGGAAAGGGAGCCAAAGCCAAGGGAAAAGGAGGCAAAAGCCAACAGGGAAAGGGAGCAAAAGCCAACAGGGACAAGGCAAAAAGTTGCACGAAAAGACAGGATGCATGGGTTTTGGGGGAGGGGGGGGGGTTGGGATATACACGGTTTCGTGGGGGATCTTGGGATATACATGGGAAGGTCGAGATGGATAATGTGATGATAATGCATGCATGCATGCATGCAGAGAACACATAATAGCGTAATCAGTGTACGAGTACACATGGTGAACGAAGCTCTCACCTATCTATCCCATGTCCGAGCCACTTGCCAGACGTTCGATCCATCTATGTGAATGCACATTCCAAACGCCCGTTTCCCTGTCTTGGGTTTTTTTGGGCCCAGCACGGTGAGCAGACGTCTTCTCAACAAATGGGGCATCTTCGTTCGTCAACCGGTCTTGGCAACAAAATCTTCTCGCCTCTACTTCATTGTATGGGATCGCTGTCCTCACGTTTCTCTGTGCAACATACGAGGTTCGGTTCCGTAAGAGAATCTTTGGGATGATATGCCGCACGCGTTCAGCGCAGCAGCAGCAGCAGCTTAATGAATTATACAGTAAGGCCCCCTTCCAAACCCCCAAAAGAACAAGTTCCAGGCCAAAAAACCCAAAAACTCCGTGATGCCAAGAACTATATACATCCATACGAATCGGACCGAGGGAGGTACTCATCTTCTCCGCCTCTTCAACTCCCATTGCATCACTCCCTCCGCCTCCGCCTCATCAACTCCGTGCTCGACTTCCTGCGTCTGGTGCCCCACCTCCATCGGCCTCCGCACCACCGGCTTCGTGCTCTCCCTCCATCTTGCAAAGTCCCCCTTTTCCTCCTCTTCGCTCTCGATCCCCTTGTTGCCGAGCAACCAGCTGCCGAGATACTTGACTGCAGCCAGGGCTTCTTCGCCGGTTGGGACGATGTTGTCCGCGGGGAGCAGGAATCCATAGCTGCCTGTGTCGCGGAGCTTGATCTGGTACGCGTATGGCACACGCGCTTCGTGGTAGAACCAGTCAAGGGCGGAGCCGCCGCCTGTTTCGACGCGTGGCCAGATGGGGCTCTTCTTGTCATTGCTCCGCTTCCCGGCTGTGACGCTCCCTTCGCACGCAGATGTCACGCCGTAGATCTGACTGTTGGTGAGGCGGATCGCTTTGGCGAGACCGATGGCCAATTCCTGCAGGTTCTCGAGCGATGGGGGCGTGTCGGTGCAGGAGTAGGAATAGGGGTAGAGCACCTGCTGGGAGTAGCTGTGGAAGTCGAGGAAGCCCACGAAGGTGACGTTGTTGTGCTCGGTCTCATTGCGGACCCAGTTTGCCAATCGGCGTGATTCAACGGCTTCGAAGGGCTCTTCGCCGGAGAAACCTTCGCTGCAGGGGTTGCTCTTTGATGAAGACGAGTGGTCCCATTCGAAGCTCCAAGAGTGGTCGAGGTCAAGACCCTTGCAGAAGCGGAGGGAGGTTTGTTGCCTGGTCTTACGCCAGAGGCGGTCGTTCTCCCAGGTGTAGATGTAGCCGTCGACGTTGAGGACGGGAAGGAAGATGAAGTCGAATTTCTCAAGGAGTTCGGTCATGGACTTGGATTTGCCATAGCCGGTGATGAAGCTATAAGCGATATAATTGACCGTGCTGGTGCTGATCCATTCTCGGGCGTGGGAACCACCGGCTACAATGATTGTTTTGCGGGGACGGGACGGCTTTTCGCTGTTGTTGGGATGTACGCCAACGCGTAGAGCGGGAATGTCTCGGCCTTCGTATGTGATGCCGATGTTGATCATGCGGACATGAGAGGGGAAGAGGCTCTGGAGGAGGCGCATCCATGGGATGATAACCGAGAGAGGCTGGTATTCGCGGAAAAAGATGTTGGTCTCGGACGGCGGGGAAGGACGCAGGCTGGGACTGAATGTGCGGTGGGTGTCGTGCGGTGGAGGGGAGGGTTGCTGAAAGGCGAGAGAGGGATATGATTCGTAGATTGTTTGCGCGAGATCATGCATCAGGGGGGTATGAGCATGTTGGAGAGAGGGGGGCAGCAGGCCCAGGAGAGATGGCACCTAGATTATCTGCATAAGACCTTACTTTTCTGAAAGATTGGTTCGTAGAAACTCACAATGTCTCTTGATAATCTGATATCCACCCAGTCCGTCGTAAACTCCCAGACATCGAGTATAAGCACATCAATCGCCTCGGCTAGAGCTTTGGCCTCATCCGCGGATGAAACGTTGAAGCGCAGAACCATATCGCCCCCATACCTGGATAGTAGGCTTTGAGGGGGACTGGCCTTTGCGGCGGGTCCTTGCCTTGCAGCCTTAATGCGGCATTGAGACTCTGGCACGCTCCAGAGCGACCTTATAATGCGATCCCGCCATCTTATGAGCAGAGTCCTGGGGTCTTGCGGCTGACTCAGGGGTTGTGGTAGTCGGAAAGGTGGTAGACGGAGATGATCCGAGCGAAGAGTGTCAGCCGGTATATGGGCGTAGGACGGGGTTAAGAGGCATAGTAGCAATGAGGGGGCGAAAGCGAGGAGACTGTTCAGATAATGCATGCTGATCAACGAAAGCAATACTGGTTGGCAAGCAAGATGGGATGCAAAGGGGCGAGGTGAGGCCTCCAATTGATCAAGAAGATAGAAAAATGTTCTGCCTGTTATGAGAAGTAGAAGTCAAGTAGGGTACAGATACAGCCGGACGAAGAAGCGGGGCTGACTTGCCCTGATTGGGACGGTGCCGAGGAAAGCTTGGCAAAGACCCGCTCGATGGAGAAGGAGTACCTCAGGGAGTACATATACCTGTAATCACTACTTCGAAGCATCAACGGACTAAGTACAGAATACACATCACCGTGAGGAAGGAAGTCGCCAACCTCCATCCATCGCCTGCATGTCGCTCCACTTCCAGTGACTCTGGTTTTCTAATTCAGCAGTTGTATCCACTTCTCTGGTAGAAGTGCTCATCCCAAGTCGTACAAGCCGACGTCACTCGTTTGAATCAGTCCTGGAGAGGTGTCCGGCAGTGCGACAAACTTGTCCCCATACTCAGATTACATCGGTCGAAGAAGACATTGGTGTAGTGCTCACATCAAATTCCATCCTCGATCCCTCAATGAAACCCTCACCTCTCCTCCGCCATCATGCCTTGGAGTCGACTTCGTGTCGATCGACCCAGCGACGCCCTGCTGCGCCGTCACAGTACCCTCGATCCCGCCAATATCGCCGGAGATGGTTGTAGCAGCCAAGACGCTGCTATCGATCCTCTGAACCTTGTCCGGTCTTCTTCGCCATTGCGTAATTCCATCGACCCCAGCGGCGCTGCAAATGATGCCTCCTTCGGCGAGAAGACACTCAGACCTCCCTCACCCAACCCGCGGCAACAGCGGTTCAGTGTCTTGAAGTTCAGACATGCATCGGACTCACAATTGGCGAAGACAGCAAAGGAGCAAGCGGCTATGTCGACCCCACCAATACCGAACGGTAAGCACGTCCATAATGTTATGATGCCCATGGTTCGACCGCTCCATGCCTGCCTGATCGCTTTCGGCGACAGAAGATACCATTGCTTGGCGGTCTAGCTGACTGATATTGTTCAGCACCTTCGATCATCACCACAGCGCCTACGGGTGACGTAAATCCCCTCCAGAAGAAACGGTCTGGCTTCACACTATCGCGCCGTCAGAAAGTCCCTGATCTCACCAGATCCCTGACATCAAGGTCTTCCAGGCTATCTTTGGCAAAAAAGCCACTGCAGCCGCAGCAGGGCGTTACTGTATCTGCCAATCAAAGCGCGCGTGCTTCCCGCTTGACCTTCGATGAGCGAGTAAAACAACGGGTTGATGAACCAGAAAGGCATCGAGGATTACATGCACCTCCTGCGTACGGTGACGATATAGGTACTACTTTGGCTCTCCCAGTCGCCAGGCTATCGGAATCTTCTCGCTCGGACGGAAGTGCAGATCATGGTGTCTACGCCACAACCACTACGACACATACCGTCTCCACGACTACAACCTTTTTCCGATTGCCCAGACGAAAGAAAAACAAAGGACCTCTCTTTCCTCTGCCTCTCAAGATCCCTCCTCCGGGATCCTCATTCCCTCCGTCTCTACATACTTCTAGCCCTGACCGGCAATTTGCGTATGACTCCCCGAGGCGCCAATCCCCCACCAGGACGCCTCCACTTGCTACAGTCCGTCGACTACACAATGATGCTAGTCATAGTTCTGGACTTCCAAGCCCTACTACGCCGTCGCTCACACAACTCGATGGCTCAGCGCTGAACTTTAACCCACCCAGCCGACCCACTTCGCCTCAACATTCTATTCATATCTCACCATCTGGCAGGTCATCACCAGTTCCAGCGCATCCAGCTCGCCTTACAAAAAAGAGCCGAAGTTCGACGAAAGGCTCCTTGAGAGGCATACTGGATGATGAAACGATCCCCAGGCCACAGCTGCCTCTATCTGGACGGAACTCATCATCGACAACTGGGAGATCAAGTCTCGGCGGCCTTCTGAATCTCTCACGTCGACGACAAAATTCTGAACCTCAGAATTCAAGACCTGGCACAAATCATCCACCTCTCCCTGGTACACCTATCTCAACAGGATCTAAATCTCAATCTTTCAGCTTGGTGAGAGAGCCTCTCATAGTTCCTGAAAGACAAGAAGGTGACACACCCTCAAAATATCTTACACGCCTTCAGGAGGCTGTTAGTAGGGGAGTGGTGGCTATAATTCTCTCGAAGTCCGACGACGAGTTTTTGAGAAACGTACTACGAAGCTACATGCGCGGCTTTAGCTTCTTCGGTGATCCCATAGATATGTCCATCAGGAAGCTTCTAATGGAGGTTGAACTACCCAAGGAGACTCAGCAGATAGATCGTGTTCTTCAGTCGTTCGCCAATCGCTATCATGAGTGTAATCCCGGCTTATTTCCTTCGCCAGGTAAGTGCCATTGGCTACTGCCTGTCGTTTGGAAATGATTGACATGCTGCTAGATGAGGCGTATTTCATCGCCTTCTCAATCCTGATACTTCACACCGACGTCTTCAACAAGAACAACAAACATAAGATGCAAAAGCACGATTACACCAAGAACGCCAAGGGTCAAGGAGTAACGGGTGATATACTCGAATGCTTCTACGATAACATCTCCTATACACCTTTCATATATGTTGAAGATGACGTTAACATCAATGGCGAACGAATTATTGCTAAACCCAAACGGGGCATGTTCAGCAGGCCCAGCACCAACTCGCTAGGAAGAAGCTCGTGGGAGCCTGTTGACCCGTATACTCTCATCCTCGACAACAGACTTGAAAGTCTTCGGCCGTCCTTGAAGGACGTCATGAACCTGGAGGACCCGTATTCTTACCTTGGCACAGCCACCTCCCTCAATCTTGCAGAGTTGCATAACTCATTCTTCAAGTCTGGAATCCTGCAGATTGTATCTTCTCGGTCTCGGCCCGAAGCTTTCATGTCGCCGGAAACTATGGCAAACCCAGCAGAAGCCCATCCCGGAGTTGTTGATATCAAGGTAACAAAGGTCGGTGTTCTGTGGCGTAAAGAATTGAAAAAGAAGAAAGGTCGATCCCCATGGCAGGAATGGGGTGCCATTTTGACGGGCACGCAGCTGTACTTTTTCCGCAACACTGCATGGGTAAAAAGCTTGGTGCATCAACAAGAAGTACATCGCAAGTCAGGGCTCGGGGCTGCACCAGTCACATTCAAACCGCCGCTTGAGCACTTCAAGCCTGACGTAATGATGTCGACGGAGGACGCCGTAGCTTTGGTGGATACTTCGTACAAGAAGCACAAGCACGCGTTGCTCTTCGTTCGTCACGGAGGCTTCGAAGAGATTTTCTTGGCCGACAACGAGAGTGACATGAACGACTGGCTTGCTAAGCTTAACTACGCGTCTGCCTTCAAGACTGCAGGGGTTCGTATGAGGGGCATAATTGGAGGTAATCACGACGGCCAAAGACCTCGTGGCGTTCGCCGGATGGGTTCCAGCACATCTACCCGGTCTGTCAAAACTGCGACTGGTGAGGTCACTATTCGAAACGGTGTACTCGATGACGAACTTGCCCTGCAAATCCAGACGGCCAGACGACAGATCATAGCCCAGCGTGTTTCAGAAGCTGAAGAACAACTGGATGTCGCTAACAAGCAACTTGATGCCCAGCTCAGAAATGCGAGGCATTTACAAGTCTTAGCGCCTATTCAGAGTAAGACCCGGGAGCAAATAATCCTTGCTGCTGGAGGGATCGCAGCCAAGGTAAAATGGCTACGGATGGAGATGTGGCGTACGCGCTGTCACAAGGACATCTTAACACTGGATCTCGATGAAGAGCTGAAGTCTACCGGCAAAGTAGATGTCTGGAGACAAAGCTCACCCGCTTCAGGTAAGGTGACCTCGACAAGACGTGACTCACATAGCGGTCAGTTCATTGGTCCTCAAACCAGTTCTCAAAATGACAGAGTCCGTCCTCCGGCTCAATCAGCACCTGGAGCAGTATTTGGCATGGATGATGTTTTCCGCTCGTCGAATCTGACGACATCCTCTTCAGGAGTCCATAAAGCGAAAGGCTCGTGGGAACTACCGCCTCTATCCTTCGATCCGACCAGGTCGTCCAAGAAGTCCGGGTCCAGCAATGGAACCGCGACGACGGCACACCAGGCATTGACACACCGTGTCTCTCAGGCTAGTGTGCGAGGCTCCGATAGGGCATCTAGCTTGGCTGAGATGGCTGCGCGGCTGGCCACTCCTACTCCGGGCGTGGAAGACGATGAGCAGGCGGTACTAAAGGAAGCTGGGGTCGTCCTCCCCGAGAACCCTTCTCCCAAAGCAAAGCGTCCAGGAACCGCCGATGGCGAAAAAGAGCAAGATCGTGAGAGTCTGAAATTGACAGAACTCCAACACAGCGAAGGTCGACCCAGAGTCCGTCGTAGTCTACAATGGACCCTGCGAGACTCTCATCAATCAGGCCATCATCATCGAAGCAAGAAGGGCAAAGATTCGGCTTCCAGCGCCGCTGCAACTGAAGACGTATCATCGTTAGCCGACAGCGAGGGCTTGGCTCGTGGAACGGGCAACTTCACAGTCCATGGCAAGAAGGCTTCTGTCATCACTTTCGGAGCGGAGTGGCAAGATATGACGCCTGAAGAACGTCTAAAGCTGCGTAAAGCCGCGTACGGGGATGATGCGAAGCTCTCTGTTCCGTCGGCGGTTGAGGATGAAAACATATCGATGAGATCAGCTTCTATGTCTGATATCAGGCCTACCTCTGCCGTGAGCAACAGCACAACGACGACGACAAGCATCGGTCGCACTGAACCATCGGGAGATGCAGAGGAAGGAGCAAGGAGTATGTCCTCCGACGTTAGACCGGACGAAGTTCGAAGGAGTGGAACACCGAACCGGGCGGGCATAGAGACTAAGGCAACCGAAATAGAGAACGCCGATGCCGTGTCCTCGTAGCTCGTCTCTCAGGTGAGGTAAGCAACTGCTTCCACGAGATACTTTTATCAACTTAGCACTCAAAAGTCCCTTTTTCCCCCTTGTCGCAGATATGGCTATATCTAGAATGATTATATGCCTCACGGCATGGGCTCGACCTTGCAGACTCGCTGGACGAGCAATAGAACAACGACTAGTCTGACGCTCTTCCAACGAGCATAGTCTCGGGGCGGACGGGCCCTCAAAGTAATGGGAGTTTGCTGGTGTGGCCGGGCCTTTCCATACTGGGCGCTTGGAACGTTGGGATAATAGACTAGATGCTACGACGACATGCTGCTACATTTGATGACCGTGCTAGCGCTATGCATAGCATTGTTTCACCTTGTTACTTGTCCATGTCCTATTGAACTGGTCAGAGTGACATTCGAATCTCCAACCATACCGCTAGTTGTTTGTCCAACGGCGTATGTCCTGGGCTTCCTGTGGTGTATCGAGCATGTCCCTCCATACAAAACAGTAGATGTTCGAAGAAGGCTTGAGGCAAGTTCCCCGGTTTGGTTTCCCATTCATGGGACGTCACAACCCCGCAAATACCTTTACAACAAGGCGGTTTCACTATGGTGACCTTGAAGCGAAGCATCCAGAGTCGCGCGATCGACTATCATGCCCAAGCGCCCATTCTGCGTAAGCTGCCATTACCAGCTTTGGCTATCATCGCCGGACTGGTGGTGGCAAACGCAGTTACATGGGCGGGCGTCGGTGTTGTTTTGGTTATTCGCACCTCATCAATTCCAAGATCATAGTTGACTTTACTGCGTAGCACTATCATGGGTACGGAGTTCTCTATAGAACACTGTAGCTTCACAGAACTTCCAGTGAATATTGATTCTATTTAGAGCGCTTGTATCGACTGCCGTACTGGCTTACACACTGGGCCTTAGGTATGACCGACTCAAGGAGTCAAGGTCCTGCATGCCTAATGATGACATCGTAGACATGCTTTGGATGCAGACCATATTTCAGTATCGTCATTTCTTCCTCCGGGAGTCTACATATAATCGTTGAGACCAAAGCTAGGCGATCGATCTTATGACTCGCCGTCTTGTGGCTTCTGGGCAACGTCCAGTCACTGTGGGAACCTTCTTCTCCCTTGGCCATTCAACGTAGGTAGCTGTTCTCCTTCCACTCAGATGTGCCGCGTACTTGGAAGCTCATATACCGGTTTCCTCGGCTCCAGGTTGACTTCCAGCCTGTTTAGCATCGTCGTTGTAACATCCATCGTTGTGGCCGCAACCGCTTCAGCCATCAGTTCTAAGTTTGGCGCTTTCAGTCGGGTTGGAGGGATCATTGGTACTTCGGTATCTGCTGGTTTCTTGATCATCTTAGGGCTGTTGAACATCTACATCTGCTACAAATTGGTAGAACAATTGAGGACGCTGATCAGGTCTTCACCCGATGAGGAGCAAACCTTGAACATCCAGGGAGCGGGCTGTCTTTTCTACCTGTTCAAGAAGATGTTCGAGCTTATCGACAAGTGAGTCCCAACAATTGGTTGCCTGTCCATTTCGCCATATCAGGCTCAGCTTATAGACGGATAAGGCCATGGAAGATGTACCCTTTAGGCATCATGTTTGGTCTTGGCTTCGACACATCCTCAGAGGTCGCTCTTCTAGGCATTGCCTCTATACAAGGATCAAGAGGCATGAGCATATGGCTGATTCTTGTGTTCCCCATTCTCTTCACCGGTTCGTCGACCTGTGCTTGACGCGGTAAAATAGGTTGCTAATATAGAAGCAGTTGGGATGTGTCTTCTAGACACTATCGACGGAGCGCTGATGATGGCCCTTTACACCTCGACAGCCTTCGCTAAAGACCAGATCGCAATACTCTACTACTCTATCGTCCTGACCGTCATCACGGTGCTCGTCGCTATGGTAATAGGAATCATCCAGCTGTTGACTCTGGTCCTGAACGTCACCGAGCCATCTGGACGATTCTGGCTCGGGGTAGAGGTTGCTGGCGCCAATTTTGATGTTATAGGTAGGTGACAATGCGATGATCCCGTCTTCCTCTGCTGATGTAGTGTCAGGTGGAGCCATCTGTTGCTCCTTCATCGTTTTTGGGGCTTCCAGTGTCTTGCTGTACAAGCCTTGGCGTCGACGGATTGATAGGAACAGACACAGTCGCCGGCAGCCGCAGCAATTACAGGAATATGAAGGAGAGGCAGGCGTCCTTGTAAATCAACCACGCTTTGAGGACAGAGCGACTGTCCAACCGGAAAAGAGCTCAGAGCCGGCTCAGGGCCTCGAGGCTGACCCAGTGGGCGCTGCAGACGTGCACAAAGGCACACAGCCGCAAGAAAACCCCAAGGCAGATCTCCCAAAAGCTTCGGCGACTGGGGG